>Ga0302347_1002691_pt1 | contig 17275 bp, 12 predicted proteins | sample PhyWR1_FD_202178 | JGI IMG/M metagenome (GOLD analysis project Ga0302347, IMG submission 202178) | Leaf surface microbial communities from wheat plants in UC Gill Tract Community Farm, Albany, California, United States - DLSL W.R1 (v2)... | ecosystem: Host-associated > Plants > Phyllosphere >...
GGTAGGTGTCGGTGGACTCGAACGCAATCGGCTGTTCGCCGATGTCGAAGCCCGCGGTCTGGCGCAGAAAATCCCAGCCGCTGCGTATGCCGCGCGCGGCCATGTTGGCCTGGGTGTTGTAGACCAGCCAGCCGAGCAGCGCCACGACGCCCAGCAGCGCCAGCAACTGCCAGACCCGCGCGCGCGTCGCGGGGTGGTGCCAGGACCAGCCCGGGCGCGCGCGCGCCGGCGCGCGCCGCGCGGGAATCAAGGCTGCCGGGCGCGGTGCGCTCATCGCACCGGCAGGGCGTACATCAGGCCGCCGTCGGTCCAGAGCTTGTTCTTGCCCCGGGCCAGGCCGACCGGCGTCTTCTCGCCGACGTTGCGCTCATAGATCTCGCCGTAGTTGCCCACGGCCTTGATCGCGCGCACCAGCCATTCCTTGTCCAGGCCCAGCAGCTTGCCCGTGTCCTCGGTCTTGCCCAGCAGGCGGCCAATGGTCGGGTCGGTGGTATCAAGCTTGAGCTTGTCGACGTTCGCCTGGGTGATGCCGTTTTCCTCGGCCTCGACCAGACCGTGCACGACCCAGCGGACCACGGCCAGCCACTCGTCGTCGCCGCGGCGCACCAGCGGGCCCAGCGGCTCCTTGGAGATCAGGTCGGTGAGAATCACATGCTCTTTCGAGTCCTTGGCTTCCTTGGCGCGCACCGAGGCCAGGCCCGAGGCATCGGTCGTATAGGCCTGGCAGCGGCCCGCGAAATAGGCGGCGTTGGCGGCGTCGAACTTGTCGAACACCACGGGCTTGAGGTTGAGCTTGTGGATGCGCGAGAAGTCGGTCATGTTCTTCTCGGAGGTGGTTCCGGCCTGCACGCAGACCGTAGCGCCCTTGAGCTGCTTGGCGCTTGTTACCTTGGTCTTGGCCGGCACCATGAAGCCCTGGCCGTCGTAGAACACCACGGCCGTGAACGCCAGGCCCATGGACGCGTCGCGCGTCAGCGTGACCGAGGTGTTGCGCGACAGTACATCGACTTCGCCCGACTGCAGTGCGGTGAAGCGCTGCTGCGAGACCAGCGGCACCCACTTGACCTTGCCGGCATCGCCCAGCAGCGCCGCGGCGATCGCCTTGCCCACGTCCACGTCGAGACCGCTCCACTGGCCCTTGCTGTCGGCGGCCGAGAAGCCCGGCACGCCGCTGCTGATGCCAATGCTGATCTGGTCGCGCTGCTTGATGGTGTCTAGCGTCTTGCCCGCATGGGCCGTGGTCGCCGCGGCCAGCGCCAGGGCCAGCAGGGATAAACGGGAAATTTTCATGGATGCACCTGTAGCTGTGATGTGAAAAAGCGCTGCGCGCAGCGTAACGCAAGCGCTGCGTTCCGCGCGGGACTTCAGGCCTGTAGGTTATCGTGGATTTCCGCGACCCCTATGCGCGAAAAACGACTAAGCGCGCCGGAGACGGTCGACTTCGGCCTGCAAGTCGCGTGCCCAGGTGCGGCGGTCGCGGCCGTCGGCGGTCTGGGCCTGGCCGTAGCCTACACGCGCAATGATCGCCGGCGCGCTGAGCGTGCGCCAGACCGAAGTCCACAGCGGCGTATCGCCCGCGTAGATCGGCGCTTCGCTGTCCTCGCCCGTCGCCGGGTCGATGAAGCGCAGCCCCAGCGGCTGCACGGGCGCGCCCGACTGCAGCGCGGCTTCGATCAGATTGGCGCGAAACGGCAGCAGTTCGCGGCCTTCGCCGGTCGTGCCTTCGGGGAACACCGCCAGCACATCGCGCTGCGCCAGCGCCTGGGCCATGACGTTGACCATGCGCAGCGTGTCGCGGCGCGAGTTGCGATCGATGTAGAGCGTTCCGGCGGCGCGCGCCAGCGTGCCCAGCACGGGCCAGGAGGCGACATCGGCCTTGGAGATGAAGCGGCAGTGGCGCGCGGCGTGCAGCACGGGAATGTCCAGCCACGACAGGTGATTGGCGACCAGCAGCACCGGCCCGCCCACCGGCGGCGTGCCATGCACCTGCAACTCGACGCCCACGCGCGGCAGCAGGCCGCGCGCCCAGGCCTGGACATGGGCGTTGCGCTGCTCCACCGACAGGCGCGGAAAGCGCGTGAAGATGACCCACAGCCCATGCAGCAGATGGCCTGCGAGGCGCAGCAGGCGCGCGCCGGCGCGGCCGCGCCGCGCCCAGCCGGACTCAGCCACGCTCGAAGGCAATGCGCCCCGCGACCAGCGTGCAGCGCACGCGCGCCGGCAGTTCGTAGCCGCCAAACGGCGTGCACTTGCCCTGGCTCACCAGCGCTGCGGGCGTGACTTCCCAATGCGCGTCCGGATCGACGATGCACAGGTCGGCGGCGCCGCCCACCTGCAGCTGGCCGATCTGCTCCCTGAGCTCGCCCAGCGCCGTGCCCAGCACGCGCGCGGGCGCGGCGGTGATCACTTCAATGGCGCGCGCCAGCGGCACTTGCTGCGCCTGCGACCACTTGACGGCCAGCGACAGCAGCAGCTCGACGCCGGTGGCGCCGGGTTCGGCTTCGGCAAACGGCAGCACCTTGGCGTCGTCATCGACGGGCGTGTGATCGGACACCAGCGCGTCTATCGTGCCGTCGGCCAGCGCGGCCGACAGCGCGTCGCGGTCGCGCTGCTGGCGCAGCGGCGGGTTCAGGCGCGCGCTGCTGTCGAAGTAGCCGATGTCGGTATCGGTCAGGTGCAGCGAATTGATGCTGACGTCGGCGCTGACGCTCAGGCCTTCGGCCTTGGCGCGGCGCACCAGCTCGACGCCCGCGGCGCTCGACAGCCGGCACAGATGAACGCGCGCCGCCGTGCCGCGTATCAGCTCGAAGATCGTGTGCAGCGCAATCGTCTCGGCCGACACCGGCACGCCCGACAGGCCCATGCGCGTGGCCAGCGGGCCGCTGGCCGCCACGCCCTTGCCCAGGTGCATTTCCTGCGGGCGCAGCCACACGGTGTAGCCATAGGTCGCTGCGTACTGCAGCGCGCGCTGCAGGGTCTGGGTGCTGGCCAGCGGCACGTCGGCCTGGCCGAAGCCCACGCAGCCCGACTCGGTCAGCTCGTTCATCTCGGTCAGCACTTCGCCGGCCAGGCCACGCGTGAGCGCGCCCAGCGGGAACAGCCGCGACTGGTGCAGCTTCTCGGCGCGGAACTTGAGCATCTCGACCAGGCCCTGCTCATCGAGCACGGGGTCGGTGTCGGGCGGGCAGACCAGGCTGGTCACGCCGCCGGCAACGCTGGCCGCCATCTCGCTTTGCAGCATGCCTTCGTGTTCGTGGCCGGGCTCGCGCAGGCGCACGGCCAGATCGACCAGGCCGGGCAGCACCCAGCAGCCCTTGGCGTCGATCACGCGATCGGGCGCGAAGCCCGCGGGCTGGGCGCCGATGGCGGCGATGCTGCCGGCGTCGACCGCGATGTCGCAGACCTGGTCAAAGCCCCGGGCCGGGTCGATGACGCGGCCGTTCTGGATCAGTAGTTTCATACTTCACACCCAATGCCCCGTCCGGTCACGGACGGCTAGCAAAAATTTCAAGTCAAAAATTGATGGCCTATGAAACTGGCGCTCGCCAGCACGGGGACACCGAGGAAGGGCCGCCCCGCACCGAAGGTGTCGTCCCCCTCCACCGAAGGATGAGAGGGGGAAGCGGGGGCCGGCCATCCGGCGCAGCCGCTCAGGGGGTGCTTCAAGCCTCATTGCCGGCAACGATGGACATCACGGCCATGCGCACGGCAATGCCGAACGAGACCTGCGACAGGATCACGGCCTGCGGGCCGTCGACCACTTCGGAGTCGATCTCGACGCCGCGGTTGATCGGTCCGGGGTGCATCACGATGGCGTCGGGCTTGGCCAGGCGCAGCTTCTCGGCCGTGAGGCCGAAGGCCTTGAAATATTCCTGGCTCGAGGGCAGCAGCGCGCCGGTCATGCGTTCGTTCTGCAGGCGCAGCATGATGATCACGTCGGCGTCGCGAATGCCTTCTTCCAGCGTGTGGAACACGCGCACGCCCATCAGCGACAGGTCGGAAGGCACGAGCGTGCGCGGACCGACCACGCGCACTTCGGCCGCGCCCAGCGTGGTCAGCGCATGGATGTCGGAGCGCGCCACGCGCGAGTGCAGCACGTCGCCCACAATGGCCACGCGCAGGTTGGAGAAGTCCTTCTTGTAGTGCCGGATCGTGTACATGTCCAGCAGCCCCTGCGTGGGGTGGGCATGGCGGCCGTCGCCGGCGTTCACCACATGTACATGCGGGGCCACATGCTGGGCCACGAGGTAAGGCGCGCCCGACTCGCCGTGGCGCACGACAAAGATGTCGGCGGCCATGGCCGACAGGTTGGCGATGGTGTCGAGCAGCGACTCGCCCTTGCTCGCCGAGCTGCGCGCGATGTCCAGATTGAACACGTCGGCCGACAGCCGCTTGGCGGCGATCTCGAACGTGGTGCGCGTGCGCGTGCTGTTCTCGAAGAACAGGTTGAACACGCTCTTGCCGCGCAGCAGCGGCACTTTCTTGACTTCGCGGTCGTTGACGCTGACGAAGTTGGCCGCGGTGTCGAGGATATGCGTCAGGATGTCCTTGGACAGGCCTTCGGTCGACAGCAGGTGAATCAGCTCACCGTTCTTGTTGAGCTGGGGATTGCGCTTGTACAACACGGTCAGGCCTCTTGGATGCGGAAATGGAAGCGTCCCTGGTCGTCGCGCGCCAGCGCCAGCGCCTGGGCCGGCGGCAGCGCGATGCGCGCCGCGGCGAAGTCGGCCTGGATGGGCAGCTCGCGCCCGCCGCGGTCGACCAGCACGGCCAGGCGCACGCAGTCGGGCCGGCCGTAGTCATAGAGTTCGTTGAGCACGGCGCGTATGGTGCGGCCCGTGTAGAGCACGTCGTCGAGCACCAGGATGTCGGCGCCGTTGACGTCGAAGTCGATCTGCGTCTGGGCGCTGGTGGCCATGCCGCGCTGCGCGAAGTCGTCGCGGTGCAGCGCCGACGACAGCACGCTGGGCGTGCCGGGCAGGTTCAGGTCCTTGTGCAGGCGCTCGACCAGCCAGGCGCCGCCCGAAGTGATGCCCGCCAGGCGCGTCGACGCTCCCATGAGGCTGCGCACGCCGCGCAGCAGTTCACGGTACAGCGCCTCGGCGTCGAGCACCAGGCTGCCGCTGCCGGCGCCGCCGGCGATGGGATCGTTCATGGAAGACTCCTCAGAAACTGTTCAAGAATGATGCAGGCCGACGCGGCGTCGGCATCGCGCGCACCGCCCGAAATGGCTTCGGTGGTGCTGTAGCGCTCGTCGACTTCGAACACCTGCAGGCCGAAGCGTCCGCGCAGCTGGCGGCCGAACTTGAGCGCGCGCGCGGTGTTCTCGTGCGCCGCGCCGTCGGGGTGGTAAGGCACGCCTATGACCAGCGCGTCGGGCTCGAATTCCTTGATGCGCGCCGCGACCTGCAGCATGCGCGCATCCGCGCCTTCGGCCTTGATCGTCGCCTGCGGAGTCGTCAGCCCCATCATGCGGCTGCCCGTGGCCACGCCCGTGCGCTTGGTGCCGAAGTCAAAGGCCAGGAAACTCTGGAAATGCGCGGGCACGACCACGGCGGCGCGCAGCGGCGCATCCGTGGAGGCGCGCGCGGGCGACGGTGCCGCAGGCACCGTGTCGGGAGAATCGCTCATGCGTGCCCCACTTCCGGGGACAGCGACCAGGCCTGCAGGCCCAGAAGGCCCAGGGCACGGTCGTAGCGCTCGGCGACGGGCGCCTCGAAAATCAGCGCCACGTCGGCGCCCACCGTGAGCCAGGTGTTTTCGGACAGCTCGGATTCAAGCTGACCCTCGCCCCACGAGGCATAGCCCAGCGAGACGAACACCCGGCGCGGGCCGGCGCCGTTGGACAGCGCCTCGAGCACATCCTTGGAGGTCGTCATTTCGAGACCTCCGGGAATGGTCATGGTCGAGGCGTAAATGGACTCGTCGGACGGAATGCTGCCTTCGGCCGCGAAGGCCTCGTGCAGCACGAAGCCACGGTCGGTCTGCACCGGGCCGCCCCGGTACACCATGTCGGTGCGCAGGTCTTCGCGTCCGAGGGAAAGATCGATCTTGTCGAGCAGGCCTTCAAGGCTCAATGGCATGGGCTTGTTGATGATCAAGCCCAGAGCGCCACGCTCACTGTGCTCGCACAGGTACACCACGCTGCGCGAAAAAGACTCATCTTCGACGCCGGGCATGGCAATCAGAAAATGGTGCGTCAAGTTGATAGGCGCAGAATCAGCGGGCATTCCTAGATTTTAACGGTGATCCATGGCACTTTCGGGACCTGTGGGCTTGGTCTGGTTGCGACGCGACCTGCGCACGCGCGACCACGCCGCCCTTTTTCATGCATTGCGCGGCTGCGCGCAGGTGCATTGCGTCTTTCTTTTCGACGACGCCATCCTCGCGCCGCTGGCGCGCGCCGACCGGCGCGTCGAGTTCATCCACGACAGCCTGGCCTGTGTCGATGTCCAGCTGCGCACGCTCGCCGGCCAGGCCGACGCCGGTCTGATCGTGCGCCAGGGCCTGGCCGAAGAGGAAATTCCGCGCCTGGCGCAGCAGCTGGGCGCCACGGCGGTGTTCGCCAACCACGATGACGAACCCCAGTCGCTGGCGCGCGACGCGCGCGTGCGCGCTGCGTTGCAATCGGCGGGCGTGGCGCTGCACACCTACAAGGACCATGTGATCTTCGAGCGCGACGAAGTGCTGACGCTTGCGGGCGCGCCGTTCAGCGTGTTCACGCCCTACAAGAACGCCTGGCTGCGCAAGCTCAACGCTTTTTATCTGTCGTCCTACCCGGTGGAGCGCTATGCCGCCCACCTCGCGCCCCGGCCCGCGCAATATCGCCACCTGCCCACGCTCGCCGAGACAGGCTTCGAGCCCACCAATCTGCACCAGCTGGCACTGCCCACGGGCAGCGTCGGCGCGGACCAGCTGCTCGCCGACTTCGTGCCGCGCCTGGCGCAATACGGCGACACGCGCGATTTCCCGGCCGTCAAGGGCCCGAGCTATCTGAGCGTGCATCTGCGCTTTGGCACCGTGTCGATACGCGAACTGGCGCGCCTGGCCTGGACCGAATCGTCGCAGCACCAGAGCCCGGGCGCGGCCGTGTGGCTCAGCGAACTGGTGTGGCGCGACTTCTATCATCAGATCCTGGCCCATCATCCGCGCGTGGTGACCCAGGCTTTCAAGCCGGCCTACGACGCCATTGTCTGGGAAAGCGGCGCCGAGGCCGAACGCCTGTTTGCCGCCTGGTGCGAAGGCCGCACCGGCTACCCGCTGGTCGACGCGGCCATGGCCCAGATCAACCAGACCGGCTACATGCACAACCGGCTGCGCATGGTCGTGGCCAGCTTTCTGGTCAAGGACCTGGGCATCGACTGGCGCTGGGGCGAGCAGTACTTCGCCGAGCAGCTCAATGATTTCGATCTCGCGGCGAACAATGGCGGCTGGCAATGGGCGGCCTCCACGGGCTGCGACGCCCAGCCCTACTTCCGCATCTTCAACCCCATCAGCCAGAGCGAGAAGTTCGATGCCGCGGGCCGCTTCATACGCCGCTATCTGCCGCAGCTCGCCGCCCTGCCCGACAAACTGATACACGCGCCGTGGAAGGCCGGGCCGCTGGAGCTGGCGGCGGCAGGTGTGTCGCTGGTCGATGCAGGCGAAGCGCTGGGCGCTTCAAGCTATCCGCGCCCCATCGTGGACCATGCCGAGGCAAGGGATCGCACGCTGGCGCGGTTTTCCGTGGTCAAAGGGGCCGTGGACTCTCAATAAACAGCGGCGCTGGCTCAGCACGAACGCTTGGTCCGTTCGGGCTGAGCCTGTCGAAGACCCGGTATTCAGCCGCTCACTCCGCGCCAATCACTTACGCAACCGACGTGGTATGAGCCATTGCCAACGCAGCGTAGTGCTGCACCAGGCTCAGCAGTTCCTCATCCGAATACGGCTTGCCCAGATAGTGGTTGACGCCGATCTGCTGCGCATGTTCGCGGTGCTTTTGCGCAATGCGTGACGTGATCATGATGATGGGCAGATCGTGCAGCCGCGCATCGGCGCGGATGTTGCGCGCCAGATCGAAGCCGTCCATGCGCGGCATTTCGATGTCGGACAGCACCACAGCCGGGCGCGCGCCCTGCAGTTTTTCAAGGGCCTGCAGGCCGTCGGATGCGACCTCGACACGATAGCCTTCGCGCTGCAGCAGGCGCTGGGTCACGCGGCGCACGGTGATCGAATCGTCGACCACCAGCACCAGCGGCACCTCGCCCGCGCCCGCGGCCTGCGGCTGCACCGTCGCCACGCCATCGCCGTCGGCCAGCGGCTGCGGCGCGCGCGCGGGCTGGCGGCGCAGCTGCTCGCGCACCCGCTCGCCATACACGGTGGCCAGGGCCACCGGGTTGTAGATCAGCACCACCGCGCCCGAGGCCAGCACCGACATGCCGGTCAGACCCGGCAGACGCGCGAGCTGCGGGCCCAGAGGCTTGACCACGAGTTCCTGATTGCCCAGCACTTCATCCACATGCAATGCGAGCCGCTGGGCCGCGCTGCGGAAGATCACCACGGCGCGCGTCTTGCCCACGTCTTCGAGGCTTTGCGGCGACGACTGCCACAGCGCTCCGCCCCAGAAGAACGGCAGCGTTTCGCCGCTGGCAGCGTCTTCAAGCTGACCACTGCGGTAGGCCTGCTCCAGCGGCGCCAAAGGCACGCGGCGCACGATTTCCACCAGGTTGGCGGGAACGCCCACGGCGAACTGGCCCACGCGCAGCATCACCACCTGCGTCACCGCCGTGGTCAGCGGCAGCACCAGGCCGAACGAGGAGCCCGCGCCCGGCGTGCTGTGGGTCTCGATGCGCCCGCCCAGCGCGTTGACTTCGGAGCGCACCACGTCCATGCCTATGCCGCGCCCCGACACGCCCGTGACTTCGCTCGCCGTCGTGAAGCCCGGCTGGAAGATCAGTTGGCCGGCCTGTTCGGCCGTGATGTCGGCATCTTCGGCCACGAGGCCGCGCGCCACGGCCACGGCCTGGATGCGCTTGAGGTCCAGACCCGCGCCATCGTCGTCGAAACGCACGCGCACGTCGTTGCCTTCGTGCTGCAGCGTCACGCTGATGGTGCCGGTCGCATCCTTGCCCTGCGCCTGGCGCTGCGCGGGCAGCTCGATGCCATGGGCCACGCAGTTGCGCAGCAGGTGTTCGAAGGCCGGCACCATGCGGTCGAGCACGCCGCGGTCCATCTCAATCGTGCCGCCGACGATGTTGAGTCGCACCTGCTTGCCCATTTCCTTGGACGTCTGGCGCACCACGGCGTAAAGGCGTTCGGAAATCGCGTCGAATTCCACCATGCGCGTGCGCAGCAGGTCGCGCTGCAGATCGCGCGCCTGGCGGCCCTGGGCAACCAGGTCGTCTTCGGCCGCGGCCAGATCGCGCTGCAGATTGCGCTGCACCGTGGCCACATCGTTGACCGACTCGGCCATCATGCGCGTGAGTTCCTGCACGCGCGTGAAGCGGTCGAACTCCAGCGGATCGAAGCCCGCGGCGGAGTCCTTGGACAGCGCCAGCCGCGACTGCATCTGCGTCTCGGCCTGGACTTCGATGTCACGCAGCTGCTGGCGCAGGCGCTCCAGGTTGCCGTTGAGGTCGTAAAGCGAGGCGCGCGCCTGCACCAGGCGCGCATCGATACGCGAGCGTGCAATCAGCACTTCGCCCGACTGGTTGATCAGCCGGTCGAGCAGCTGGCCGCGCACGCGCACCGACTGCTGCGAGGCCGAGCGTGCGGCCGTGAGCGGAACGATAGGCGTGAAGGTCGGCGCGCGCAGGCCTTCAATGCGTTCACGCGCCGGCTCGGGCGTCTCGGCCGCAGCGACAGGCGCCGCGGCGATGTCGTCGCCGAGCGCGCGCAATGCCGCGAAATGGCCGTTGAGGATGTCGAAGCTGCCCAGCAGCGGTTCGATCTGCGCGGCCTGCGCTTCCTGCGCGTCTATGTGTTCAATCGCCGACTCGAGCCGGTGGGTGATTTCGCCCAGGCGCATCGCGCCCGCCAGGCGCGCACTGCCCTTGAGCGTGTGCAGCGCGCGCAGGCTGGCATTGCGCGCTTCGAGGCGCTGCGGATGCGCGGCCCAGTCGCGCAGCGCCGTGCCCAGCACCGGCAGCAGTTCGGCCGCCTCTTCCTCGAAGATAGGGAACAGGTCGGGATCGAGCGCGTCCAGCACTTCGATGTCGTCATCGATGGCGCTGTCCAGGGCCATGGCCGGCTGCAGCACGGGTTCCGCCGCAGATTCGGGTTCGAGTTCGGCTGCAGATTCGGGTTCGAGTTCGGCTGCAGATTCGGGTTCGGCCGCCTGCGGTGCATCCATCGCGGGCGCGGCGTCGGCGCTCAGCTCCTGGGCCCAGATCGCATCTTCGGCGTCGAGTCCCTGGGCGATGGCGCCCTCGCCCACGGCGCTGCCGATCTCGCTGTCGAGCACCTGCTGCAGCGCCTCTTCCACGGAGGCCAACGGCGTCTTGAGAAAACCCGCGGCGAACTGGTGCAGCAGGCGGCGGATCTCGTTGGCCGCGGCCAGGAACACCGCCAGATGCTGGGCATCGCCGAAGCCCTGGGGCCTGACATGCATCAGCGCATGCTCGAGCGCGCGCGACAGCCGCGACAGGTCCTTGAAGCCCACGGTCGCGGAACTGCCGGCCAGCGAATGCGCCCAGCCCACGGCTTCCTCGGGCTGGGGCCGGTGGGCTTCGAGCGCCCATTCCTGCAGCGCCACATCGAGGCGGCGCGACCATTCGTCGGCTTCGTTCAGATAGACGTTGTACAGCGGCAGATGGATGCGCAGGCCGTCGATCACCTTGACGTTGTCGTCCACGGGCTCGGCCGGCTCGGACAGCGCTTGCGGCGATGCTGCGGCCTCGACTTCGGCTTCACCCTGTGCCGCGATCTCGACCTCGGGTTCGGCTTCGATGACCGGCTCGGCTGGCGGTGCGTCCACCGCATCCTGCGCGGGCGTGGCGTCGGTCGCAGGCGCCTCGGACGCCCAGTTCCAGCCTTCGTCCAGCGGCTCGGCCGCGGCGGCCGGCGCCTGCGCGGGCTCGGGCGTGGGTTCGGGCAGCGCCTCCTCTATCTGGGTATCGTCCCAGCCGGGCGTGTCGTCCAGCCACTCGTTGCCGGTCTCGGCCGCGGGCTCAGGCTCGGCCGCGGGCTCGACGCTCTCGACGGGCTGCGCCGCCACCTCGGCGGCGGGCTCGGGCTCGGGCTGCGGCGCTTCGACGGGCGCGGCATCGGGCAATTGCTCGCTGGCCTGGAGCGCGGATTCAAATGCGGCAAAGTCGATTTCCTCGACCTCGCCCGGCAGATCGGGCTGCGGCGCGGTGCCGGTTTCTATGCCGGCGTCCGTTTCCTGCGCTGCGGGCAGCAATTCTTCGGCCACGGGCTCCGGCTGGCGACGCCGCAGCGACGGCTGCAGCGCCACGGGCGCGCGCTGGCCTTCGAGGCGCATCGCGTCGGCCGCGGCGCGAAACGGCGTCGCCGACCATTCCTGGTCCTGGCCATCGGCAATCGCCTGGGTCCAGGCCGAAAATGCGTGCAGGGCCTCACGCGCCAGCGACTGCCAGGCGGCGGGCATGGGCTTTTGTTCGCCCAGCCAGGCGTTGAGCATCTGCTCCATGGCCCAGCCGGCTTCGCCGAACTCGTCGAGTCCGACCATGCGCGCGCTGCCCTTGAGCGTGTGGAACACGCGGCGCAGGCTGGTCTGCGCATTCCATTGCGCGGCGTCGCCCTTGAGCGCATCGAGGTCTTCCAGGCCCTGGCGCACGACGTCGCGCGCCTCCTCGAGGAAGATTCCGCGCAGTTCCTCGTCGGTGTCTTCTTCGGCCACGCTCAGCGGCGCGGCCGCAGCGGCCGCCATGGGCGCAGGTTCAGGCTCGGCAAGGGCCGGCGCTTCGACCGGCGGCGGCTGGACCGCGACCGGCGCCGGCGCCGGCGGCGCGGCGACCGGCAGCACGGGCGGCAAGGGCTGGGGAGCGCGCGCTTCGACGCGCTGCGTGCGCTCTTCGGGCGCATCGGTCGCGCGCACGCGGTTGCGGCCCATGATGATGCGCAGCTCGCCCGACGGCTCGTCGTAGATGAACAGCTTGCGCGCCAGATTGCGCTGGTAGCTGAGCATGTCGATCAGAAAGCCCAGCGCGCCGAGATTGTTGCCCAGCCGTGCAAACACCTGCGGCTGATCCGCCGCGGGAATCTCGTCGCGCATCAGCTGCTCGACGGTATCGCGCATGCGCACCACGGCCAGGCAGGCCTGCTCCAGGCCCAGCACCGACAGCACGCCGCGCATCTGCGCCATGTGCTGGGCTGCCTTGGCCAGCACCTCGACCTGGGCCGGCTGGCGGAAGAACTGGTCGAGCAGATGCTCGGCTTCGGCCAGCGTGGCGCGCAGTTCGCCGACCACGCTGCCCATGGTCTGGCCGTCGCTGACATGGCGGTAGAGGTCTTCCATCCAGGGCTCGAGCGGCTGCGACTCCATGCCCTGGCGCGCTTCGTCCAGGCGCTGGGCGAGCCGGCCCGAATGCGCGGCCATCGACTCGTCGGCGAGTTCGGGCGAGGCCAGCGCGGCCTGCAGATAAAGAATGGCGGTCGCGACTTCGAGCGCCAGCGCGGGCGCGGGCGGCTCGCCGCTGCGCGCCATCCATTCGATCACGCGCTGCAGCGCGCGCGCCAGCCCGGTGCTGTCGGGGTAGAGCTTGTTGAGCGAATCGCAGACCTGGCCGAACTGCTCGACCACGGGCTTGATCTTGCTGCGGTCGCCGCCGGCCAGCGCCGACCAGCAGTCGGTCGCCGCGGCGACGCGCTTGCGCGCCTGCGCCAGCAGCGCGGGATCGAAGCGGCCGAAGCGGGCCCGCTCGTAGTCGATGCGGGGGTGGCGCGCCAGACCAAAGGACTCGCGCACCGCGCGCAGCACGGGCGCCTGGACGCTGGCGTCGGCCGGCTCGGCCGCCTGGGCGCAGAAGAACAGCAGGTCCTGCGTCAGTCGCTCGGGCAGGCGGTTGTCGCCCTTGGCCATGGCCGCGTACTGCATCAGCACGCGCGAGGCGGCGCGCTTGGCGTAGAGGTCGGGCTTGACCAGGCCCTGGGCAAAGGCATCGAAGAAGCCCGCGGCGATCTTCCAGAACGTGCGCGCGCCGGACTCGGTCTGCGCGGCGACAAAGCCCAGGCAGGTCGCGCGCAGCTGGGCCGCGGCCGCCGGATTGCCGGTCTTGACCAGCGCCAGCACGCCGGCATCAAGCAGCGCCCGCGCCTGCGGCCCATAGGCCAGGGACTGGGGGCTTTCGGGCAGCACGGGCTCGCGCATGCGCCGCTCGGCGGGCCACAGATCGGCCGGATGCACCTTGTCGTTGCCGGCCAGCGCCTGCGCCGCGCGGTATTGCGGAAACAGCGCGACCGCGGGCACGGCCCGGCCGGCGAGCAGCGTATCGAGGTATTCAAGCAAGGCGAAGCTGGCGTTCTCCAGCGTGCTGGCCGCTTCGGCCGTGCAGCGCTGGGGGTCCTGCTCCAGCCGCAGCACTGCGGCTTCCATCGCATGCACCAGACGCGCGGCGGCGCGCAGGTCCACCATCTCCAGCGCGCCGCCGACCTGGTGCAGCGCCTGCTGCACGGCCAGCGTGTCGAGCGCGGCCTGACCACCCTCGGGAGCGAGTTCGGCCTCGCGCGCGAAGCGCGCCAGCAACTTGGCCGCGCCTTCCAGCGATTTGCGCAGCTCGTCGATGACCCATGCCAGGGGTCCGAGATCCTGCTCGCCCTGCGCAGCATCGGCCGAGTTTTTCTCGGCGGCGTGGGGAAGGAAGGCGTCAGTGGAAGACATGCGGAACTCCGCGGCGGACTAACGCCGGTGTAGGAAAGGGGAAACGCCTCAGGCGATCTTGAAGCGGGCGACCGACTGACGCAGCTCCTCGGCCATATGCGACAGTTCGCGCACCTGCTGGGCCGTACTGCGCGTGCCTTCGCCGGTCTGCTCGGTCACCGCGAAAATATGCTGGATATTGTCTGCCACGCCGTTGGCCAGATCGGCTTCGCGCGAAGTCGATTGCGAGATCTGCTCGATCAGCTCGGCCAGGCGGCGCGACACGCTGTCGATCTCGGTCAGCGCCGTACCGGCGGTATCGGACAGCTGCGCGCCCTGCACCACGCCCTGGGTCGAGCGCTCCATGGCCGCGACCGCATCCTGGGTATCGGTCTGAATCGCCTTCACCAGCACCGAGATCTGCCGCGTCGCGTCGGCCGAGCGCTCGGCCAGGCGCTGCACTTCCTCGGCCACGACCGAGAAGCCGCGGCCGGCTTCGCCGGCCGATGCGGCCTGGATGGCGGCATTGAGCGCCAGCACGTTGGTCTGCTCGGTAATGTCGGAAATCAGTTCGGTGATTTCACCGATCTCCTGCGACGACTCGCCCAGGCGCTTGATGCGCTTGGAGGTGTCCTGGATCTGGTCACGGATGGAGTTCATGCCGCCGATGGTGTTCTGCACCGCCTTCAGGCCTTCGTCCGCGGCCTGCAGCGACTGGCGCGCCACCGCGGCCGATTCCTGGGCCTGGGCCGACACCTGGTTGATGCGGGTCGCCATGTCGAGCACCGAGCGGCCGGTTTCGCGGATCTCGCGCAGCTGTTCGGTCGATGCCGCGAGCAGTTCGGTCGAGGTGCTGTCCACCTGGGCCGTGGTCTGGGCCACGCGCGTCGCGGTGTTCTGCACGCTGCCCACCAGCAGACGCAGTTCTTCCACGGTGTAGTTCACCGAGTCGGCAATCGCGCCCGTGATGTCTTCGGTCACGGTGGCTTCCTGCGTCAAGTCGCCTTCGGCCACCGACTGCAGCTCGTTCATGAGCCGCAAAATGGCCGCTTGGTTGGCGTCGTTGACGCGCTTGGCTTCGTGCTCCTGGCGGCGCGCATCGCGCTGCTGCTGTTCGGCCGCGCCCTGGCGGCTGCGGCTGTCGAGCAGCTGCACGCGCGAGATGCCCACGCCGCACAGCAGCACGAACAGGCCCACCAGGCCCAGCAGCGCGAACTGGCCCGCGCCCAGGCCTGCCGTGGAACGCAGCTGCACCTGCAGCGCCTCGAGGCCGCGGCGCAGCGCTTCGCTGTCGTTGTTGATCGTCGTCTGGCCTTCGCGCGCGGCCACCAGGCCTTGCAGGTTGCCCAGAATGGCGCTGGCGTCGGTACGCGTCTTTTCGTACAGCTCGATCAGCGCCTGCAGCTGTTCACGCGTCTGCGCGTCGCGCGTCGCGGGCAGGCGCAGCTCGCTGCTGCCGTTGAGCAGGCTCTCGGCGATTTCGCGGAACGAGGCCAGATCCTTGCCCAGCAGGAACACGGCTTCGGGGCTCACGCCTTCGGTGGTCTGGAATTCGTTGGCCGACTTGCCGATGCGCTGGGTCAGCATCACCAGTTGGCCGGCGGCCGAAATCTCGGCCGGCGAAGCGCCCTGCTGCAGCTTGAGCGAAGCAATCGTTTCGGCGATTTCAAGCAGCTCGGACGACTGGCGGTTCACCGCGCGCAGCGCGTCACCGACCTGCATCAGCACCTGGCGCTGGGCCATCACCTGCTTGGCGCTGTTTTCGGCGCGCTCCATCAACGGCGTGATGTCCTTGAGCGAATCGGCGTACTCGGAGCCCAGCGGCTGCACGCCCAGCGCGTCATCGCCGCTGGAGAGCGCGCGCACGCTGCGCGCCAGCACGTCGGCGCTTTCCTGCAGCGCGTCGAATGCCTGGCTGTTGCCGGTCATCGCCTGCGACGCCGACTTGGCCAGCCGCTGCGACTGCATCAGCGCCTGGCCGTTGGCGGCCAGCTGCTGGGCCGAACGCTCGGCCTGTTGCAGCACCCAGCCGGCCATCAACGCCAGCACGGTCACACCGACCGCGAGCATGATCAGCAGGCGGCGCTGCTGCTGCGCCGCGGGCGCGCGGCCCAGCAGCGGCAGCGCTACCTGCTCTTCATTGAGCTGCTGCTCCTCGTCGGTGTAAGCCGAGAGACCACTGTCACCGTAGAGGCTGGCCGGCGCCTCGCGCGCGGGTTCCTGCGCCAGGCCCGCGTCAGGCTGATCGCTCAGCCCTTCGCCGCTGCCGGCGGAACGGCGCTGAAACATTTTTCCAATTTTCTGGGCAAAAGACATGACACAGCCTCACAGGGGAAAACTCAGGCACGGATATGGAGAAATTCAGGGTCTTGCGCGAGGCTTTGCAGATCGATTTCCTGCCAGGAATCGCCGGCCTCGTCGAAGTAGGTCGCGCCCCAGTAGCCTGGAGCGTCGAGCGGGGCATCCTGCATGCCCGTGAAATTCTGCGCGCCGCGCAGGCCCAGCAGGCGGTCCACGAGCAGCGCCGCATGCACTTCGAGCGCCGGATTGAACGCCAGCAGGCTCGCATCGGCCAGCATCATTTCGTTGCGCGCCACGGCCTTTCCCTGCAGGCCGGGAAAATCGACCACGGCGACCAGCGTGCCGCGCAGGTTGGCCACGCCCATCAGCCAGGGCTGGGTGTAGGGCACGCGCAGCACGCCCGACCAGGGAAAGATCTCGCCCGCATGCGCGAGCGGCATCAGATAGCGGCTGCCGCCTGCCTCGACCGCCAGCCAGCTGGCCGCAGCCACGCCTTCGCTGCGTGCCGCCTGGAGGCGCGCGGCCAGCCGCGCATGCAATTGTCTCAATGCTTCACGATTGGCCATGGGGCAGCGCCGCTCAGCCCAGCGCGTCGATCTTGGCCTGCAGCTCTGCCGGGTCCACGGGTTTGGTGATGTAGGCGCGCGCGCCCTGGCGCAGACCCCAGACCTTGTCGGTTTCCTGGCTCTTGCTGGTGCACATGATGATGGGCACGTCGGCATATTGCGGGTCGCGCGTGATCGCCCGCGTGAGCTGGAAGCCGTTCTGTCCCGGCATGACCACGTCCATCAGGATCAGGTCGGGTTTTTCCTCGGCGAGGCTGCGAAAGGCCTCTTCGGCGTTTTCCGCGCAGCGCACCTGCATGCCTTTTTTCTGCAGCAGATCGGTCAGAAACATCAGCTCGGTCTTCGAGTCATCAACGACCAGCACCTTCTGAACAGCCATCACATCGCTCCTTGGGAAATCTTGCCGAATTGCCGCACGGCTTGCAGCAACTGGTCTTTGGTAAAAGGTTTGGTCAGGTATTCCTGACAGCCGACCATGCGGCCGCGGGCCTTGTCGAACACGCCATCCTTGGAAGAAAGCATCACCACCGGCGTATCGGCATAGCGCGCATTGCGCTTGATGATTGCGCAGGTCTGGTAGCCGTCGAGCTTGGGCATCAGGATGTCGCAG
>Ga0302347_1002693_pt1 | contig 17266 bp, 13 predicted proteins | sample PhyWR1_FD_202178 | JGI IMG/M metagenome (GOLD analysis project Ga0302347, IMG submission 202178) | Leaf surface microbial communities from wheat plants in UC Gill Tract Community Farm, Albany, California, United States - DLSL W.R1 (v2)... | ecosystem: Host-associated > Plants > Phyllosphere >...
CGCCCGGGTGGCCGAGGGCGACGATCACCCAGTCATTGCCTGGCGTACGACGACGTGCGGTTTCCCAGCCGTCGCCCATGTTGATGCCACGGCCCGGGTTGAGGATGTTGCTCATGCGGCCGAAGTGTTCATCGGAGCAGGCCAGCGCGCGGCCACCGTTGAGGGCCGACGCCAGGTCGACTTGTTCGTTGTCGCCTACCGACGACCAGTCGCGGAACGGCACGCCGTACACACGCAGACGGGCTACGCCGCCATCCGGGTAGATGTTGAAACGCAGGTGGCTGTACGCCTGGTCGTTGCTGATCTCGTGGTAGTGGTGGCTGTTGCCCTGCAGCTCGACGGCCGACAGCACTTCCACCCACTGGGTGTTTTCATCAGGGTCGCCGGAGGCCAGGAAGCAGGCTTCCAGGGAGGCCGACGGCGGGAAGTTGCCGGTGAAGAATGAAGTGTCGATGTCCACGCCCTTGATTGAGCCGGGTACGCCCAGGCGGATCACTGCGCTGTCGTAGCCTTCGAAGCGCTTGCGGCGGGACTCCCAGCCGTCCATCCACTTGCCGTTGTCATCGAAAACGCCCTCCTTCCACACGGCCGGGGTCGGCTGGAACAGGCGGTTGGCGTCAGCGAACCAGTCATCGGTCACCGAAAGAATCTTGGTGCCCAGACGCGCGTCGGCCAGGTTGACGAACTTCTCGAAAGGTACGGCGTAAGCTTTCATTCTTCTTGTCTGCCTTAAAGTAAGTGGCTTGGGATGCTCGCCAGGCCCTGGGCGTCATGAGCGCTCGGGCCAGGTTTGCTTAAAGAGTCAGTAATCGGAACAACGCAATTTTATTGATCTCGTCCAACGCGCATTTGAACTCGGCGTCTACCGAGTTGTGAATACGCGTTTCAAACGCGGCGAGGATCTGATGCCGGTTGCTGCCTTTTACCGCCATGATGAAGGGAAACTTGAACTTGGCCTTATAGGCATCGTTCAGCTCGGTGAAGCGCGAGAACTCCTCACTCGTGCATTGGTGAATCCCCGCGCCAGCTTGCTCATCGGTGCTGGCTTGGGTCAGTTGGCCCTGGACGGCCGCACGGCCTGCCAGGTCCGGGTGGGCGTTGATCAGGGCCAGTTGGCTTTGATGATCAGCGCTCAACAGGATGTCGCTCATGCGCTGGTGCAGGGTTTCGATCTGATCGATCGACGCGTCCTGGCCCAGGTCGAAGGCCTTTTCGGCCACCCATGGCGAATGTTCGTAGATGTCGGCGAAGGCGGCGACGAATTCGTCGCGGCTCAGGGTCGACGGCTTCAGGGTTTGGAACGCAGTCATTTCGCTGCTCCCTTGAAGGGGTGGGTTTCGTGCCAGTGGCGGGCAATGTCCACGCGGCGTGTGAACCACACCTGCTCGTGACCTTTGGCGTATTCGATAAAGCGCTTCAAGGCCGCGAGGCGGGCAGGGCGGCCGATCAGGCGGCAGTGCAGGCCGATGGAGAGCATCTTCGGTGCGTCGGCGCCTTCGGCATACAGCACGTCGAACGCGTCCTTGAGGTATTCGAAAAAGTCGTCGCCCTTGTTGAAACCCTGCACCTGGGTGAAGCGCATGTCATTGGTGTCCAGGGTGTAGGGGATCACCAGGTGCGGCTTGCCGGTGGGGTTGTTGGGTTCCCAGTAGGGCAGGTCGTCGTCGTAGGTGTCGCAGTCGTAGAGGAAACCGCCTTCCTCCATTACCAGCCGCCGGGTGTTGGGACCGGTGCGGCCGGTGTACCAGCCCAGTGGGCGTTCGCCGGTGAGTTCGGTGAGGATGCGGATGGCTTCGAGCATGTGCTCGCGCTCCTGGGCCTCGTCCATGTACTGGTAGTCGATCCAGCGGTAGCCGTGGCTGCAGATCTCATGGCCGGCCTCGACCATCGCACGAATCACATCCGGGTGGCGCTGGGCGGCCATGGCCACGGCGAAGATGGTCAGCGGAATATCGAATTCCTTGAACAGCTTGAGGATGCGCCACACACCGGCACGGCTGCCGTATTCGTACAGCGATTCCATGCTCATGTTGCGCGCGCCTTGCAGCGGCTGGGCCGAGACCATTTCCGAGAGAAAGGCTTCGGACTCTTTGTCGCCATGCAGGATATTGCGCTCGCCGCCTTCTTCGTAGTTGAGTACGAATGACAAGGCGATACGTGCCTTGCCTGGCCAATGGGGGTGAGGAGGGTTACTGCCGTAACCGATCAGGTCGCGTGGGTAGTCAGCGCTCACTGCAGTCTTCCTTCTTGTGCGTGGTAGCAAGTGTGTGGCGGCCAGCGCAAAGACTGGGTGGCGTCACAGCGATGGGCTGATTGTATACAACTTGATAGTCACTTTGTAAGCCTGTATTTCTGCATTTTTTCCAGGCGGTTGCTACAGCTTAGCACTGCAAGAAACTTGCCCAGTTGGTCAGTAAATGGATAAAAGGTCTTTTAAAAGCAAGGCCTGCCGAGTTATCAGCATCAGGGCCCATGCTGAAAGAGGCAGGCAAAACTTTGTGATTTTTATTGTGTACAATTTTTATTAAAAGTGTCTTAATCAGCCCATCGCCGACTTTTTCATGCCCCGTAAAGGTGCGGCCACTTTCAATTCACGCTAGGGAGCCCCGCCCCATGGGACGACTGACCACACACGTACTGGACGCCGCCCACGGCTGCCCCGGCAGCGCCATCCAGGTTGAGCTGTACCGCGTCGACGGCGCGCAGCTGGAGCTGGTCGCCACGGCCGTGACCAACAGCGACGGCCGCTGCGACGCGCCGCTGCTGCAAGGCGATGATTACCGCAGCGGCGTCTACCAGCTGCAGTTCAGTGCCGGCGACTACTACCGGGCCCGGGGCGTGCAACTGCCCGAGCCGGCTTTTCTGGATGTGGTGGTATTGCGCTTCGGCATCAGCGCCGAACAGGACCACTACCATGTGCCGCTGCTGATTTCGCCTTACAGCTACTCCACCTATCGCGGTAGCTGAGTCGTCACCTTGCTTCATGCCCCCAAGGCTCTTCGTTGGTTTTTCGCCCGCTCACACTGCGGGCTTTTTTTTGCCTGGCGCGCCGTTCAATTATCTAGTGCCTGTTGAGGGTGTGCGCTGCATAGGCTAGGTGTTTTCCTCGACGAAGATACCGCCGTGACCTTACCTACCGACCCCGATGTGTCTGACGACGATGCGTTGCAGGCCATGCGTATTCAGCTGGCGCAGCGGATCGACAATAGCCCCCAGCCCAGCCTCTTGATCAATCGACTCACGGCCGCCGACCTGCGTTGTGCCGACGCGGCCCACCATCGGTCGCGCCTGATGTCCAGGGCGCCCAGGATCCTGCGGGTGATCCGTGCCGAGCTGCGCAAGGCTTTCGAGCTGGACCCGGACGACGTGCTCTTTACCGAACCCAAGCCGCCGGCAGTCGCACAGCAAGTCGACACCTTGACCGACCGCGCATTGCAGTTGCTGGTGCTGCCGTCGTTGCCGATCAATCTCAATCATTTCACGGCCGTCAGCCTCAAGGGCGACCCCTTTCAACGCTTGCCGTTCACGCCGCTGGAGGCATTGCGGCGGGTGATTGCGCTCAATCTGTTCGGGCGGCTTGCCCAGGCGCGCAGGGACTATTGGCAGGCGCTGGAGGCGCCGGGGTGGCTGACACGCACCGAGCGCTGGGTGCAATTGCACGTGCAGATGTTCGCCGACCAGGCCCTGGTGGCGTCGCAATTGGGCGAGCTGTCGAGTGCGGGCATGGAAATGGTTCAGGAGCTGGTGGACGCTCCGACGGCGCAATCCCGCCAGCACGCCGGAGCGCAATGGGCCAGCCTGCGGGTGTGCAAGTTGTTCTGGCCGGGTGTGGGGCCGCGATTGATGCCGATTCCCGGCGCCCTGCATCTTTATCGTGAGGGTGACCCGCCAGGTGCGCCGCATGTGATCTACCTGCCGGGTACACAGCGCAATTACTACGAATACCCGTCCTTCGACCAGTTGCAGTGTGGGCTTGCGGGGCTGATTAATGGCGCCTTGTTCGACGACCTGTGGCAGTGCCTGCCGCTGCGCCGTCGGCATGAGGTGTGCCGGCCCGAGGTCGCGACTGTCGGCGCCAACAGGGCGGTGGGGCGTGGTTGCGCCCTGCGCGGTGATGCGTTGGAGCAGAGTGCGCTGGCGGTGCTGGAGGGGCAATGGGACAACGAGTTGGCCTGCGCGGTGTCGATCAATCTTGCGCAGGTCTATTCCGGCAGGAGCGCGCGCACTGTGGAGAACCCCACGCGTTTTCTGGCTTATATCGAACGCGCCAGGCACCACTGGGCAGGCAAGGCGCGCCTGGGGAGCCTTCGTCATGAACTGCACGAGTGGGATCAGCAGCGGCGTCATCAGGAAATAATGTTCGCCAGCTGCGCCCCGGAACTGCCCGTGCAAGCGGCGCTGCAACAGGTCAAACGCTATGAAAAAGGCCTGCTGACGCTGCTGGACCCCCAGGACCCGGGTGCGGACACGCCAGGCTGGCAGGATTTCATCACCCTTGAGGGCCAGCTCGAGGACCAGGCAAACACCTTACGCAGGCTGCTGCAGGGCGCGCCCCTGCAACTGTTCGAGACGGCGTTCTGGAATGCGCGCCCCACAGGTGAGCATAACCGCCAGGCTGCGCTGATCTACAGATGGACCGACCTGCTGCGCAGCGAAACCCAGTTGCAGCACCGGCTCAAGCTGATCTCGAGCGCCCATCGGGACCTGCTGGTCGAGGTATTGGACACGCCGCTGGCGAGTAAGCGCGGCGCCAGTGAAACCTGCGTGCTGTCGGTGCTGGTGGGGGGCGAAGGCAGTGCCATGCGCCCTTTGCACAGCCTGTTTGCGATCACCCGCACCGCCGCGCTGGGCGAGCCGGAACGGCGCGTGCCGGTGGTGCTGTGTGCGTTCGGGCGGGAGGGCGGGGTGGTCGAGTTTGCCCGGCTGGGGGCGCTATCGCGTGGCATTCAGGCCAGCCTCGGCAGCCGCGATGGCTCGGTATTGTGGCGCTATGTCGAGCGGCGACACCGCGCGGGGGTGGCGGAGCAGGTGGCAGGCCAAACCCTGGCAGTGCGGTATGAACCCATTGAGGGCAACCCGCTGGCGTTGGCATTCAAGCGGCTGCTCAAGGGCTACCTGGCCCAGGAGCAGGGGCTTGCCGCCCCTACACGTATTTTCAGTGAAACCCAGGATGCTCAGTTGAGCCGCCTGCTCCTCGCAGTGGAGTTGGATGCACACCTGAATGCGCCCGCCAGCGCCGCTCGAGCTCAGGCACGGGCGCATGTCGAACTGGTGCGCAAAGCCGCGAGCGCGAAACACCAGTTGCCGCTCTGGTTGGCCGAGGCCGACGCGGCCCGGCACAGCCGCTTCAAACACTTGCAGGGCCGCAACCTGGGCAGCGTGTTTGCCTTTGAAGAGCACCTGAAGCAACGTCTGCCTGATCTGCACTCCTACGCACGCCGTGTGTTGGTTGCCCGCTTGCGCGAGGACGGCCTGGAGCTGGACATTGACACCCCTTTTATCGAATTGCCTGACCGTGTCGATGGTCGGTTCTGTGGCTGGGAAAGCGTGTGTGTGGTGGGCGAGCGTGGTGAAATCCTCACACCAAGCCCGGCGTGTACGTGTTTGAGCCTGCTGCAACTGGCGTTGCAGAACCTGGACCCGCAGATGACGCCCACCTGGTGGCGTTTCAAGTACGCCCGTTACCTGATCCCGGCGTGGCAACCGCAACTGACACCAGATTATTTGATCAGCATGGTGTCTTCGCTGGATATCGGCGCAGGTTATGAGGCATTGATCGACGGCGTTTTTTACCCGCCCGCGCGCGCTGACGATGCGCGTGTCCCGCAACTGTTGCGGCGCGCTTTGCAGGCGGGTGCCGAGGCCGATCTGTATTCGGCGGTTCAACAAGGGCTCTCGGCAGATGGGCAACGCCTGTTCAGCAAGGCAATGGCAGGGCTGCACGAGCAGACTCATCAAGTGCAACTGCTGGTGGTGCATCTGGTGGGCCACACCCTGCAGCATGATCGCTATATCGCCGGCGTCCTGGTGTTTCACGACCTGCTGTCCCAGCGCTGCGTGGTCTACTGGCCCACCGCTTCGGGTACCGCCAACCTTAGTGAGCACGCCAGCCTGCAACTGGCCCGTGAGCACGTGAACCGCAACTGGGCGTTACCCGGCACGGTGAAGGCACTGGCCCGGCACGTCGCGCCGGGGTGGGCATTCGAAGCCATCACCCATCACCCAGGTGAAGCGCGCAGTGAGCCGCGCTTCAATGCGTTTTCATTGCTTCCCGGGTATGCATTGGTGCAGGGGCTCTGGCGCGACGTTGCGTTCGTTCGTTCATTTGCGATCAAGCACTTGGTGCCCACGGCGCTTGTCGACAGCATTGAACAGCAGATCCATGAGCAGGTTGCCCATGACGCGCTGAACTGGCTGGCCCTGGTGCCCACTTCCCACGACGATGCCATGGCCCTGTTGTATCAGGCGCGGGTCCTGGGTCTGCAGCATTACGCGCAGGCCGGCAGCACCTCTGGCAAGTCTCTGGAGAAGTACCGGGAGCAACGCCTCGAAGAAGAGAGGAGTACCCGCCGACGCGCGATTCTGTCGATGATCGTGCCGTTTTTCGACTTGGGTAATCAGGTGTATGAATTGCTGCTCGCCGCGCGGCGCTATCACCGTTATGGCGACCCTCGCGATGCAGTGCATGTGGCCTTCGGCGTGATATTTCTGGCGGTAGACCTTTTGCTGAGTTTTGCGCCTGGCCCCAAACTCAAGGCGCCAGCGTTGCCGCGCCCGAGGGTGGGCTCAATGGCGAGAGGTTTGAATCGTATTCATCATGCAACCGTTGCGCAGGTTGGCCGGGTTTCTTTGCTGGCCCCGTCGCCTTCGCCGGTTGCCCGGCTCACACCGCTGGAGCGCTTCAAGGTTCAGGGGCTGCCTCAAGATGCCGTGGCGTTGAAGGGGCCGGGCGAAAGAGGGCTCTACGTGAAAAACGGCGAGCGCTTGCTTGTGGACGACACTCACCATTACCCGGTTTACCGGCGAGGCGACGAAGGTTTTTTCCGCTTGAAGAACAAAGAGGCGCCGGGTACGGACGAGTTGGTCCTCACCATCCATGAGCCCCGGGACTGGCAGCTGGGGGCGGATGCGCCGGTGGCCGGCCCGAGTTCACGCGCAATTCAGCCGGCGCCCTTGCAGCCCGCGGGTGGGCAGCCACTCGTCGAGCGTGCGGCGACGCGAAGCCGGATCGTGCAGTCATCCGTGCAAGGCACGCACTGGTTCAATTGGCGCACGCGGGTGCCTGAAAACCACGCGTCTGGCCCCTCGGCTGCGGGAATATTCCATGTGCATCAGGAGCCGCCGGGTTTTCCCTACGATGTTATCTGCGTGGGCCTCAGGTATGACACTCCCAGGCTATCGGGCGCGGGCTACTACCGGTTGCTCCATCAGGGCGATCATGTGCCTGTGGGCGATGTCGTTTTCATCGCCCCGGACCGGCCGCTGGTGTCAAAAGCCCAAGTGGATATCGCGCGTTGGACAACCACCGATCTTCACGAACAACCGATTCCGGCCTCTCGTACTGCATCGGGTGCCTGGCAGCTCCATGCCCCGCTGTTCGACGGGCCGTTGGAGCCGCTGGTGGGCCGGGCTTTCCCTGGCATGACGCGAAAAAGCCGCGAGTTTGCCGTCGCAAGGTTGATCGAACTGTCCGACTCTTCCCGCGCGGTAACCGCCAGCCATCTGCTGAACCTGCGAGCGACCCTGGATCGATGGCTCACCCCCGACCCGGTCAGGCTGGGTCAGACCGATGATTTACTGGCGATGCTGCGGCCCACGGAGAGGGATATCCATAGCATCTACATCGGTTTTGAAGGCAAGGCACCCGGCTTCACGCGTGTTGACTTCAGCCTGCCTGTTGCCTTGGACCCAAGGCTGCGATCCGGTGGCGCAAGGGTTTCGGCAGAGCGAAACACTGCGCTGCGTGGGGCAATCAGGACGGTGCTGGAACAGCAGGGCTTCACTGTCCAGGACAGGCCCATGCAGCGTGGCAGGAAAGCCACGCGGGAATGGGTGGTGACCCACCCCCATTCCAACACGCTGTACTACATGGTCTATCAGTGGGTCGGGCGCGGGACCGTCCAGTTGCAAAAGCGGCTCACCGATAACTGGCTGAATGCAGGTTTCCAATCAGATCGTACGTCGGCACTGTCCACGCAGATCAGACGTGCGATGGATGAACAGCGCCTGGTGCCGATCGCCGCCGGTATCCAATGGCCGATCCAGGGCACCGTCCCACCCAGCGTTTATTTTGCCAGGGTCAACCGAGTCTCACCTTGAGCAGCGAGACCGCGCCGGCGCAGCCGAACAGGGCGGCGCTGAGGCGGTTGAACCAGCTTTGCCCGCTGCCGCTGCGCAGGTACCGCGCAGCGCCATGGGCCCCCAGGCCGTAGGCCAACTTGCACAGCAGGTCGAGCACGGTCCAGGTGGCGATCATGATCAGCAATTGCGGCAGAAACGCTTGCTGGCTGCTAAGGAACTGCGGCAGGAAGGCGGCGAAAAACAGGATGTCCTTGGGGTTGCTGGCGCCCAGCACAAAGGCGCGGCCGAACAGTGCGCGAAAGCGTGGCACCGCTGCAGCCTGCGGCACGGTTGCACCGTGGGCCGGTTGCCGCGACTGTTGCCAGCTTTGCCAGGCAAGGTAGAACAGGTACAGCGCGCCGACGATCTTCAGCGCGCTGAACAGTTGTTCGGAAGCGAGCAGCAATGCGCCCAGGCCCAGGGCCGATGCGCTCAACAGGCAGATCGAGGCGATCACCCCACCGAGAAACGCCGGGTACGAGCGGCGTAGTCCGTAATTCAGGCTGTTGCTGATCATCAGCAACGACAGCGGCCCCGGGATCAGGATCACCACCAGCGCAGCGCCGCTGAACAGCAGCCAGGTTTCCAGACTCATTGCTTGCTCCTTTTGTTATAGAAAGACGAACTTGGCGATAAAGATCACGCACAGCACCCACAGGCTCACAGAGATTTCGCGGTACTTGCCGGTGCCCGCCTTGAGCGCCACGTAGGTGATAAAACCCAGCGCGATGCCGTCGGCGACCGAGAAGGTCAACGGCATCATGATCGCCGTGACGATCGCCGGAATGCTGTCGGTGGCCTCATCCCAATTGATGTGGGCCATGCTTGCCATCATCAGCATCGCCACGTAGATCAACGCGCCGGCGGTGGCATAGGCCGGAATCATGCCGGCCAGCGGGGCAAAAAACATCGCCGCCACAAACAGGATGCCCACGGTCACGGCGGTAAGGCCGGTGCGACCACCTGCGGCAACCCCGGCGGCGCTTTCAACGTAGCTGGTCACCGGCGGCACGCCGACCATGGCGCCAAACACACTGGAAGCACTGTCGGCCTTCAATGCACGGGACAGGTTATCGATCTTGCCATCGGCATTCACCAGCCCGGCGCGCTGCGCAACGCCCATGAGTGTACCGGCGGTATCGAACATGTGCACAAAAAGAAACGCAAATACCACGCTGATCATGCTGACATTGAATACACCTTTTACGTCCATCGCCATCCAGGTCGGTGCCAGGCTCGGCGGCGTGGAGAGAATGCCGTTGTAGTGCACCAGGCCCAGGCCCCAACCGGCCAGTGTCACGGCGATGATGCTGATGAGGATCGCGCCGAACACGCGGTGGTAGCTGAGAATCGCGATCAGCAAAAAGCACACCGCTGCCAGCAGCGGCGCCGGCTCATGCAGCGAACCGAGTTTGATCAGCGTGGCCGGGCTGTCGACGATGATGCCGGCGGTTTTCAGGCCGATCACCCCGAGAAACAGGCCGACCCCGGCGCCCATGGCATGGCGCAGGCTCACCGGAATGCTGTTGAGCAGCCACTCTCGCACCCGCGACAGCGTAAGGCCCATGAACAGCACCCCGGAAATGAACACCGCACCCAGCGCGGTTTCCCAGTGGTAGCCCATGGTGCCGACCACGGTGTAGGTGAAAAACGCGTTCAGGCCCATGCCCGGCGCCAGGCCCACCGGCCAGTTGGCGTACAGGCCCATCAACAGGCAACCCAGCGCGGCGGCGATGCAGGTGGCGACGAACGCCGCGCCGTGATCGATGCCGGCGTCGGCCATGATGTTGGGGTTGACGAAGATGATGTAGGCCATGGTGATAAAGGTGGTGAGGCCGGCGATCAGCTCGGTCTTCACTGTGGTGCCATGCAGGCGCAGTTTGAACAGGCGTTCCAGCCAGCCACCCTGCGAGGGGGAGAGATCCAGCGTTGGTGCTTCGGATTTGCGGCTATCCACAGCGAGTACTCCTCAAGAGTTTTATTGTTATTTCCAGCGCCGGTCACATGAGTGGGCAACAGCGCTTTGAGGTACTGGCGGGTTTTGTTGACCAATAGGTCAGGAACTCGCACGAAGCGAATTATGCTTTTGTATACAAAGAAAGCAAATAATGTTTTCGATTAAGTGTGCGAAAGGGGATGAAAGGCTAATTCCCGGCACTGAGTGCCTGGTTGACCGCCAGCCAGCCCATCACTGCTTCTTCCCCGGCTTCACTGAACGCGCGCTGCAACAGCTTCACCTGCTCGCGGCGCAGCGACTGCTCGAAACGCAGGCCTTCTTCGGTCAGTTGCAGCAGGCGTTTGCGCTTGTCGGCCGCGGACGCCACGCTGTCCACCAGGTGCATTTCCTGCAATTGGCGCAGCGGCATGTTCAGCGCCTGCTTGCTCACGCCGAGCAATTCCAGCAACTCCTTCACGCTCAGGGTCGGGTAGCGCGCGATAAAAAACACGATGCGTTGATGCACGCGGCTCAGGCCCCGGCGTTCGAGCATTTCGTCGGCCTTGGCGGTGAAGGCCTGGTAGCCGAAGAAAAACGCCTCCATGGCCTGTTGCTGGCTGCTTTGGTTTTTAAGGTCAAGCATGTTGACGTATCCACTCAAGCTGTCGTAATTTCGGTCAACCAGTTTGACGTATTTCCCACAGCCTTCGCTAGCGGTGACCTCCATGGCCTTCTCTGAACGTGTTACGCGCCTCAAAAGCTCCTTGATCCGTGAAATCCTTGCCGCAGCCCAGCGCCCTGAGGTGATGTCGTTCGCCGGTGGCCTGCCAGCCGAAGCCATGCTGCCCGCGCTGAACTGGGACGACATGCCGCTTAACATCGGCCAATACGGCATGAGCGAAGGCGAACCGCAGCTGCGTGAATTGCTCGCCGCCGAGGCGCGTGCCCTGGGCGTGCCGTGCCAGGCCAGCCAGGTGCTGGTGGTCAGTGGCTCCCAGCAAACCCTCGACCTGGCGGCCAAGCTGTATATCGACAAAGGCACTAAAATCCTGCTGGAAGGCCCGACCTACCTGGCCGCGCTGCAGATCTTCCAACTGTTCGGCGCCGACTGCCTCACCGTGCAACTGGAAGCCGACGGCCCCGACCTGGCCAGCCTGCGCAGCAACCTCGAGCGCCATCGCCCGGCGTTCATCTACCTGATCCCGACCTTCCAGAACCCGTCGGCCGTGCGCTACAGCGAGGCCAAGCGCGCGGCCGTCGCCGCCTTGCTCGATGAGTTCGGCGTGACCCTGATCGAAGACGAACCCTACCGCGAGCTGACCTTCGACGGCGGCAGCGCCAAGCCCATCGTCGGGCGCCTGAAAAAAGCCAGCTGGATCTACACCGGCACGGTCTCCAAGACCCTGCTGCCCGGCCTGCGCGTGGGTTACCTGATCGCCAGCTCGGACCTGTTCCCGCACCTGCTCAAGCTCAAGCAGTCGGCGGACCTGCACACCAACCGGGTCGGCCAGTGGCAGGCGATGCAATGGATCGGCACCGACAAATACCAGCAACACCTGGTGGAGTTGCGCAGTTTTTACCGCGAGCGCCGCGATGCCTTTCAGGTCGCGCTGGAGAAACACTTCGGCGACCTGGCCGACTGGCAAGTGCCCCAGGGTGGATTATTCTTCTGGCTGACCTTGAAACAGCCGCTCGACACCCGCACCTTGTTGGCTGCTGCGCTCGATCAGGACGTCGCGTTCATGCCCGGTGAACCGTTCTTTTCCGAGCCGGACCAGCATCTTGGCTCACTGCGTCTGAATTTCAGCCATATCGACCCGTCCCGTCTGGACGAAGGTCTCAAGCGCCTGGCCGCAGTGGTCCGTCAAGCACAGCACGCGCAAGCGGCATAAGGGGAGCCCCATGTACAAGGTTTATGGCGATTACAAGTCGGGCAACTGCTACAAGGTCAAATTGATGCTCAACCTGCTGGGCATCCCGTACCAGTGGGTGGATATCGACATCCTCAAGGGCGATACCGAAACGCCCGAATTCCTGGCCAAGAACCCCAACGGCAAGATCCCGGTGCTGGAACTCGAAGACGGCACCTGCCTGTGGGAATCCAACGCGATCCTCAACTTCCTCGCCGACGGCAGCGAGTTCCTGCCTACCGAACCGCGACTGCGCACGCAGGTGCTGCAATGGCAGTTCTTCGAGCAGTACAGCCACGAGCCGTATATTGCGGTGGCGCGGTTTATCCAGTTTTACCTGGGCCTGCCGCAAGAGCGCCAGGAGGAATACAAGAAGTTGCACAAGGGCGGCTACAAGGCCCTCAAGGTCATGGAGCGCCAGCTGCAATTGACGCCGTATTTGGTGGGTGACCAGTTCTCTATCGCCGATGTGGCGTTGTATGCCTACACCCATGTGGCCCATGAGGGTGGGTTTGAGTTGGAGGCCTACCCGGGTGTGCAGGCGTGGTTGGCGCGGGTGGCGAGCCATCCCAAGCATGTGCCGATGCTGGACTGACACACCGCCATCGGGGGCAAGCCCCCTCCCACATTTAGCTCTCCGGTGTGTCAGAGAGCTGTTCAGTTAACAGGTCGAAGCAACGCTGTGCCGCCGGGCTCAGCCCCATCCCGCTACGACTGATCAACCCGATCTCCCGGTTCACCCCGGGATGGTCGATGTTGATGCGCTTCAAGCCTTCCAGGCTGTCCGCCGCCGACTCCGGCAGCACACTGATCCCCAACCCCTGGCGCACCAGCGCGAGCACCGTCGACATGTAGTTGGCCTCCATGCCCGCGTTCATTCGCAGTCGCGTCTGGTCAAACAGTGCATCCACTTGCTCGCGCACACTGCTGTCGCGCCCGGTGAGGATGATCGGCTGGTCGGCCAGTTGCTCCAGGGTCAGTTGGCGATGGCGGGCGAGGGGATGCTCCAGCGGCACAAAGGCGCACAGCCGGTCATTCAGTACCGGCACAAAGTCCAGGCCATGGCTGAGCCGCGCGCGTACGCCAATACCAAAATCCACCTCGCCGGCGCGTACCTGGGCATGAATGCGGTGGGCCACCAGGTCATGCAGGCGCACTTCGATGCCGGCAAAGCGCTCGCGAAACAGGCGCAAGGCCGGCGGCAAGGTGCCGGCGCACACCGAGGGCAAGGCGGCGATGGTCACCACGCCCCGGCGCAAGGCGGCCAGGTCGCGGGAGCCGGTGACGATGTTGTCCAGGTCCAGCAGCAGTTTTTCCATGGGACCGCGCGCATCCTGGCCGGCAGCGGTGATGCTCACGTGGCGCGGGCTACGGTCGAGCAGGGCGACGCCAAGCCAGTCTTCGAGTTGCTGCACCTGCACCGTCAGGGCCGAGGGCGACAAATGCAGCTCGTTGGCGGCCTTGGTAAAGCTGCCGGTACGCGCCACGGCAAGAAAGGCTTGAATGTGTTGGATGCTGTTCTTCATTTTGTTTTTCCGAACGTGCCACGCCGAATATTCCAATTTACAAAGACTAACGCGATTCCAATACTCCGGGTAAAACAATAACCGGCCGCAAAGGCCGCTCTGGAGTAACCCATGCTCGCTACCCTGGGTGTCATTACCATCCTGTGCCTGCTCGCTGCCGTCATGAGCAAACGCCTTTCGCCACTGGTGGCCCTGATCGCCTTGCCGATCATCGCCGCGCTGCTCGGCGGGTTCGGCCTGCAAACAAGCGCCTTCATCATTACCGGTATCAAGAACGTCGCCCCTGTGGTCGGCATGTTTGTGTTCGCGATCCTGTTTTTCGGGATCATGACCGATGCCGGCATGCTGGACCCCATCATTGATCGCATCCTGCGCACAGTAGGGACGCGTCCTACACGAATTGTCGTCGGTACTGCGACTCTCGCTCTGCTGGTGCACCTGGACGGCTCCGGCGCGGTCACCTTTTTGGTCACGGTGCCGGCGATGCTGCCGCTGTATACGCGGCTGGGCATCGACAAACGCATCCTCGCCTGTGTGTGCGCCATGGCGGCCGGGGTCAACTTCCTGCCCTGGACTGGCCCGGTGCTGCGCTCCTCGGCGGCTTTGCATGTGCCGGTGGCAGACCTGTTCCAACCGCTGATCCCGGTGCAGATCGTCGGCCTGATCTTCGTGTTCGCCTGCGCCTGGTGGCTGGGCCGGCGTGAAGAAAAACGCCTCGGCCTGGGCGCCGGTTCCACCGTGGACGCGGTGCCGCAACGCGTACTCAGCGACGACGACATCAAGCTGCGCCGCCCGCGGCTGTTCTGGGTCAACCTGCTGCTCACCGTGCTGGTGATGGTGGTGATGATCGCCGGTTGGGTCGACCCGGTGGTGATGTTTATGCTCGGCACCGTGGTGGCGTTGTGCATCAATTACCCGAACGTGGACGCCCAGCGCGCGCGCATCGACGCCCATGCCAAAACCGCCCTGACCATGGCCAGCATCTTGCTCGCCGCCGGTGTATTCACCGGCATCATGCAAGGCACCGGCATGCTCAAGGCGATTGCCGAAGTGGCGGTGGCGCAGATTCCGGCCGGTCACGGCAAGCTGATCCCGGCCGTGGTGGGCTTTATCTCCATGCCGCTGAGCATGCTGTTTGACCCCGATTCCTACTATTTCGGCGTAATGCCGGTGATCGCCGAAGTCGGCAAGGCCCTCGGTGTCGACCCGCTGCAAGTGGCTCAGGCCTCGCTGCTGGGCGTGCACACCACTGGCTTCCCGGTCAGCCCGCTGACCCCCGCAACCTTCCTGTTGGTGGGCCTGTGCAAGATCGAATTGGCCGATCACCAGCGCTTCACCATCCCTTTTCTGTTTGCCGCGTCGGTGTTGATGACCCTGACCGCGTTGCTCCTGGGAGTGATTTGAAATGAAAACCTTGCGCATCGGTTCTGGCGCCGGTTATTCCGGCGACCGTATCGAACCTGCCGTCGAATTGGCCGAGCGTGGCGACCTGGATTACCTGGTGTTCGAATGCCTGGCTGAACGCACCATTGCCCTCGCGCAACAGGCGCGAATCAGCGATCCCGCAGGCGGTTACGACCCGCTGTTGAGTGAGCGCATGCGCCGCGTGTTGCCGTTCGTGGGCGATAAGACTGGGCGTCGCTTGCGGGTGATCACCAATATGGGCGCGGCCAACCCTGTGTCGGCGGCGATTGAAGTGCGGCGTATTGCCAGCGAACTGGGCCTGGATCTCAAGGTGATCGCCGTGGTTGGCGACGATGTGCTGGACGTGTTGCACGCCGATTTTCTGCTGGATAACGGCCAGACCGTCGGGTCCCTGGGCGAGCGGCTGATCTCGGCGAATGCGTACCTGGGTGTCGAGGGCATCCTGGAGGCGCTGCGCGCCGACGCCGATGTGGTCATCACCGGTCGGGTGGCCGACCCTTCGTTGTTCCTCGCGCCGCAGATGTTTGAATTCGGTTGGGCGGCGGACGATTGGCAACGTCTGGGGCGTGGCACGCTGGTGGGGCACTTGCTGGAGTGTGCCGGGCAGGTCAGTGGCGGTTATTTCGCTGATCCCGGCTTCAAGGATGTGGATGACCTGGCGCGCCTGGGCTTCCCCTTGGCTGAAATCGATGCCGACGGTGAAGCCTTGATCACCAAGGTCGCCGACTCGGGCGGGCGGGTCAGCCGCGCCACTTGCACTGAGCAATTGATCTACGAAGTGCATGACCCGGCGGCGTATCTCACGCCGGATGTCACGGCGGACTTTTCCCAGGTGGGCTTTGTTGAAGAGGCGGTTGATCGCGTGCGCGCTCAAGGGGCTGGCGGTCGCGCGCGGCCTGAGCGGTTGAAAGTCAGTGTCGGCTATCTGGACGGTTGGATTGGCGAAGGGCAAATGTCCTACGGCGGGCCGGGGGCTGTCGCACGGGCAGAGCTGGCGCGGGCTGTCGTCCTCAAGCGCCTGGAGTTGATGGGCGTGAAGATGCAGGACGTGCGCGCCGAACTGATCGGCATGGACGCGCTCCACGGCCCGCGTAGCACCGTCGAGCCCTGGGAAGTGCGCCTGCGCGTGGCGGCCCGCTGCGAGGAACGCAGCGAGGCAGTGCGGGTCGGCAATGAAGTGGAAACCCTCTACACCAACGGCCCGTCCGGCGGCGGCGGCGCGAGCAAAAGCGTGCGGCAGGTGGTGGCGGTGGCGTCGTTGCTGCTGCCGCGTGATGCGGTCAACCCGAGGATCGAAGCATGAAGTTGCACACGCTGGCCCATTCCCGCACTGGGGACAAGGGTGATACGTCGAACATCTCGATCATTGCCTATCGCGCGGAAGATTACCCGTTGCTGTGTGAGCAACTGACGGCTGAACGCGTGGCTGAATACTTTGCTGGGTTGCTGGAGCCGGGTGCGGCGCCGGTACGGCGCTACGAATTGCCCAATGTGCAGGCGCTGAACTTTGTGCTGCCGGGGATATTGCGTGGTGGCGTGACGCGTTCGCTGGCGCTGGATGCCCATGGGAAATGCCTGGGGTCGGCGCTACTTGATCTCGATTTGGCAATCCATCCTTAACAACACTGCAGGCAAATGTGGGAGCTGGCTTGCCTGCGATAGCATCAACTCGGTCTAACTGAAAACCGAGGTGCCTGCATCGCAGGCAAGCCAGCTCCCACACAAGCCAGCTCCCACAGGGCGGGCATCCGTTTCTGTCAGATGGCAGCAAACCGCTTGTCCAGGTAATCAATGATCACCTTGGAGTCATACATCCAGGTGACCTGGCCATTCTCTTCAATGCGCAGGCACGGCACCTTGATCTTGCCGCCTTGCTCCAGCAGGGTCTGGCGGTCCTGTTCGTTGTTCTTCGCGTCCTTCAACGCCACCGGCACATTCAGGCGGTGCAGGGTGCGACGGGTCTTCACGCAGAACGGGCAAGCGTGGAACTGATACAGCGTCAGTTCCTTGGCCGCTGCGTTGACCTGAGCCTGCTGCTCGGCCGAACGCTGCTTTTTACGCGGGCGCGTCAGGAAGTCGCCCGCGATGATGACGTGGCCGAGGCCCACTCGAAGTGCTTTGACAAACAT
>Ga0302347_1002696_pt1 | contig 17238 bp, 17 predicted proteins | sample PhyWR1_FD_202178 | JGI IMG/M metagenome (GOLD analysis project Ga0302347, IMG submission 202178) | Leaf surface microbial communities from wheat plants in UC Gill Tract Community Farm, Albany, California, United States - DLSL W.R1 (v2)... | ecosystem: Host-associated > Plants > Phyllosphere >...
AAATTGTATCGCTCATTACCGTTCCTTATCACTTGAGATTTTTCGTTGCGAAACCATGGTTCCGGTGAAAGCTTCCATCGTTACATTATTATCTTGCGATATGCCTTCTCTCACGAGTACTTTTTTAACCGTGAGAAAGAGTATCTTGATATCCAATAGCAGCGACTGATTGTCTACATACCAAGTGTCGAGCTTGAATTTTTCATCCCAGCTGAGCGCATTTCGGCCATTGATCTGAGCCCATCCCGTGATCCCCGGCCTGACCGCATGACGACGATTTTGCTCTGCAGAATACAAAGGCAGGTATTGCATCAACAAGGGCCGCGGGCCAACCAGGCTCATGTCGCCCTTCAGAACGTTAAAGAGTTCCGGGAGCTCATCCAGGCTGGTGGACCTCAAGACCCGGCCAAAATCAGTCATTCGGTCAGCATCAGGAAGCGTATTGCCATTCTGGTCGACAGCATCTCTCATCGTCCGGAACTTGATCATTTTGAAGGGCTTACCATTCAAACCGGGCCGTATCTGAGTAAAAAAAACGGGGCCTCCCAGCTTCACTCGAATCAAAACCGACACGACAATAAAAACAGGCATTAGCACAATCAGACCAACAAGTGCAAGGACCATATCAAATACACGTTTCAATGCACCATTCCTCATTACCAGGTTCACGAACGACACGCTAAAACTATCATTCCCAGCGGCTTTTGACTCTCCTGAAAATTCCAGACCATGATCATGACCCTGTTTATTCCAAATTTGAATAAACAGGGATTTTATAATTAAATAAAATCACCTGCAAATCCTGCAACAGCCGCTGCAAAGCATGAACTTTAGGCTATTGGCGAGCAAGCGACTTGAAAATCAAACCAAATCGCTCAACTCCCCGAGACAAAGAGAGATTGGCCTTGTAAAACGCCTTGCCGTTCTCGGCCATTGCCTGACGCTCGCCTTCGGTCGCCTTGAGCAAGGTGATCGCAGCATCCGCTATCGACTGTGCGTCGCCAGACCTGGCGACAACACCACTGTGACTGATGCTCACCAGGTCAGCAGCATCACCATCCACGGCCATCAATATCGGCCGCCCTGCGGCCATATAAGCCTGGGTTTTCGAAGGGATGGTAATCTTGAACAGTTCATCCTTTTTAAGATGTACCAGCAATGCATCAGCAGAATTCAAATAAGCGCCGACCTCGGCCATTGACACTGGAGGCAGAAAAACAACGTTCTGAAGCTCGAGTTTCTGCGCTAACTGCTTGAGATTATTGACCTCAAGTCCCCCACCGAGGAAGACAAACTCGATTTGCGGCGCGGCCGTCGACAACAAGACTGCAGCGTCCAGCACAACGTCCAGCGCCTGGGCAAGGCCCATATTGCCTGCGAACAAGATGCGAAATTTAGCGTCCGGCTTGAAAACAGAACCTTTCTCGCCCGGTGCCTGAGCGATGGCATCTTCAGCACACCAGTTATAAATGACTTCTATTTTTTCGGGGGGGACACCACGCTCGACCAAAAGCGTTCTGAACCCTGGGGACAAGACCACTATTTTGGTGGAGCGCTTGTACACCCACTCACACACTTTACCGACGAGCGTAATGATACGCTTGTTAGAGATCATCCCCGTCGAACTCAGGGTGTCCGGCCACATGTCCTGAATGTCATTGACCACCGGCACGCGGCGGAAAAAACCAACAATCGACGCAGCAATGCCGACCGTCAAAGGAGGATGATAAGCGTAAATCACATCCGCCTTTTTCGAGAACAGACCGTAGATCAACAGCGAGCAGGCAAAACTGACATAGTTGAGTATCCTGCCGATCTTGCTCTTGTCATGGCTAGGGTATAAAGGCACCCGGGTAACGTTGACGCCCTCTATCTGCTCTTTCTGCACAAGTTTGACTTTATAGCCAGGGTAAATCTTCCCCCCAGGATAATTGGGAAACCCGGTAATGACTTCAACCTCAAAACCTTGCCGAACCAGTTCTCGAGCGAACACGATACCCTTGAAAGTGGGCTCGGGATCGAACCACTGAGTCATCAATAAAACCCGGACCGTCATATCACTCAATACCTTTTCCAAACGGTGCGCATCACATAGTCTCGGTAACTATGGATGATACGCACAACTTTTTCAGATACGTTGGGCACACTGTAGTCTTCGACCAGACACAATGTTCGCGTGGCACCGCGGGCCTGGGTATCGAGAATATCCAGGGCCTGGAGGACTCGCTCAACCTCCAGCCCAACCATCATGACCGCAGCCTCTTCCATGCCTTCTGGGCGTTCATGCGCTTCGCGCAGGTTAAGCGCCGGGAAGTTCAAGATAGACGATTCTTCATTGATAGTGCCGCTGTCCGACAAGACGGCTTTCGCTTCAAGTTGAAGCTTGTTGTAATCCATAAAGCCCAATGGCTTGAGCAGTTGCACATTCGGGTGAAACTTGACTCCCATTGCATCAACCCTTTTTTGGGTTCGCGGATGGGTAGAGACAATCACCGGAAGGTTGAATTTCTCTGCCACCGTATTCAGCACGTCAACAAGCTTGATAAAGTTGTTGTCCGAGTCGATATTCTCTTCGCGATGGGCACTTACCGTAAAAAACTGTCCGGGTTTCAATTGCAGCCGATCCAAAATGTCAGAGCCTTCTATCGCTGCACGATAATGGTTCAAGACTTCGAACATTGGACTACCGGTTTTAATCACCATGTCCGCAGAAAGCCCTTCACTTAGCAGATAGTTACGGGCAATGGTGCTGTACGTCAGATTCACATCCGCCGTGTGGTCTACAATGCGGCGGTTAATTTCCTCTGGCACGCGCATGTCAAAGCAACGATTACCCGCCTCCATATGAAAGATAGGGATTTTTCGCCGTTTTGCCGGAATTACTGCCATGCAACTGTTCGTGTCCCCAAGTACTAAAAGTGCTTCGGGCTCGGTCTGCGCCAGCATACGATCAACAGCGATAATCACATTACCGATGGTCTCGGCACCGCTTTGACCAGCCGCGTTCAAGAAGTGATCGGGTTTGCGAATACCCAAATCATCAAAGAAAATCTGGTTCAGTTCGTAGTCATAGTTTTGACCTGTATGTACCAACAGATGCTCACAGTGCTCATCAAGACGGGCTATGACACGCGACAGACGAATAATTTCGGGGCGCGTACCGACAACAGTAACTACTTTTAATTTTTTCATGAGTGCCTTATGACTACCATAACGGACTTAGATAATGGTCTTTGATGCAAAAGTATCAGGCCGTGAGCGATCAAAAATCTCATTGGCCCAGAGCATGACCAGCATCTCTTCGGGGCCTATGTTGACGATATCGTGCGTCCACCCTGGCACCGTTTCAACGATCTGCGGAACCGCTCCGTCAGTGAACAGTTCATAATATTCATTGGTCACTATATGACGAAACCTGAAGCAGGCCTGGCCCCTGACAACCAGAAACTTTTCGGTTTTGCTGTGGTGATAATGACCGCCACGAACGATGCCAGGATGGGCCGTAAAATATGAAAACTGCCCCGAATCTTTGGTTTTGAGGACTTCAACAAAAGCGCCCCGCGGGTCCTCATGTTTTGGCACACCATAAGAAAATTTATCTGTCGGGATAAAGCTCAAATACGTTGAGTAAAGCGCACGGCACAGGCCAGTACCTACTTTCTCTGTGATCAAGGTTTCACGCGAGTCCTTGAAGGCATGGATCTGCTCGGCAACGGCACCCACGCTGGTTTGGTAGCGGGTAGCAATACTTAACTGATGAAAGCCCTTAACAGCGGATCTCATCACCCCTACAAACGCTTCAATCACATCATCTATATAAACAAGATCAAGCGGCGCGTCCGGGTCATTGACAGTGATCGGTAAATCCCGGGCTATATTATGGCAAAAGGTTGCTATCGCTGAGTTGTAATTTGGCCGTGACCATTTACCGAACACGTTGGGTAAACGGTAGATAAATACCGTTGATTGACACTCTTGCGAATGCGTCGCCAATACTTCTTCTGCTTTATTCTTGCTGATGCCATAGGCATTATCCAAACAAGCCTGAGTAGAAGAGGTATAGAGAATGGGTATATCGCGCTTTGCCGAGGCTATAGCCTCGCACAACGAAACAGTTAAATCGACATTACCTGCGATGAAGTCACTTTGGCACAAAGGGCGATTGACACCCGCCAGGTGAAAAATGAAATCCAGCTGCGACAATTGCGTGTGCAGAGATGCAACATCATCCCCTCTGCAAAATTTGACAACTTCAATATCGGGCATTTCATTCAAATGAGCGACCAGATTTCGACCTACAAAACCATCAGCACCCGTGATAAGAACTTTCATGCTCACTCCTCTGGCGTCACATGCTCACCCTTTTGAATGGCCTGCATAAAGCTAAGTTTGAGCAGTAGCGCCTTCATGCCCTCGACATCCAGACGCACCGTATTATGAGAGTTGTAATCGTCCATATGAGAAATTTTCTCTTCGCCCTCTTCAACAAACTTGCTGTAGTTCAGATCACGAAGATCCGGAGGGATACGGTAGTACTCGCCCATGTCCTGCGCACATGCCATTTCTTCACGACTTAGCAGGGCTTCATAGAGCTTTTCGCCATGCCGTGTGCCGATAATCTGAATAGGATGATCGGGAACGCCCAGCAAAGCGGTCAAGGCAAGCGCGAGCGTCTCAACTGTTGCGGCGGGCGCCTTCTGTACAAACAAGTCTCCGTTATTACCGTGCTCGAAAGCATACAACACAAGATCGACGGCATCCGAGAGGGTCATCATGAAACGCGTCATGTTGGGATCGGTAATGGACAAAGGCTTGCCAGCACGAACCTGATCGATAAACAGCGGGATCACCGATCCTCGGGAAGCCATCACATTACCGTAGCGAGTACCACAAATGACAGTCTTCGACTTGTCGACCGTACGCGCCTTGGCAACCATGACCTTTTCCATCATGGCCTTGGAAATGCCCATGGCATTGATCGGGTACACAGCCTTGTCAGTACTTAAACATACCACTCGCTGTATATTATTCAAAATGGCCGCTTCGAGGACATTATCGGTCCCGATAACATTCGTTTTAACTGCCTCCATTGGATGAAATTCGCAAGAGGGTACCTGTTTAAGGGCGGCTGCATGGAACACATAATCAACCCCCCTCATGGCATTCGTTACACTTTGCAAGTCACGAACATCGCCAATGTAGAACTTCAACTTTTCATTGTTATACTTTTTGCGCATATCGTCTTGCTTTTTTTCATCGCGACTGAATATTCTGATCTCTGAAATATCAGTTTTCAGGAAGCGATTCAACACTGCATTACCAAACGATCCTGTACCGCCGGTCAACATCAACACTTTATCTTGAAACATAAAACACCTTGGCTAAATTATTCAGGGACGCCATTATTACGCTGTCAACATCAGCCGTTTAATTCACGTCTTATCAACGTGAGGTATGAGTCAGCCCTGTCTGCCGCTGAAGGATAAAAACTCACGAAACGCTGCGCATCGCTAACAAAACTTTCTTGCTCAGCCAGTGGCATACGATAGTAATCTGCAATTACTGCGGCCGCAGAGTCAGCATCCTCTGGCGTAAAATAGTTAGCATATGTTTTACAACAATCCCTGATAAATGGGAGATCAGAAGCAAATAAAGGTTTGCCGATCAACATACTTTCTATAGGAACTGCAGAAAAGCACTCCAGCAAGCTCGGGAAAATCACGCCATCCAATGAAGCATAAAAAGTTGGGCACTGCGCAAGCGTCAATGGCCCCACATTATTTATATTTTCTTTGAAAAAATCCGAACAGACGCCCCACTCTTCTGGCACGAAGGTTACGAATATGTCTGCCTCGATGCCATGTTTATCTTTTAATGATTTTTTGATATAAGGCAATAGATCAAGGTTTTTGTGCGCATAGTTCCTCGAGATAAGACCCAGTTTTATTCTGCGGTCAGACCCCATGGGTTTGTCTATGGCCAGCCATCGATCGGGCTCGGAAAAAACCGAGTCGACTGCGCTATTCACAACATAGATTTTTTTATTGCGGAAAGCCGGTATTTTTTGCAAACCTGTTTTGACATGTTCCAACTCAACCACCAGCGCATCCGCTTTTGCAAAAAAAAACTCTTGCAGTTTGAATCTCAGCCGTTCTACTTTTCGCTGGTGCACAGGTATCTTCAAAAACGCCCGGCTGTCAGGATAAATGATAGATGGCTGTGCAAAACCAACGATATGCTTGGTTGGCTTTTGCAGCGTATAAGCCGGTCCAAATACAGTAAATACCAAATCGTAGCCGGACAGTTCTTTGCTCAAACCGCTCCACAGTGCCTTGATACCAACATAATCAATGGATTTCACAGACCTGAATACGGAAAAATCTGTATCGAGAGCCTTCAAATTCTTCATGATTTTGGTTGATACAAGAAGGGATATATCAAATTCCAGATTTTTTTTCTGGCTCAGGGATTTTATATATGAAGTCGCGACCGCGACTCCGCCACCCACATGAAGATTAGAACCATTTATCAAGACATGCTGTCTTTGTCTATTCGTCATACACTACCTTGGGTCGAAACACTTTTCAACAGCGGGATATATTTGTCCAGAACAGTACGCCAATAATCTTCAGTAAAGATGAGATCTTCAGCACCTATGAAATCTACCAATGTCTGAATATCAATCTCATATGACTCGCCTGCATCAATACGGTCATACCTGGGTTCTTTACCAAGTCCGAACGCAATGTGTTCAACTATTTGTACCACTGATGCAGAGTGACCAGGGGCTATATTTTGAACGGTGTTGACACCCTGGTTCGCATTCAGCAATCGCCCACACACACGAACAACATCGTCAATATCAATTAAACGCCGTTGCGCATTCACTTGAACCTTGAGCGTGATATTCTGCAACATGGACCTGACAATGTAACTGATGAGAGTCGAATTATTGACGACACCCACCACTTGAGGGAGACGATAAATACACCACTCAGCCGCCAGTGAAGAGACCATTTTTTCCATCGCACATTTATGATCAATATACGGTGTACGAACCGCTTGACTCACACTGCACGTGGAAAAATATACAATGCGTAGTTCACTGTGTTGTTGTATTGCTGTAGTGACCAAGTCTATTTCTCGTTGAAACTCGGCAATTCTGGTTTCATTCGAGTTTGACACCCCCGCACCAATGATTAGGCAATCCCTATCAGTCTTTAGATGGGCCATGTTTCTGGCGAGTAGTCCATTACCTATTATTTTAATCATTGAATAATACTTTTCGGAATGTATCAGCTAAATATAAATAAACCGGCATTATGCATTTCACCACCGGCGAACCAGCGCCTGCATCTGTCGCTTTACTACTGCTAATGCTTGAACCGCGAAATACCTATCACAACGCACATGTTGTGCCGCTGCCTTGAATTGTCTTTTTTTCAGAAAATAAATAAAAATATTGTGAGCATACGCAGACTTCAACTCATTTTTTCTGACAATACCACCAAAACATTTGTTGAAATACACAGCCACTTTATAGGCGCTTTTTTCAAACTTTATTTTGCCAATGTGCGAGGAAAAATGCGAGGCACTTTGTGGCAATACTCTGTACGTGGCCATGCTTTCATTCAAATAACCAATTTTATAGTTACTGGCAACGTGCAGCCATAAAATATAATCCAGCATTTTGGCTTGCAAGAAATCGGCGTGCTGATGATAGCCCTTCAACGCTTCGGACTTGAGTAAAACGCTACATGATTTATACGGATTACCTCTCACCAGGTCTGCCTTTACATCGCCTGCCGGAGGCTGGAAGCCTCTGGAAGCGTCATGGTTCAAAGCGGTTGACTGGGTCGATTGGTCCAAGACATTGGTATCCGTAAACACCGCGCCATAATCAGCATTTTCTTTCAGGAACGCGAGCTGCTTTTCCAGCTTCAACGGATCGCACCAAAAATCGTCCCCTTCGCAAGGCGCAATAAATTCTCCCCTCGCATGACACACTGCCAAATCAAATACTCTCTGCCCTGTCGAATATTTATTCGATTGCTGCTGAATAACTTTGATTACGTCGGGATAGCGCTCCGCATATCCCTTTAATATCTCAGGCGTACTGTCCGTGGAGGCATCATCATGAATTATGATTTCATAGGGCACGGACAATCGCTGGGCCAAAAAGGAATCGACAGCCTGGCCAATAAATGCCTCCTGGTTATAGGTTGTACACACAACACTCACAACAATTGAATTACTCACTCAGGCGATCCACCTTACTCAGTATTACCTTGTTGCTACTACCCGAACATTTAAAAAACGTCATCAGGGCGATCAGACTCAGCAGATAAAAAAAGGCCGAGTACTGTCTGTAATAGAACACCCCCCACGAAACAACCTGGAAAAGTAAAATAAACAAGAGCAAATCAGAGAACTTTATGAAGCCATGGTTATTTACATCTCGTGAGGCACAAAATGCAAGGACGCTGAGTACTGTGAGCGCAATCAAGCCGCCCATTCTGCCGAAGTCATACATGAACGAACCTACCAGAGTGGTAAACACCCAGGGCATCACACCATTTTCCAAGAACACCTGATTCCAAGCTTCTTTGTCAAACAGCGCGGGGATGGAGCCAAGAACGTATGATTCGAGATTAACCACGGGGGCAAATGATATGGCGCCCAGGGCAAGTGGTGGATCAACCAGGTAATGATCATTGAAGTTCAACGCTTGCTGACCTGCATAATCCATTAACGCCAGTACCAGATCACCTGCACCACCACCACCAAAACGCTTTACAGAAATCATCATGAACACGGAAATAGCGGGCACCGCCAATATCAGCGCCGCTCGCTTCAGAAACTTCAACTTCTGATCAGTAATAAAATCCTTGAACAAGAGGTAGAAAAAAATCAGCGACATCCCCCAAAACACAACACCGTCTCTACCCACGTAAGCCATGATGTAAAAAATATACACTGTGCTCAGTATCAAATGCATAAAGGCTTTGCTCGACTTCGCTCCAGGGTAAGCATCCGTCAGGTTCAAAAAAGCGTATAACATATTTAAAAGGAATAAATTGGCGACCAACGAAAATATAGAGTTAACAATACCCGCGCTGCCCAAATAGTTTGCTTCACCTGCTGCGACTGCATTTCGGTTGGCTTCAATATCTCCACTGAGCACTGTCAATGCGTGCCACAAGAAAAAAACTATGGCCCCGAATGTGAAGGGCACTATGGCTTTCTCAACAAACTTTATAAACCTGATATTATTCAGCACTATATGTTGCAAGCGGTGATCTCTAAAACGGAAAAAACCGATAAAAACCACACTTAAACCCAGTGAAAAATACATCATCGGCGCTAACTGAATATTATATTTTTCATCATATGAAAAAAACAAATATAAAATCAGCGAGCATATCAAAGATGAGAAATAAATAAACACCAGATAACTAACAACCCCAAACCTGAAGCCATTGACCACCTGATACAGCAAAAACAAAAAACCCACTACCAGCACAGGAATAAATATCATCTACGCCTCTTAAGCTCATCGAAAAGCGATAACTTTAATTGATAATAAGCGACCAGAATCATTGTTAAAAAAACTGTCAAACCCGCGCCAATCACAAATAACAAATTATTGATTACACCTGCAGGTTGCACGTCCAATGCACTTATCAACAAGGCAACAACAACCCCTGGAGCCAGCACCATCAACACATCACCAAGCAACCAGTTCAGGTGAATACCGGGTATTAGCTTTCGATGCACATAAGCGACCCAGAACATTAAGAATAGCAAGTTAGTCAGCAGCCACACCCACCCTGCACCCACCGCTCCATAATTACTCGCAGCAAAATATGTGGCCGGCAGAATCGTTACTATCATTATCACGTTACCCTTTAAATGATAATGCAAATTGCCCCTTGCATACTGCATATAGTAAGGGAAAGCTCCAATCGCTAAAAATCCGTTCCCCAAGGCATAGAGTTTGAGTATCAACGCTGTGTTTTCTTGAAGCTGAGCCCCGCCTGTCCAGGCGTATAACAACTGCCCCCCTGCACACATCAACGTTAGTGTCACCGCACCTGCCAGCAGACTCACCAATTGCGTGGATTTACGATATAAGTCAATCACTTCATCTGCTTTACCTTGTGAATGCAGGTTGGCCATTCGCGGCATGATTGCGGAGCTTATAGGCCCGCTGATGACCATCACGACGCTTGCAACCAATACAGCCAAGGTAAAAAAGCCATATTCATTCAATGGCAATAATTTAGACAGTAACAACTTGTCCGTCTGAGTTGCGAACACCCACACAGACGATGTAAATGCGATTGTCATCGAAAACTGCAAAACGGCTTTTACAGGTTTTATTGACCATCCAACAGGCTGTCCATCATGTTTAAAACCACTTATTATCAGGCAAGACTTGTACCACAAGCCCACGATTTCCAGGGTCGCCACACCCAGCTGATAAAAGAAAAACGTCTGAGCCGTATATCCAAAATACCACATGACAGGGAACACAAGAATAAATCGACAGGTTGTGATGATGACATTGAATGCCCCCAGCCAGACTTGCTGCTCCACCCCACTGATTACACCCCGGTACAGCCCTCCCATCCAGCGCAGAGCAACGCAGGCACCCATTATTTGAATGGCCAGCGCTACCTGACCATGGGAAAGGACCTCGGCCTTCAGCCAGTGATTGGCTATATAAGGCGACAGTACAAAAATACTCCCGCCTCCAACAATGGCTAGCGCCAAAAATATAACGCTCAGGCCTCTGAAGAGTTGCTTGAACTCCAGAGTACTCAACACACCCGCCTTCAAGCGAGCCGCTTCGCGACTGATGGTTGGGGTCAACCCAAGGTCCAACAGATTGAACCAGGCCTGCAACATGGTGAAAAAGCCCAGCAGCCCGTAAGTCTCTGCCCCCATATAACGAAGATACAGAGGCAGCATGGCTATGCCAGCCAGGGTTATATATATCTGACTTGCGTAATTCGCGACGACATTTTTCTTTATTGACACTTACTCACCTGCACATTGACGAGCAAGCTTTAATAACCGCAACAACTCTCGACAGATCGTCTCCAGTCAGTTCGGCATGTATCGGCAGGCACAGGACCTGTTCCGCCACATGCTTCGCAACTGGCAAATTGGTATCAGCTGAAGACTCTAAATGCTTGTACATCGGAAAGTCGCTGATCAGAGGATAAAAATAGCGGCGACTGAAAATATTGGCTTCTTTAAACAGCTCGTATAACCCATCGCGAGAAACAGGGAACTCCGCCGTCACGAGAATCGGAAAATATGAATTGTTGGAGCGTTCGAAATCATCGACTCCCGCCAACTTTATTCCCGGTATGGCTGCAAGCTCCGCCCGGTAGTATTCCGAAACCTGTTTCCTTCTGGCCAACACAGCGTCAATTGTTTTAAGCTGAAGCAGGCCGAAAGCCGCATTCACCTCACTCATCTTTCCATTAATACCCGGCGCAACGACTGTCACTTCATCGACAAAACCGAAGTTCTTCAACTGGTCAATTTTTTTCTTCATGGCGGCACTTTGGCAAACAATTGCGCCACCTTCAAACGTATTAAATACTTTTGTTGCATGAAAGCTCAGCACACTTAAATCACCATGATTCAAGAGACTGCAACCCTCATGATCATTTACGGCAAACGCGTGCGCAGCATCATAAATTACTTTCAAGCCATGTTTTTTTGCAATTCTATCAATGCCTGCAACATCGCAGGCATTTCCATAACAGTGCACAGGCATAATAGCCGTGGTTGCCGGTGTAATCGCAGCCTCGATTTTGTCCGGATTCATGTTCATGCTACTGGCATCTATATCTACAAAAACGGGTATGATCCCATTCCAGAGCAAAGAATGTGCTGTGGCCACAAACGAGTAAGGTGTTGTAATCACCTCACCTTTGACTTCGAGGGCCTGCAGAGCAGTTAATAGCGCAATGGTGCCGTTATTGAACAGCGAGATAAACTCCACGCCCAAGTACTCACACAACTCTTTCTCTAACGCCTGGTGCATCTCACCGCAGTTGGTGAGGATTTTATTCTCCCAGATTTTCTCCAGGTATATATTAAACTCGGAGAGCAGAGGCAGCGAAGGCTGCGTTACGTATATTGGCTTACTGTTCACAACGCACCTTACTATAAATGTATTAAGATGGAGGTTGAAAAATCAAGACTTCAACTCGTCCAGAGAGCTATACAAATCAAGCAAAATAAGACGTAATAAATACCGACTCTTTCCTGCTCGACATCAAGCGCAACACATAGGCTATCGTCAACCAGTTCAAATTAAATATGCAACAAATCAGCATCTCTTAAGAGCGGTGCACGCTGATCCTTTTCACTAATCAGATAACCCTCCATTGGAGGCCACTCAATTCCCAGCGCCGGATCATTCCAGAGAAGACTCCGCTCAGAGTCCTTGTTGTAATAATTGGTAGTCTTATAGTTGAAGCAGGTATCATCTTCCAGCGCAAGAAAACCATGGGCAAATCCTTCAGGAACCCACAGCATTTTCTTGTTGATTGCAGACAATTCAATACCGTACCACTTACCAAACGTTGGCGAACCCACTCTGATGTCGACTGCAACATCGAATGCGGCCCCCTGAGTGACGCAGACCAACTTGCCTTGCGTATGCGGTCCAAGTTGATAATGCAGTCCCCTCAGTACACCTTTCTTCGAACTGGACTGATTGTCCTGAACAAACGCTTTTGGAACAGACAGCCCCAATCCCGAAAGCCCTTCTTGAAAGCATCGCTCATTAAAGCTTTCCATAAACCAGCCACGTTCATCTACAAATACTTTTGGCTCAATGATTACCACGCCATCAAGTGCCGCCGAAGTGAATTTCACACATCACTCCATTCGTTCAACAATTTAGTCAAGTATTGGCCATACCCTGTTTTTTTAAAACGTTCCGCTTGTTCACTCAGTTTTTCAGGTGTGATCCAGCCGCGACTGAAGGCGATTTCTTCCAAGCACGCTATTTTCAGGCCTTGCCTGTGCTCAATGGTATGAACAAAGTGACTCGCTTCAAGCAGAGACTCATGCGTACCGGTATCCAGCCAGGCAAACCCTCTTCCCAGCATCTGCACATTCAGGTTTTTCTGCTGCAGGTAACATTGGTTGACATCTGTAATTTCAAGCTCGCCTCGCGACGAGGGCTTGATTTTTTTTGCGATGTCCACGACCTGATTATCGTAAAAATACAACCCCGTGACCGCATAGTTGGATTTTGGCCGAACTGGCTTCTCCTCGATGCTGAGTGCACAACCGGCATCATCAAACTCGACTACGCCAAAGCGCTCCGGATCAGAGACATGGTAACCAAAGACGGTAGCGCCGGACGTCTGTGACATTGCGGTACGCAAGTTCTCAGAAAAGTTTTGCCCATAAAAAATGTTATCGCCAAGGATCAAACAAACTGGATCCTGACCAATAAACTCTTCCCCAATAATAAAGGCCTGCGCCAATCCATCAGGGCTCGGTTGTTCAGCGTAGCTGAGTTCAATGCCGTACTGACTGCCGTCGCCCAGCAGTTTTTTAAAGCAGGGCAAATCCTCGGGGGTTGAGATGATCAGTATTTCGCGCATGCCGGCCAGCATCAATACTGACAACGGATAAAAGATCATGGGTTTGTCGTAGATAGGCAACATCTGCTTGGACACACCCAATGTGAGCGGATGCAAGCGTGTTCCCGAACCACCGGCGAGGATGATGCCTTTACGTTTTAGGGGGGTCATGTCTTAAGGACTTCCTTAACTATTCGGTGCAGCACCTGCCGCACGGACAGACGGTGACTGAAATCTTTTTTTGGATTAAACACGCTACCGCCCCAGGATTCATCGTCAATTCCCTGAGAACGCGCTTTATTTTGATTGACGCGACAGCGTCAGCACTCTGATTAGCGGTTGGCAATACTCGCCAACGGCAAACTGATCTGTTGCTGGCGGTTCATTAAATTGATAAGCAAGATCACCCGTTCTTCGCCGTCCATCGCCATGAAAATGGACTCAATACCTGCAAAGCCTTGATCGAGGATGGTGACTTTGTCACCGGGGTTAAAAGTGCTGATGATGTGAGTCTCTGCACGACTCTGAAGCAGGGAAACCAGTTCGCTGCTGACGGCAAGGGGACGCCCGCCAAAGGCGACAATCCGCGCTACGCCACGTGTGGAGCGCAATGGAGCCCAATTGGCACCTTGCGGCATATGGATAAACAGATAACCCGGGAACAAGGACTCTTGTACGTATTGCCGCTGACCGCGCAGCAGCCGCTCTCGGCGGCATGCCGGGCGTGAGCATTCATAGCCCTGGCGCTGGAGGTTTTCCTCGGCGCGCTCGTCTTGTCTAGGCTTGCACTGCACCAGATACCAATCACCAGTTCTGGATTCAGCGGCTTCCTGAGTAACGGTGTTACTTGTTATGCGCATGAGAAATTCATAAATAGGTTCTTCCGTGTTTTACCATTGTGCAGTGCATGTGCCAATGGCAAGCAGTTGGTTCTTGCCTGGCCGTGATATTTAAACGCACAACAGCATCCGTTCATAGGGGCCAGTACATCGACAGCTTCATTATGTGATTGATGCAAGTCCAACCGCTTTTTTCGATACTTGCTTGCCATTATTTCGCCATACACCAAAGATAAAAGGTCATATCGGGACGGTCTACTCCAATTGAACCTGCATCTGCAGACAATTGATGGCACGAACTCGAGGCACCATCAACAGAGCCGCAGTGCGTGGCGTGGTGCGCGTGCGGTACAACTCCATGAAGAGCCATGCCCCCCTAAAGAATGGCGGGAAACCACGCTCCCCATGGAGGGATCAGTGACAATCCTTTTCCAAGGCTTTTACGCTGCCGACCAAGCCAGTCAATACTCCCGTCGGCACTGGATCATGTGTTTTCGCTCGACGCAGCAGCACAAAGTGCCTCAGCAGAGCAATGAGTATGCCTGCCAGACCACCGAGCACCACCCCCAACACCACAATCAAAGTCTTCCTGGGCTTGACTCGGCCCAGAGGCTCCACGGCCTCACGATCAACAGAGACCAGCTTCAAATTACTGAAATCGAGATTACCAATACCACCCAAGCGTACTATTTCAGCACGCAAAGGCTCGACCCCACTCAAAAACAGGTCTTCATTCTGACGCTGCTCAAGCACTTCAACTTCACGGTTACTTTGCAGCAACTGTAATTCACGGGCAATTTGAGCAATGCGCTTTTCGCCAAAATCATCAGTTTTGCGCTGCTGCAAGGCTGCACGCTCGGCCTCAAGCGCTTCGACCCCGAGAAAGTACAAGGGGGTCTGCTGATTATTGATCTCGGTGCGCATCATATGAGCGTCACCAGCGCGCGCTGCATCCCCCAAAGCTGAAGGCGTTGTAGGCTTTTGAATACCTAAAGACCTGGCAATACCAATAGCCTCACTCAGTTGCGCCATGCGATCCATACGCTCAGCCTTGAGTTGCTGGCGCAGTGCCTTGAGCTCGTCCTGCAATTGCGCGCGTTTGAGATTATCAGCCTCGAGCAGCGTGGCCATACGCGCTTGTTTTTCGGCGTCATAGTTGGAGCGTACCGCGTTGATCTTCCCTTTCAGCTCGGTCAGGCGGTTACTGACAATAACCTTGAGATCTGCAGCAATTTGCTCACGCTCAGCGGTAATGGCGTGATCCACAAAACCGTTAAGGATCTGCACACCATCAACACCCTTGGGATAGCTCAACTCCAACCCAATAGAAGGGTTGACTGAGTCAGCTTTTTTGGTGTCAGGAAGGATCAACTTCAGCGAGTCGCGGTTAAAGTCCTCAAAGCTCTGCTCCAGGGTACGACCCGGGCGCTTGAATTGAGTGAACAGTTCCTGGTTTGCCCTGAAAAAGCTCAGTCGCGTCTCATAAGACTCCAGCGACGAGCCCACTTTCAATAAAGCTTCACTGGGTGGCAGGGTATATACACCAGAGCGGTTCAGGGCATCCAGTTCATTGATTGCGGCAGGACGTAGCACGCTGCTCACCTGATACTCAGGTGTAGCGAAGTAGGCATAGCCCATTGCAGTCAGGCCGCACAATACACTCACAGCCAGAATGATTCTTTTTTGCTGCCAAATAGCCTGAAACAAGGCAAATAAATCCGCCTCATTAGACACTGGCCCAATGGGAATAGATGAATTGCTACTCACAACCAAGGCCTGCCTTCAATAAGAAACTGCGGGCTCGTTATGCAGCGATTTTTATATACATAATCGTCGCTTGATCATCAGGCTCAGCGTCACTGCACACCTGTTGAAGCATAAAAATAGCTGTCAATCGAGAACAGCCCGCATTTTGCCAGCATTACACAACAATACAAGCCATGGCCACGTAGGAATTATCTCAATTCAATCCCCACATATTGATCGCCGTGCTTGAGCCCAAGCTTCCTCAGGCTTGGGCCAGCAGCCGACGCTTTAGCCTGCCCGCCTTTCGCTTGTAAGCGATATAGCCCAGCAAGGGCCCTACCGCCATACCGACCAGCAGAGCACCTATAAAGAACAATGCCTGCGGCAGCTCAGGAGTGCGCCAACCCAAAAATATCAATGCGGTAGGATGCTGATTTTCGAGGGTGAAAATCATGACTGCGAAAATGACGATCAGGGCAAACACCACTAGCACTGCACGTTTGACGTTACGCATCGGTAACTCCTGTTTCCCGAAGGATTAATTGTCGTCTTCCTCTTCCTCATTCACTCGATCCCGCAGCTCTTTGCCCGGCTTGAAATGAGGTACAAATTTTCCGTCCAGACTCACTGATTGTCCGGTCTTGGGATTACGACCCACCCGCGGCGCGCGGTAGTGCAGCGAGAAGCTGCCAAAACCACGGATCTCGATACGATCTCCAGTCGCCAGGCACTGGGACATTTGTTCAAGCATGGTCTTGATGGCCAGCTCTACATCCTTGGATGAGAGCAGCCCTTGATGGGTGACAATTCGTTCGATCAACTCCGACTTCGTCATATTTTTCCCTTCTTTTTCAAGCAGCTAGAGCAGCGCTTCAAAGGTTTTAGCATGATCGCAAGTATTTGAACAGCCCAGGGATTGACTTATCTTTGCAAATATTCATGTCATCCAAAATGCCATCAATCTCTGACTAACCCTAGTCGATAACGAGCCGCTGCGAAGGTCGCCCTGAGCCCGCACAAGGGCAATTTGT
>Ga0302347_1002697_pt1 | contig 17231 bp, 11 predicted proteins | sample PhyWR1_FD_202178 | JGI IMG/M metagenome (GOLD analysis project Ga0302347, IMG submission 202178) | Leaf surface microbial communities from wheat plants in UC Gill Tract Community Farm, Albany, California, United States - DLSL W.R1 (v2)... | ecosystem: Host-associated > Plants > Phyllosphere >...
GGCATGCCCGAAGAAGTGGTGTTCGAACCACTCAACGACTTTGTCAGCAGCGGCGGCAGCAAGCGCAAGCACGCCACCGAGCCAGGGCACGTCAGCACGGCAATGCCGGGCAATATCGTCGATGTGCTGGTCAAGGAAGGCGACGTGGTCAAGGCCGGCCAGGCGGTGCTGATTACCGAAGCCATGAAGATGGAAACCGAAGTGCAGGCATCGATTGCCGGCAAGGTAATCGCCGTTCATGTGGCCAAGGGCGACCGCGTCAATCCTGGCGAAATTCTGATTGAAATCGAAGGCTGACACACAGCCTTCGACACTACCGTTTAATCCTCGGGGGAGCAGGTGCTCCCCTTTTTTTCGTCTGCGATTTGGTGGCCGCGCTTAAAAACTCATCGTCCACTGCCCCATCAGGCCCTGATTGCGGCTCTGGGTGCCGGCCTGGCCGCTGTAGCTCAGGCCGACGGTGTGTTGCGCGGACAGCGCAAGGTCCAGACCGGCTTGCAGCTCCAGGCTGTCGCGGTCGAGTGAGGTGCCGATGATGGTGAAATCATCAATCAGCCCCGGTGTGTGGCGATAGGACTGGCGTACCTGGCTGTCGACCGCGCCGTAGAGGTGTTTCCAGCGAGCGCTCAGGTGGGGTTTGAGGCTGACCTGATTATCGAACCGATACGCCGTCGCCAGACGCAGGCCAGCGGTACTGTTCAGGTTTTGCTGAGTTTGCGAGCCGACGTTCAGCGCGGCCAGACCGCCGCGCTCCTTGAAGCTGTCGCGGTGATAACGCTGGTAACCAAGGCCGATGAACGGCTCGGCGCTGAAACCCGCGCTGCCCAATTGGTAGCCCAGTTCAGAGAAGAGGGTATGGCTCTGGGCGTCGTAGCGGCTCTTGAACTGCTCTTGGTAGTCGAGCAGTTCAATGCGGCGCTTGTTGGTGCCGGCATGGCGGCTATAGATGCCCCCCAGGCGCAGGGCCATGGGCCCGTCCTGGCGCACCGCGTAGCCACCCAGGTGCCAGCTGTCGAGGTCGGCGTCAAAGCGTTGGGCGTCGAGGCGGCTGCTGGTCTTTGCGCCCATTACACCGACGCGCCAGGCGTGGTCCAGTGCCCAGTCGCCACCCAGCATCACGCCTTGGGTGTCGGTCTTCAGGCCGGCGCTGCCCCCTTGTCTGGCGAGGTGGCCCTGGTTGCGCACGCCTTTGGCCCAGAAGTGGCCCTCCTCGGTGTCGGGCAGCGCGTGCAGGGTCGAAAGCAACTGGCTGCCGAGCTGATGCGTGGTGTTTTGAGTCGCGGCGGCGAGGTTAGCGTTCTGGCTGCCCGCCAGTTGTTCAAGAGCGGCACCCATTCCTCCGGGTGCCTGGGTGAGGGCGTGGGCAATGTCGTCCAGTGCCTTTTCATCTTCCGATGTCAGTTCGGCGTCCATCAAATCGGCCATCGCGGAATCCAGCACGGCAGCGACCTGCAAACCGTTGTACGACGTGGCCTTCTGGATCAGATAACCGTCCACCGGCGACGTGTCGACTTTAGGCACTTCATACCACTCGGCATCCTCTGTATCGTCGTCCTTCAAGTAGTCGGCACCACCTCGCGCATAGGCGGTTGAAAGGCTAGCCGTGCTGATCGCAAGGGCCATGACCAGGGCAAATCTGTGGGGTGTTAGAAGCATGTAATCCCAACCTCTGATAAATGAGGCCGGGAATTTAGCGGGATGGACGGGTGATAAATGTCAGGCCCGCGACTGCTGTTTTGCGGGAGTTGTCTCTACTCGGCGGCGATTAAAAACACTCAAGCCCTAGATGCTCGTTTGCATTAAATTGCGTTTTTTACGAGCTTTTGCAAAAAAGTGCATTTTAATGCGTAAACATGGCTGCTATCTACTCTGGTGATGGATGCCGAGGGCGTCACCCGAACGACCAAGTGGCCCAAACCCCTGGAAGTGGCGGGCGACATCAATTGGCGGGGTGTCTGCGATGCGCTGGGCGACATTAGCGTTTCAACCGCGCCGCACATAACCCTTGCCGAAGTGCCGCTCCATGCGGGCCTGGATCAACTCCAGTGCCAGGGACATCACCCAATAGATGATCGCCGCCGTGGTAAGCATCTCGATGTAGCGGTAGCTGGAGCGGCCGTAGGACTGCGCGAGGAACATCACTTCCCACACCCCCATCACCGAGATCAGCGACGAGTCCTTGAGCATCGAGATGAACTGGTTGGTCGCTGGCGGGATGATGGTGCGCATGGCCTGGGGCAGGGTGACGTGCCAGAAGATCGCCCTGTCGCGCATGCCCAGTGCCAGGGCGGCCTCGCGTTGCCCGTGGGGCACGCCGAGGATGCCAGCGCGGAAAATCTCGCTCAGGTAGGCGCCATAGTTCAGCGACAGCGCAATGATTCCGGCAACGATAGCGCCCGGTACCAGGCCCAACTGCGGCAGGCCCAGGTAGATCAGCAAAATCTGGATCAGCAGCGGCGTACCGCGAAAAAACGACGCGTAGAAACTGGCGATGCCAAACGCCACCGCGCTTTTCGACAGACGTCCCAGGGCCGTGACAAAACCCAGCACCGACGACGCCAGCATCGAGCACAGGCACAGGAACAGCGTGAGCGCCGCGCCCTGCAAAAAACCGTTGGGCGCCAGGTGCAGGCCGACCAGATTGGGCAGCTTGTCGAGGATGATCGAGAACTTCAGGTCAAAGCTCAGGAAAAAACTGGCAAACAGGACAAACAACGCTGCCCAGGTCAGGTAAAGCCGTGTGCGAAAACTCATTGGCTGATGTCGGCGCCGATCCATTTTTGCGACAGCTTGCTCAAGGTGCCGTCCTGTTTGAGCTGGGCGAAGACCTCACGCACCTTGCTGTCCCACTGCGGGTCGCCTTTTTCGATGGCCACCGAGTTGGGCTCCGAATACAACGGCGCGCCGGCCAGCTTGAAACGCTTGTCCTGGCTCAGGCGCGGCTGTGCAGTGACCAGGTTGGTGAGAATTGCATCCAGGCGCACGCCAGCCCCCAGGCCCAGGTCCTGGAAGGCCACGTTGTCGGTGTCATACGGGGCAATCTGTACGTCTTCGAACGGGTATTGCAGCTGCGTGTCTTCGGCGCCTTCGATCACCAGGTTCTTGTTCAGGTAGCTTTCGTAGCTGGAGGCGCTGGTGAGGCCGACTTTCTTGCCGCTCAGGTCCTTGGCTTCGTGGATGCGGTCGTCCTTGGCATTGACCACGATCACGGCAGGCGAGGCGTAATACTGCACCGGGAAGTCGAACACCTCGGCGCGTGCCTTGCTCGGCGTCATGGAGCAGATGCAAATGTCATAGCGACCGCTCCAGCGGCCGGCGGCGATCACGTCCCATGAGGGGGTTTCCAGGCGCAGTTTCACGCCCAGCTTCTGCGCCACGGCCTTGGCCACGTCCACATCGAAACCGTCGAGCTGATTCTGATCATTGAGAAATGAGAACGGCGGGTAGCTTTCCATCAGCACGCCGACCAGTTCCTTCTTTTGCTCGATACGGTCCAGCGTGGCACCGCCAAAAGCTTGAGTGGAAGCAGCCAGCAATGTCAGGCCCAGGGCCAGCAGCGGTTGGATTTTCAAAATTGAACACCTGAATAAAAAAGAGGTTGTTATTAAGCGGATGGTACGCATTAAATAGTTATAAGAACGACTCTCATAGTGAGTTATTTTCATAAGCATATGAGTAAAAAGCATATGGGCGCAGCAAGCACAGTAATTCTCGACGGCGGCATGGGCCGCGAACTGCAACGCCGTGGCGCACCGTTTCGCCAGCCGGAGTGGTCGGCATTGGCCTTGAGCGAGGCGCCGCAGGCGGTAGAGGCGGTGCATGCGGCGTATATCGCCAGCGGTGCCAACGTGATTACCAGCAACAGCTACGCAGTGGTGCCGTTTCATATCGGGGAAGCGCGGTTCGCCGAGGAAGGCCAGGCGCTGGCTGCATTGGCTGGTGAGTTGGCGCGGCGTGCGGTGGACGCCTCGGGCAAGGCCGTGCGCGTGGCCGGCTCGTTGCCGCCGTTGTTCGGCTCGTACCGCCCGGACCTGTTCCAGGCCGAGCGCGTGAACGAACTGCTGAGTCCGTTGGTGCAAGGCCTCGCGCCCCATGTCGACCTGTGGCTGGCGGAGACTCAGAGCTCAATCGCCGAGGCGCGGGCGATTCATGCCGGTTTGCCGCAGGACGGCAAGCCGTTCTGGCTGTCGTTTACCTTGAAGGATGAAGACACCGACGACGTCCCGCGTCTGCGCTCCGGCGAGCCGGTGACAGAGGCTGCCGAGGCGGCGGTGCAATTGGGCGTGCAGGTGCTGCTGTTCAACTGCAGCCAACCGGAAGTGATCGGTGCCGCGATTGATGCCGCCCGGCACACCTTCGAGCGCCTGGGGGCACCGATCCGGATCGGCGCCTACGCCAACGCTTTCCCGCCGCAACCCAAGGAAGCCACGGCCAACGACGGTCTGGACCCGTTGCGCGACGACCTCGACCCTCCGGGCTACCTGCACTGGGCCGTCGACTGGCAGGCGCGTGGCGCGAGCCACCTGGGCGGTTGCTGCGGGATCGGGCCGGAGCATATCGCGGTGTTGGCCGAGCAACTGAGTCGCTGATTCACTACAGGCTGAAACTCCAGGAGGCTGCGTGGCGAGCGAGCTTGCCCCAATGCCGTTCAGTCAAGCGCAGATACACTGTGGCGAGCAGGCTTGTCCTGCGTTGGGCTGCGCAGCAGCCCCAAAACCAGGCGCTGAGCCGTATCAGGTACACCGCGTTTTGCTGGATTGGGTGCGCTTCGCACCCCAACGCGGGGCAAGCCCGCTCGCCACAGGCGTGGGGCTGCCTGAAACTGCAGGTTAAATAACAAGAGGGAGCAAGCCCCCTCCCGTGTTGTGTTCAGGCCCGGCACTCGGCCAGGGTTTTAAGTTGGCCGGCGCCTGCCTGATTGGCTTCTGACAACCAGGCTTCAAACCCCGCGCCCACCTTCGGCCACTGCGCGTCGATGATCGAAAACCATGCCGTGTCCCGGTTATGCCCCTTGATCACCGAGTGCTGGCGAAACACACCCTCAAAACTGAATCCCAACCGCTCGGCCGCGTAGCGCGAGCGGTCGTTGGCGTTGTTGCATTTCCATTCCAGCCGGCGATAGCCCAGGTCGAACGCGTGCCTGGCGAGCAAGTACACCGCCTCGGTGCTTTTGGGCGAGCGTTGCATCGGCGCGCCGAAGGTGACGTGGCCGATTTCGATGCGCCCGTGTTCGGGCACGATGGACATCAGGCTGATAAGGCCTTGGGCGCGGCCACTCGTGCGGTCGATCACGCTGAAAAAATACGGGTCGCTGTGCGCGGCATGATTGCTCAGCCAGGCATCGAAGGCGCCGCGCTCGGGGAATGGGCCGTAGGGCAAATAATCCCACAGTCTCGGATCGGCGCCGGGCCCTTGCAGGGCATCGAACAGGTCGTCGCCATGCTGCGCCGGGTCGAGTTTTTCCAGGTGGATGAAACGCCCGTCGAGCTGTTGCACGGCAGGCGCCGGGACGCCCTTCCAGTCGGGGAGAGGAGTGGACATGTGACGCTCCTTAAAGGGCTTGGCGAAATTGGATGAGGCCTGGGCGTTCGGCGATGCGCTCGTACAGTTGGATCGCCGTGGCGTTGGTTTCATGGGTCAACCAGTGCACTTTGGCACAGCCGTCGGCCCTGGCGGTGGCATACACGAATTCGATCAGCTTGCGGCCTATGCCAGTGCCGCGCTGGGACGGGGCCACCAGCAGGTCCTGCAGGTAGCAGGAATTTTCGATGCTCCAGTTGGACCGATGGTAGATGAAGTTGACCATGCCCACCGCCTGACCATCCTGCCAGGCCAACGCTGAATGAGTGGGCTCGCCGGGGTCGATCAGGCGTTGCCAGGTGCTGTGGCTGACGGCCTGCGGCAACTCGGTCTTGTAGAACGCCAAATACGCCTGCCACAGCGGCAGCCAGGCAGCGTGGTCGGCGGCGGTGACCAGGCGGATGTCGATCTGGCTCATTCTCAAACTCCTTGGGAAATAAGGCGGGCCACGGCCTGATCGCGCACATCGGCGCTGACCGCCAGGCCTTCGCGTACCCCGGCGATGTCGGCCGGGCTGCGGTTCTGGCTGAGTTTGCGTTTGCCGATCAGGCGTTCGATGGGCAGCGCGAAGCCGACGATGGCCTTGAGCATGCCGTCAATATAGTCGGCCGGCGCATCGCTGACTTGCCATGGCTGCTCGCGCCGAGCCTCGTGGCGATCAGTCAGGGCCGTGACCACGCCGAGCAGGCGTACCGCGTCGCTGAACACCTCGGCGGTGCCGTAAGCGTGCACCGCCTGGTAATTCCAGGTCGGCACCACTTTGCCGTGCTCGGTCTTGGCCGGGTAGAACGAGGGACTGATATAGGCGTCGGCACCGGCAAAGATCACCAGCGCCTCGGCGCCGTTCTGCAGTTCGCGCCACTGTGGATTGGCCTTGGCCAGATGCCCGTAGAGCGTGCCATTGGGGCTCTCGTCCGAGTTGAGCAGCAGCGGCAGGTGGCTGGCCAGCAGGCCTTGCTCACCGAACGTCACCAACTGGGCCAGGCGGGTGTGGCGGATCCATTGCTGGAGTTCGGGCAGATCATCGACGGCAAAGGCGCGGGGTGTGTACATGGAAATTTTCCTTGGCGAATGCCTCCATCCTAGGCAGGCTAATGGCTCGTTGTAAGAGCCATCTTTGGCAAATTTCAGGGGTCCAATTTCATGTCGGTTATCGAACCGCCCTTGTCGTTCAACCCCGCAGGTATCGAGCTGGATCGCCGCTTTGGCCTGACCCGTCAGCTGTACCTTGCCCTGCGCCAGCGGGTGCTTGATGAGCGCCTGGTCAGCGGGACGCGATTGCCAGCCAGCCGTGATCTGGCTGCCGCGCTCGGTATTTCCCGTAATAGCGTGGTCAGGGCGTATGACCAGCTGTATGCCGAGGGCTTTATCGAGACGCGGGTGGGCGATGGCACCTATGTAGCGCAGTTACCCCAAGCGGCAATGCCCGCTAAAAAACTATCCACAAAACTGTCCACAGCCTTATCAACAGGCTTACCCACAGGTTTATCCACAAATTGCCAGGATTCCAGTGTCAAAGTTATCCACAGCGGTGCGCTGGACCGCTTGCAAATCCATCATCTTGCACGGCCTCCCAGCGGCCCGCCGCGAGCGTTTCGAGTCGGTGTGCCGGCCTTCGATCTGTTCCCTTTTGAGGTGTGGGCCAAGCTGAATGCGGCGTTCTGGCGCCGACCCGACCTGCAGCACCTCTGCTATGGCGACCCGGCCGGCGACATGCGCCTGCGCGGCCTGATCGCCGCCTACTTGCGCAGCTCCCGCGGTCTGCAATGCACGGCTGAGCAAATAGTGATCACCAGCGGAGCGCAGCAGGCCATTAGCCTTTGTGCACAGCTGCTGGTGGAGCCAGGCGACCACGTGGCCATCGAGAATCCGGGGTACCAGGCCGCCGCCCACGCGTTCGCCGTGGCCGGTGGCCGATTGCACGGCGTGGCGGTGGACAGCGAAGGCATCGACTGTGCTGCCCTCAATGCCCTTGAGCATTGCCGCCTGGCCTACGTCACCCCGTCCCATCAATACCCGCTGGGGGTGGTGATGAGCCTGGCGCGACGTTTGGAGTTATTGGCCTGGGCCGAGCGGACCGACGGTTGGGTGATCGAGGACGACTATGACGGCGAATACCGCTACAGCGGCGCACCGCTGGCGCCATTGGCGGCGTTGGACCGCAGCGGGCGTGTGCTCTATGTCGGCACCTTCGGCAAGGTGGCCTTTCCCGCATTGCGTCTGGGCTACCTGGTGTTGCCGCCGGGTCTGGTAGAGCCGTTCTCACGGCGCCGTGCCATCGACATGCGCCACTCCGAGGTCAGCACCCAGGCGGTGATGGCCGAATTCATGGCGGCGGGGCATTTTCAGCGACACATCCGGCGCATGCGTCGCGCCGCACTGAGCCGTCTCGCTGCGCTGCAGAGCGGCTGGCCGGGCCCATTGCCCGGCGTGAGCGGCCTGCCCACGGTCGTTGCCGGCCTGCACCTGAGCGTGCGGGTAGACAGCCTCGCCCGTGAACGGCAATTGCTGATGCAGGCGGAGGCGGTGGGGGTTGAGATCACCGGCCTGAGCCGACACTGGCTACCCGATTCCAGCACGCCGCCCGACCAGCGCGCCGGTCTGGTGCTCGGCTTTGCCGCTGTGCCTGTGGCGCAGATCGCGCAGGCCCTGGAGCGCCTGCGCCAGGCCTGGGGTGGCTAAACCCCTGCAGGAGGTGGGTTAAAAAACAGCGATCGAGCCAGTTGCGGGCTTATTTCACTGCGGTATACCGCAATATTATCGCGTTCGTCGCCGCGGCCGGTTGGTTGATACTTGCCGCCCAGACGCCGCTGCGCCTTGGTTTTAAGGTGCGCTGCGGTGTAAGTCTCCTCTGGGCTGACCAAGTCCTTGTAGTGAAAATGCGCATACCACAGCGCATTGGCGCTTTGCGTGTCGAGGATTTCATATTCCTTCAAATAGCCTTTGTGACGCCCGGCCAGCTTACTGCGCGCCCCCGGCAACGGATTGATGGTGATCTCCTTTTCGCGGTACAGCAGTTCGACATGAGCGGCTGTAGGGGGGCGTTGCTTGAGCATGTCGAGCTTGACCCGGCGACCCTCTGCATAGAGGCGTTTGACGGCACTGTCGAGGTTGCGATTGGTCAGCGCCGCCGACGACGAACTGCTTTCGGTCTGGTTACTGGCGGTCAGAGCCGAGTCGATATCGCGGCTGGCCTGCTCCAACTCGTCGGCCTTGCGGTGGAAGCGCTCTTCGATTTCCACCGGCAGGCGGCGTGCTTCGCCGGCCAGTCCTTTGGTGCGCTCGATGAAACGCTCGACATCATCGAGCAGCGCCTGGGCGTCGGTGATGCTGGCGGCCACATCTCGCGCCTTTCCGCGCGCGGGCTGTGGCGACACGCGTCGGCGTTCGACCCACACGCCGTCTTTCTCATGAAACAGCGCTATCACTTTTCCGGTCAGTGGCTGCTTGACCTCCACCAGGGGTGTCGGCTCACCGCTGTTTGACGGGCGTTCCTCACCCACCACCACCCCCTTGAAGCGGGTCTTGATCACCCTTGTCCGAGGTTTCGGGACAGGCCTGGACGGACCGGCTGTCATCGACTCCAGCGCTTTGCGTTCGCGCAACAGGCTGGTCAGCCGCTTGGTCGCCCGTTGGGAAAATTGCTCGGTGAGCTGTTGCAGGGTTTCAAGAGCCGGTCGGTGCACAGCCTGCGGGAAGTCGGCCGGCAAGTCGGCCATGCTTTGGTCCAGCCCGGCAAACTGCTCCACCAGGCTGTCGAACAACTGGATCTGCTCATCCAGCGTGGCCGGGTTATTCGGCTGGGAGGCTTCACACAGGCCCTGTATCGCGAGATCGGCCCTGTCGACCATCTGGCTCAGGGTCAAACGGGCATCGGCCGCAGCGCCCTCGTTCAAGCACAAAAAGCGCGCCAGGGTAATACGAAAGGCCTTCAGATCATCCACGGCCAACTTGGGCAGAAGCGAGGCCTGTTGATCGGCGAACAGCACGCCTTCGGCACCCAACGCGCGCGCGTCCTTAAAGTGTGCCTCCAGGTAATTGAGGCGATCTATCAGCGCTTGGGTGGAGGCATCGACGCGGCGACAATCTTCAATGGCCGTGCGGGGCACTGGCACGTCTTCAAGGTCAAGGTAGTCAGAGACGTTCAGCAAGTCTTCTTCAAGGTGGGTCATTTGTTCAGCGGTGGCGCTGCGCGCCAGGATGATCTGGTCGCCCAGGTAGCCGAGCATGGCCTGCTGATATGTGGGCACGGTATCGAGGATATTCAGCGATTTGAGCTGGGAGATCGGCAGGTCCAATTCTTCAAGGCGGGTCGTCACATTCGTCAAGTAAGTGCTGCGGGCCTGCGCACGATCGGCCGGGTCTGCCTTCTCAATCGCCTCCTGCAGGTCCACCAGTTGCTTGCGCCGCTGTTCCAGCTGGGTATCGAAGGCATCCAGCTGTTCGCGCAGTTCCCGGATTTTCGGCGGCCTCAGGCGCTGGCCCTTCTGCCGCCGGCTGCGCAGCCCGCCGCCGCGCAGGCGCAGGCGGGTGTCGATAAACCATTGGCCGAGGCGGTTGTTGACCAACGACGGGCCCAGGAGATCCGGATTTTTGGGGTCGATGATCAGTACCGCGTCATTTTCGTCCAGTGTCACCTCAAACCAGCGATGCGCGACCGGGGCGTACCACTTCGAGCCTTTCGGATAAAGATGCAGATGGGCGCCAGGCGTGGTGGTCTGTTCGCCCAGCCCTTCGGGTTTGCTCAGGCTGAAACTGTCCAGCGTCGCGGCGAGGTTGAGGCGGCTGCGCGTCAGCGCGCCACTGAAGTGCACGCTCATGTCATGGGTGGCGGTCAATTGGGCAATATCGAGGGTCGGTTTCTGCATGATCGACAGTTTGGCCGGCAGCGGCGCCTTGGGTGCCGGCGCCTTTTCACGCGCAACCGTTGGCCTGTGCTGCTCGCTGACGTGCAGCGCCAGCGCCATGCCCAGCGTCAGGAAAAAATCCACGGCTGCGCCGACGCCCTTGGACGTGTCGCCGCTTTCTTCGGCATCGATGCCTTGCTGCACGTCGTCCAGAAGCTGCCAGACCCACGCTGCAGCGCCTGCCGTGCGCCCCATGAACGGCAGCGCGGCGTTGAGCAGCACCCAGCCAGCGTGCTTGAAGCTTTCCCAGCGTGCCTCCGCATTCGAAACAGATTGCCGATCCGCCAGGGTCACCAGCGCACGGGCGTTAGCCGTGTAAAGCGCTGTGAACACATCGCTGTCCAGCAATTGGGTGTCGAGTTCGACAGGCCCGCTCATTACCCATGAACTGACGGGCGCGCTGAGCAGTTCAGGCAGCACCCAGGGGGAAGGCACGCTGCCCGGAAAGACGAATTGCGTGTAGTCGTTACGCACGTCGTCAGCCAGCCAGGCGAGCACTGACTGGCGTAGCTCAGTGTCCTGTTTGATCGCGTAAAGCAGATTGGTCGGTGAGGGAAATTGCATCAAGGGTGCGCCGGCCAACGGTCGATACAGCAGGCAAGGGCCGTTTTTCGGATCCTGCGGCCCGATGATGAACATGTTTTCAACCCGATCCGCAGCGCCGCCCAACCGCCGTGTGGGGCGCAATGCCATGGGCCGGATGACCACCGCGTAGCCGTTTACCTTGCGCTGCGTTGCGTCTTCGAGCATCACGGCGCACACATACCGATAACCCAGTTCATCCAGGTCGTACTCCTGGCGAATCTTGTACTGCAGCGCCAGCAGCGGCAGTTGCAGGCGCAGTTGCTCGGTGTACAGGCGTTGACGACGTTGAGTTTGCGCCGGGTCCTTGAGTAGCCGCGTGTTGACCTGTTCAGGGTAGTGGTGGCCGATATCGGCCTGGGCAATCAGTTGCTCCAGGTAGGCGACCGTCATCCAGGCCGGCGCTGCTTTGCCATTGCGGTAGCTCAGGGTTTTGTTGCCCAGTGGCAACTCGGCAAGATTCTGCAGGGCCAGTTCGATCAGCTTGAAGGTTTCGGTTTGAGTGGCGCCGGGTATCGCGGTGGTGCCCCAGACCACCTGGCTGGTGACGGTGATCTCTATGTTGTCCAGGTTCAGATGCGCGGCCTCGGGATGGTCCTTGAGCAACTCTGTCAGTAGCGCCTGGCGCGCAAAATCGGTGATCGACGGCAGCTCATCCGTGAAGGTCTTGCCTTCGTTCTGAACGGACAGGGTGCCCAGGTCCATCATGTAGCGCGCGTAGGCGGTTTGATCGGTCTGTGATGCCTTCAACAACCAGTCGGGTAAAGCGCTGCGTATTTCATCGATCCTCGATGGCTTGATCACCGCTCCGGGCGCGGGCGTATTCAACTCATGGGTGGGCAGCAGGGTCGGTGTACGCGTGGAGAAAAAGTCGATGTCACCAATGGCCTCGAGTTGCAGGCCGATCAAACTGCAGGCCTGGTACTCGAAGAAATTGCCATCTGGTTCCAGCAGCCGCCAGTGCAGTTGCGCGTCGGCGGTGCCCTGATAAGAAGCCAGTGTTTTGCCGAACGCCTCCAGGCTGGCAAACTTTTTGTACCCGGCGTTGATCGAGTAGGTGAGCAGGATGGTTTTCTGCCCGTGGCGCGCGACCAGCACGGCAGTGGACAGCAGGCTGATATGCTGGACGCTTGAGCCGTCCTGACGGTCGATGTCCACAAGGTAGGTGCGAGTGGCGTATTTGTCGTGGGGCAGGCGCTCAGCGTAATCGGGATAGTGATACACCAGGCGGGCCACGGCGCGGTCGTCGGTATCCCAGTCATCCATCTCCTGCACATTCCAGATATCACGCAGGGTCTTGGCCAGCACGCGCCAGCGCGTGCCATGGGTGCCTGCACTCTGGTTCCAGAAATCCACCTGTTGCTCCTGGAACGCCACGCGCAGCAAGGGTGCCAGCTCGTTGATCAGCCGCCCGATGGCATCGATCTTCACGGGCAGGTGCGCTTCGCGGTCGCTGCCCGAAAGGCTCACCAGGTAGTGCTCGTTATCGAGGTAAGTTACCGGCGCCTGAGCGAATGCACTGCGTGTGAGGGCGCCGGTGAGGGTTTCTCCAAAGGCTTTTTCGGGGATGAGTTCGCCGTCTTGCACAGACCATCTCGGGGTTCTGACGATGGCCAGATTCGGGTTGAGATTCAGTGTCGGGTACAGTTCGTGCAGCGCCGTTTTCAAGGTGGCTGAAGCCACTTCTCGCAGGGACGGGCCGGTGATCAGTTGGGTCAGCAGCTCGTTGTTGTCGGTCAATAAGGCGGGACGTGGGGTAAGCGTTGAAGCCATGGAAAACTCCTGACGAGCCTGAGAGTGGAAACGACCCGAGGGCATGCCTGGGGTGTTGCCATACTAGGAACCGCTCAGTCAGGAGGGCGGTGATTATGTAAGGGCGGGCCTCAGCCCAGTTCACCGCACAGGTTGGCTTCCACCAGGCGCCGCACTTGGGCGTGATCCAGCCCGGCACCGAGCAGCGCGTTGAGCTTGCCGAACGCCGCTTCGCGGGTCATGCCGCCACCGGAGAGCACGCCCACACCGCGCAGGCGGCTGCCGGCTTCGTAGATGTCCAGCTCCACGCCGCCTTCATGGCATTGGGTGATCGCGACCACGGCAATGCCCTTGTCCTGCGCCCGCTGCAGGCTGGCGAGAAATTCGGGGTTGTCGCTGGGGCCGGTGCCGCTGCCGAAGCATTCGAGGATCAGCCCGTGAATGCCGCTGTCGATCAGGCCATCCAACTGCGCCGCGCCAATACCGGGCACCAGCGGCAGCACGCCGACGCTGGCCAGGGTTTTCGGCTGGCGATAATCCAGCGCCGTGGGGAGCGAGGCGACACGCGCCACGCCGCCCTGACGCTTGAGGGCCGCAAAGGGATTGCGCCCGAAACTGCGAATTTTCGCGCAGGCGGTGGGCGCCAGCAGCGCGCCGTGAAAGTGCAGGTGCACCCCCGGCGCCAAGCCTGCGCCCAGAGCGGCCAAGGCGCCGCTGACATTCTCCCAGGCATCGCTGTCGGGCACGCCGGCCGGCAGCATCGAGCCGGTGAACACCACCGGCACCGGCAGGCCGAGTAGTTGGAAGCTCATGGCGGCGGCGCTGTAGGCCAGTGTGTCGGTGCCGTGCAGGATCAGCACGGCGTCGCAACCGGCGTCCAGCGCATCGATCACCGCCGTGCGCAGGCGCTGCCAGTAAGCGGGGGTCATGTTGGCGCTGTCGATCAGCGGCGCCATCTCCTGAAAGCGCCATGTGGGCACGTGCGCATCGGCGAGTTGCTCACGCATGCGCGCTTCAAAACCCGAAGCAGGTGCCAGGCCGTTGGCGCTGGCCTGCATGCCGATGGTACCGCCGGTGTAGAGCACCATCACGTTGTTGGCTGATTGCATCGAAGAATCTCCTGAACGAAAAACGCCGCCGGGCCCAGAGCATGCCCAAGGCCGGGCGGCGTGTCATCTCTCTAGACTCAGCGCGGTGCGTGCGCGCTCAGTTCAGCGGTTGGCGCTTGCTGCGGCTTTGCCGGATTGGCCGGCCAGGCGCTGCGGTCCAGGTCCAGATCCGGGAACTGGCTGGAATCGAACACCGGCGTCTTGATGCCAGCGGCGCGCTGGCTGTCGTAGTCGTTCAGGATGCGCATGGCGATCTTGAACAGGAACGCCAGGGCGAACAGGTTGACGAACGCGAGCAGGGTCATGGTGATGTCGGCGAAGGCGAATACGGTGCTCAGGTTCTCGATCGAACCCCAGAAGATCAGCACCAGCACCAGCGCGCGGTAGCCCATCAACACCTTGCGGTTGTTGCCGACCAGAAAGCGCAGGTTGCTCTCGCCCAAGTAGTAGTTGTACATGATCGAGGTGAACACGAACAACGCCAGGGCCACCGAGATGAACATGCGGCCCCAGTCACCGACCACTGCGGCCAGGGAGTTCTGGGTCAGGGCAATGCCGTCGCCTTCAAAGCCCGGGGTGTAGAAGCCCGAGAGCAGGATCAGCAGCGCGGTGCAGGTGCAGATCACGAAGGTGTCGAGGAACACGCTGAACGCCTGGACCACGCCCTGGGCAATCGGGTGCTCTACCGACGCGACGGCGGCCACGTTGGGCGCACTGCCCAGGCCTGCTTCGTTGGCGAACACGCCGCGCTTGACGCCCATGATGATCGCGCTGCCCACCAGGCCACCGAAGGCCTGGTCGAGACCGAAGGCGCTCTTGACGATGGTCGCGAGCATGGCCGGTACGTGGTCGAATTGCAGCACGATCACGTAAAGGGTTACGGCGATGTAGATGAGGGTTTTGACGGGCACCAGCAGGTCGGCAATCGACGCGATGCGCTTGATCCCGCCGATGAACACCAGGCCCAGCAATACTGCCAGCGCCAGGCCGGTGTAGGTGGTGTCCAGACCAAAGGCGTTGTTCAGCGAGTGGGTCACGGCGTGGGCTTGCAGGCCGTTGAAGGCAAAGCCGAAGGTCACCAGCAGCAGGAACGCCATGACCATGCCCAGCCAGCGTTTGTGCAGGCCGTGCTGGATGTAATAGGCCGGGCCGCCACGGTAGGCGCCTTCAGCGTCGGTACGCTTGTACAGCTGGCCCAGGGAGCACTCGATAAAGCTCGACGACATGCCCACCAGCGCGGTGACCCACATCCAGAACACGGCACCCGGGCCACCCAGGGTCACGGCAATGCCGACGCCCGCGATGTTACCGGCACCGACGCGGCCTGCCAGGCTGAGCATCAGCGCCTGAAACGAACTGAGCTGGCCGGAGCTGCTCTTCAGGCTGTCTTTGAACACCGAAAACATGTGGAAAAAGTGGCGCAGCTGAACGAATCGCGAGCGAATCGTGAAATAACCACCGAGCCCGACAATGAGCACGATCAGTACTTTCCCTGAGAGGAAGTCGTTGATGACTTCGAGCATGGAGTGTTCCTCGCTGATTTTTTAATGGCAAACGCAGGAGGGCTCGACGCATCGCTCGGCACCAGGCAGTGCACGACGCTTCGACCCCAATCCTTTTGCGGGTGTTGTTATTCATGCGCTTCGCGTTGTTCCGGGCCCCGTTACCGATGGCCGCAGACGCGATGAGGGGCGGCACTATACCTAGGCGCGCGTGATCCGTCTGCATGGGCCGATTAAAGGCTTCAGCAACACTGAATCGGGCAAGTCGGGTTTGCAGGGCGATGTTGGATTTTTTATAGGCGTCATTTCGCAACCTCAAGGCAAAAAAAAGGGCCTGAAGAACGAGCCTTCAGGCCCTCAAAAGGTGAGAGTTGTCTAGTCCCTCAACCTGGTGAGCGGTGCAACGAACATCAGGCCTTCAACGGGACCAGACGTGGAGCGATCATGTTTTCGGGGCGCAGGATGTCGTCGAGCATGGCGTCGTCGAGCAAGCCTTCTTCGCGCACCAGTTCCAGCACGCCGCGACCGCTTTCCAGGGCGATTCGCGCAATGCGGGTGGCGTTTTCATAGCCGATGTAAGGGTTCAGCGCGGTCACCAGGCCGATGGAGTGTTCCACCAGTTCGCGGCAGCGTGCTTCGTTGGCGGTGATGCCGACGATGCAGTGCTCGCGCAGCATGTCCATGGCGCGTTGCAGCAGGCGGATCGAGTCGAAGATCTTGAAGGCGATCAGCGGCTCCATCACGTTCAACTGCAGTTGGCCGCCTTCGGCCGCCATGGTCAGCGCCAGGTCGTTGCCGATGACTTGGAATGCCACTTGGTTGACCGCTTCCGGAATCACCGGGTTGACCTTGCCTGGCATGATCGAGCTGCCTGGCTGGCGGGCCGGCAGGTTGATCTCGTTGATGCCGGTGCGTGGGCCGCTGGACAGCAGACGCAGGTCGTTGCAGATCTTCGACAGCTTCACCGCGGTACGCTTGAGCATGCCGGAGAACAGCACGAAGGCGCCCATGTCGGAAGTGGCTTCGATCAGGTCGGCCGCCGGAACCACGGGCTGGCCGCTGATGACGGCCAGGCGCTGTACGGCCAGGGCCTGGTAGCGCGGGTCGGCGTTGATGCCGGTGCCGATGGCGGTGCCGCCCAGGTTCACTTCGGTCAGCAGCTCTGGCGCCAGGGTTTTCAGGCGGGCCAGGTCTTCACCGAGGGTGGTGGCGAAGGCGCGGAATTCCTGGCCGAGGGTCATCGGCACGGCGTCTTGCAATTGGGTGCGGCCCATTTTCAGCACATGGCCGAACTCCACGCCCTTGGCGGCGAACGCCTGAATCAGGCTGTCGAGGCTGGCCAGCAGTGCGTCGTGACCCAGCAGCAGACCCAGACGGATCGCGGTGGGGTAGGCGTCGTTGGTCGACTGCGCCATGTTCACGTCGTTGTTGGGATGCAGGTATTGATATTCGCCCTTCTGGTGACCCATGGCCTCCAGCGCGATATTGGCGATGACTTCGTTGGCATTCATATTGGTTGAAGTGCCGGCGCCGCCTTGAATCATGTCCACCACGAATTCTTCGTGGAAATCGCCGCGGATCAAGCGGGCACAGGCTTCGCTGATGGCGGCGTGCTTGGCGTCGCTGAGCTGGCCCAGTTCGCGGTTGGCATCCGCCGCCGCCTGCTTGACCATTGCCAGACCGACCACCAATTTCGGGTAATGCGAAATCGGAACGCCCGAGAGGCGGAAGTTGTTCACCGCTCGCAGGGTCTGGATGCCGTAATACGCTTGAGCCGGTACGTCGAGTACGCCAAGCAG
>Ga0302347_1002701_pt1 | contig 17221 bp, 18 predicted proteins | sample PhyWR1_FD_202178 | JGI IMG/M metagenome (GOLD analysis project Ga0302347, IMG submission 202178) | Leaf surface microbial communities from wheat plants in UC Gill Tract Community Farm, Albany, California, United States - DLSL W.R1 (v2)... | ecosystem: Host-associated > Plants > Phyllosphere >...
GGCTTTATCCATGAACAAACGCTCCAGATCTCGGCTGCTGCGGTATACCACTTCGACGGCCATTCACCACCTCACATGCCTTCACGATAGTTGTCTTTTGCTACTACTGTATCGATATACAGCGAAAAGGATATGCCAAACGCGGCGGTTTGGATAGCAGGTTTTTAATGTAGTTGGGAAATGGGGGTTTGCTACAACGTAAATTTCTGAAAATACGGCGAGGTTGCCGGGTAATCCTGCGATGGCTTACCTTCCCCGGGCCTTGCTTCGGTGGCTACGATTTTTCCTGTTACTCACTTCATCGCTCAGAGCACGACAGTGAAAACGCCAACGACTAGACTCCTTCTTCATCGACAACGGAGGCTTTTATGGACACTTCCTTTTCCTCTGGTATCCAAGCAGATACTGAAGAGCAGGCTGACAGCTACGACCGCTGGTTTCGCGCCAGAGTGCAAGCCGCTCTTGATGACACAAGTCCCGGCGTTCCTCACGACGAGGTCATGGCCGAGATGCAAGCGCTGATCGAGTCCAAACTTAAGAAAGGCGATGCTGATTGAATGGTTACCCGCAGCGCGGGTGGAACTTCGGCAAATTATTGAATACCTCAGTTATCGCAATCCTGTGGCAGCTCTCGAGTTAAAGCGATCAATCGAAGCGTCGGTGTTAGCTCTCTCTCGCAGACCCCAACTTTACCGCCCCGGCAGAATCACCGGTACACGAGAGATGGTGGTGCATCCGAATTATCTGGTCGTTTACAAGGTGACCGACAACATTCGGGTTCTCTCGGTTTTACACGCGCGTCAGCGATATCCCTGACATATCCGCTTCTTGAATGAGCAAAGTATCTACTCTGCTCATCCTCACACGTGCCTCATGTCACGCCGCCACCATCTCACTCCCCAGCCTCTGGCCTTTTTTCTGCATGCAGAACAACCGTCACGTCCAACCCGCATTATCCGGTCGAGTCGACCTAAGGAAGTACCCGCATGAAAATCAACTGGGCCGAAAAGCTGCGTCAGCAAGTCCACGGGCTGGCCGAATCGCTGGGCAATCTGTTTGTCGAGTCGTTTCACTACCTGGCGCTGTTCGCCATTGGTGCGGTGACCGCTTGGGCCGCGGTGATGGAATTTCTGGGGATGCTGGAGAACGGGCACATCAAGATCGATGACATCTTGCTGCTGTTCATCTACCTGGAATTGGGCGCCATGGTCGGGATTTATTTCAAGACCAACCACATGCCCGTGCGCTTTCTGATCTACGTGGCGATCACGGCGCTGACGCGTCTGCTGATTTCCAACGTGTCGCACCACAACCCGCCAGACGTGGGAATCATCTACCTGTGCGGTGGGATTCTGCTGTTGGCATTCGCGATTCTGGTGGTGCGCTACGCGTCGTCGGCGTTCCCGTCGGTGAAGGTTGAAGGCCCGCGTCGCAAGGGCGAGGCGAGCCTGGAAACCGAGAAGGGCGAGCTTTAAAGCCCGATGCTGAAGGGCAGGGTGCGGGCGGGCGGTCGCTGCAACAGTTTGTGACTGTCCCCGTCCGTCATCACCGCCAGGATCTCCATGGCGCTGTGGCCCTGCTCGATGGCAATGCCGAACTGGATGCTTTGCACCAGGCGTTTCAGGCGTTGCGGGTCGTTGCGTTGTTCGGCACTGATCATGCGTTTGGCCACCACGCCAGCCTCATCGGAGAGGGTGAGCATGATGCTGCCGTCCAGCCGTTGGATGCTCAGGTTGACCCGGTATTTGGGGGTGAAGGTGTCGGTGATGATCTGAAAAGGATTGTCCATGGTGCGTTACCGCCTGATAAGAACATGCAGTCATTGACGACCGGTATCGGGATTAGTTCGCATTGCCTGACCACCGGCCACTCCGTCGCTGAGGTTTCACAAAATCCGTTGTCCTCAAGGGCTGTACAGCAAGGGCCGTGCCGTACAGCCAAAGTGGGAGGGGGCAAGCCCCCGATAGCGGTGTGTCAGCCAATGAATGTTCAGCGGGTACACCGCCATCGGGGGCAAGCCCCCTCCCACATTGGCTTTGTGTTGTCTTGGGGCGGTGAGCTATTTCAGGGCAATACCGAGAAAACGATCGCAGACAGCGCAATCAGGCCGATCACCACCACAAACACATTCGACAGCTGGCCCGAATACTGGCGCAAAGCCGGCACGCGGCGGATCGCGTACATCGGCATCAGGAACAGCAGGCACGCGATGATCGGCCCGCCCATGGTTTCGATCATGCCCAGGATGCTTGGGTTGAAGGTGGCCACGGCCCAGCAGGTGAGGATCATGAACAGCGCGGTGCTGCGTTCCAGCCATTTGGCCGACATCGAGCGGTTACGCCCGCGCAGGGATTTGACGATCAGGCCCTGGAACCCTTCGCTGGCGCCGATGTAGTGGCCGAGGAAGGATTTGGTGATCGCCACCAGCGCGATCAACGGTGCGGCGTAGGCGATCACCGGGGTCTGGAAGTGGTTGGCCAGGTACGACAGGATCGAAATGTTCTGCGCCTTGGCGGCGGCCAGGTCAGCAGGCGACAGCGCCAGCACGCAGCTGAAGCAAAAGAACATCACCGTCAGCACCATCATGCCGTGGGCGGTTGCAAGGATGCCGCTGCTTTTGCGCTCGGCCAGCGGGCCGTACACGCGCTTCTGGTCGACGGCAAACGCGGAGATGATCGGCGAATGGTTGAACGAAAACACCATCACCGGGATCGCCAGCCACAGGGTCTTGAAGAAGATCGGCAGCGGCATGCCCTCGCTGGCGGAGGCGAAGAAGGCGCCGTTCCAGTTGGGGATCAGGCTCAACGCCAGCAACAGCAGGGCGGCGACGAACGGGTACACCAGCATGCTCATGGCCTTGACGATCACGCCCTGGCCGCAGCGCACAATGGCCATCAGGCCGAGGATCAGCACCAGCGACAGAATCGCCCGGGGTGGCGGGGCCATGTGCAGTTGGTGTTCCATGAAGCTGCCCAGGGTGTTGGTCAGCGCCACGCTGTACACCAGCAGGATCGGGAAGATCGCGAAAAAATACAGCAGGGTGATCAGCTTGCCCGCGCCGACGCCGAAGTGTTCTTCGACCACTTCAGTGATATCGCCGGATTTGCCTGACAGCACAAAGCGCGTCAGCCCACGGTGGGCGAAGAAGGTCATCGGGAAGGCCAGCAGCGCCAGCACGATCAGCGGCCAGAAGCCGCCGACGCCGGCATTGATCGGCAGGAACAGGGTGCCGGCGCCGATGGCTGTGCCATAGAGGCCGAGCATCCAGGTGGTGTCGTGTTTGGTCCAGCCGGTGGTTGCGGTGTTTTCTACGTCAAAAGGATTTTCGGCAGCAGGTGTACGTACATCGGTCATCGTTATTGCCTCGTTATTATTTTTGCGCGGGCTCACGTTGGGGCGGTCAGAGAATGCTCCTCAGCACTCCACCCAGCTCACGGCCAGGCCGCCCCGTGAAGTTTCTTTGTATTTGTCATGCATGTCGGCGCCGGTGTCGCGCATGGTGCGGATCACCCGGTCGAGGGAAATGAAGTGTTTGCCGTCACCGCGCAGGGCCATTTGCGTGGCGTTGATGGCCTTGACCGCCGCGATGGCGTTGCGCTCGATGCACGGCACTTGCACCAGGCCGCCGACCGGGTCGCAGGTCAGGCCGAGGTTGTGTTCCAGGCCGATTTCGGCGGCGTTTTCCAGTTGCTCGGGGGTGGCGCCGAGGATATCGGCCAGGCCGGCGGCAGCCATGGCGCAGGCCGAGCCGACTTCTCCCTGGCAACCGACTTCGGCGCCGGAGATGGAGGCGTTTTTCTTGCAGAGGATGCCGACGGCGGCGGCGGCCAAAAAGAAATTGACCACATCATCGTCAGACGCGTCGGCGTTGAACTTCATGTAGTAATGCAGCACCGCCGGGATGATCCCCGCCGCGCCGTTGGTGGGCGCGGTGACCATGCGCCCGCCGGCGGCGTTTTCTTCGTTGACGGCGAGGGCGAACAGGTTGACCCATTCCATCGCCGACAAGGTCGAGGTGATGACATTCGGTTTGCCGATTTCCAACAGGCTGCGGTGCAGTTTCGCCGCTCGGCGCGGCACGTCCAGGCCACCGGGCAAGATGCCTTCATCGCGCAGGCCTTGCTCCACGCATTCGCGCATCACCGACCAGATATGCAGCAAGCCGCTACGGATCTGTTCGTCGCTGCGCCATGCGCGCTCGTTGGCCATCATCAGCTCGGAAACCCGCAGGCCGTGCTTGTTGCACAGGGCCAGCAGTTCAACGGCGCTGGAAAAGTCGTAGGGCAATTCCACATCGCTGGTAGGCGCAATGCCTGATGCGGCTTCCGCTGCTTCGATGATGAAACCGCCGCCCACCGAGTAGTACGTCTGTTCGCTGAGCAGGCCGTTTTCGCCATAGGCATGCAGGGACATGGCGTTGGGGTGGTAGGGCAGGCTTTCGTCGAGCAGCAGGAGGTCGGTGTGCCAGTTGAAGGCAATTTCCTGTGAGCCTGCGAGTAACAGCCGGCCGCTTTCGCGCAGTTGCTGGATGCGGGTGTTGATCGAGGTCGGGTCAACCGTGTCTGGCCATTCGCCCATCAGGCCCATCACGCAGGCGCGGTCGGTGGCGTGGCCCACGCCCGTGGCGGACAGCGAGCCATACAGGCGCACTTCGACGCGGCGGGTGTCGCTGAGCAATTGTTGGTCGGTCAGGGCTTGGGCGAAGGTCGCAGCGGCGCGCATGGGGCCGACGGTATGGGAGCTGGACGGGCCGATGCCCACTTTGAATAGATCAAAAACACTGATAGCCATGCTAAAGCCTTACAAGCAATGGAGTAGAAATCGCTGCCATGTTTTGTAGAGCAGGCGGAATTGGCGCGATACTGAGCCTCTGGAACGGCACTGACCAACGAATTATCCTAAGACACCCTTTAGCAGGACTAAACCCTATGAGTCGGCACCTCCATGGCCAGACCTATGTCTGGCTGCACGTTTTTTCCTGCGCGGCGCGGCATTTGTCGTTCACCCGCTGCGCCGAAGAACTGCACATCACGCCGGGGGCGGTGAGCCAGCAAATCCGCCAGTTGGAGGAGCGTTTGGGCTTTCGCCTGTTCCATCGTCGCGCGCGCGGCGTGGAGCTCAGCGCCGAGGGCCAGCGGCTGGCGACCACGGTGGGCGAGGCCTACGGCAGCATCGATGCGGAATTGCAGCGCCTGGACGCGGGGATGATCAGCGGCACCTTGCGGTTGCGCTCGATCCCGTCGTTTCTAGGCAAGTGGCTGACCCCACGGCTGCCGCGTTTGCAGCAGCGCTTCCCGGATATCCAACTGCGCATGGTCGCCGAAGACAGCAGCATCGCCCTGCACGAAGGGGATTTCGACCTGGCGATCGACCTTAACGACGGCAGCTACCCCGGCCTGTTATCCACAGCCTTGCTCGACGAGCAGATTTTTCCGGTGTGCGCCCCCAGCCTGTTGCGCGGCCGCCCGCCGTTGCATGGCCCGGCCGACCTGGTGCATTTCCCGTTGCTGCACGACATCACCGCCTGGCGTGGGAGTTATGAGTACGCTGAGTGGGAGTTTTACCTGAATGCCATCGGCTGCCACGACGCCGATGTACGGCGCGGGCATACCTTCAACCGCAACCACCTGACCATCGAAGCCGCCATTGCCGGCATGGGCGTGGCCATTGCGCGGCGTACGTTGCTCAATGATGAACTGGAGCGCGGCACCTTGATCGTGCCGTTCGGCCTCGCGGTGCCCAACCACAAACGCTACGTGCTGCTGTATGCGCCGGGCGCGCTGAGCCATCCGGGGGTGCGGGCGGTACATGACTGGCTGGTGGAGGAAGCGGGGATTTTTCGCGGATTGCACCCGTTGGGAGAGGGGCAATTGTGAGGATCGCTGGGCGTAAGAAGATGTAACTAACTTCCCACCCTAACAGCGTTTTTACCCGTCGTCAGGCTTAATTTGTAATGTGGGATTTATCTTTGCAAAGGGGTTGAAATGTTCCTCCGGCTGCTCAATTGTGTAATCAAGAGGTCATGGTTTCACCACCCTGGTGTCGCAGTTGTGACCTCTCGCGAGCTAGCTGAAATAAGGGAAGAACTATGCAAATCCAAGTCAATAGCGATAACCATATTGAAAGCAGCATCCGACTGGAGGAGTGGGTACGTACGACCATTGAGAGCACGCTCGAACGTTATGAAGAAGACCTGACCCGTGTTGAGGTCTACCTGCGGGATGAGAACGGCGACAAGCCCGGCCCCCATGATTTGAGTTGCCGCCTGGAAGCGCGGCCAAAAGGCCATCAACCGCTGTCGGTATCCGCCAAGGGCGATACCCTGGAACAGGCAATAGACGGTGCGGCGACCAAGCTGGACCACGCGTTGGAACATCTGTTTGGCAGACTGCAAGGCAAGCCTCGCGCTGCCGCGAAAAACCAGCCAATCAACAAAGTGAATGAAGACGCGCTGGAAGAGGAATTCCTGGAAAACGAAAACGCTGTGATCAACGGCTAAGCGTTTTTTAACCCCCCTACAAACGGGCCTGCTTATGCAGGCCCGTTTTCGTTTAGCGGCGTCGGAAAAAATACCCGCTCAATATCGCTAGCCCACCCGCTCCCAACCCTGCAAACAGCATGGCCCAACCGGCGCCATTGCGCAGTGCCGCCTGGGCATCGTTGAAGGCCAGCCCTGGCGAGTCCAGCTTGCCGGCGGCAATCTGCTGGCTGATGGCCGGCCAATCCATCGCCGTGCTTGCGGGTAGGATGGCGGCCAACTCATGGCTGATCCCAAGCAACAGCACCAGCCCCATCAGGGCAATGTTGACCGCCAGGGTGATCAGCCGTGCACTGAGGTCGATACCTGACGCCATGCCCGCGCGGTCGGCCGACACTGAACCGGTGCTGGTGTTGGTGGTGGGCGAATTGGTCAACGCCAGCCCGACCCCGGCGATCACGCAACTGGTCAACACCCAGCCAATGCTTGGCCGCGCGGCGCCATTCACGGCGGCCATCAGCAAAAAGCCCGCGCCCATTAGCCCCAGCGCGAGGGGGATGATGCGCTCGGCGCCATAACGCAGGGCCAGGCGTTCGGCCACTGGCGGCACCAGTAACGTGGGTAAGGTGTAGGCAAGCAGGGCGCTGCCGGTGGTGAGGGTGTCGTAGCCCAGGCCGGCCTGGAAATACAGGGGCAGGTAGATCATGAACGGCCAGAAGCTGAAGTTCATGCCAATCGAGCCCATCAGTGCGCCGTTGAAGCGGCGTATGCGAAACACCGAGAAATCGAACATCGGGTGGGCACTGCGCCGCTCGATAAAGATGAACACCAGCAGCGCGGCCAGCGCCAGGCCCGCCCAGCCCGGCGCGAAGCCGTTTTCGCTGCCTTGGGTGATGAAGTAGACCAGCGCAAACACCGCCAGCGTCAAGGTCAGCATGCCGGCGATGTCCAGGCGATGCGCCGCCGGGTCGCGGGATTCCTGCACGCTGACACGCAGCAGCACCAGCGTGAACAGAGTCAGCGGCACATGCGCCAGAAACACCCAGCGCCAGTCCGCAACGGCCAGAATCAACGCGCCGACCATCGGCCCGAAACCCAGGCCCACGCCCGCAATCACGCCCCATATCGCAAAGGCCCGTGCCCGCGCTGCCGGCTCGCGGAACAGGTGCGACAGAATCGCGAACTGGCAGATCATCATTGCGCCGCCGCCGATGCCCTGGACGAACCGCGCCGCGATCAGCGTAGAGGCCGTGCCGGCCAACCCGCACGCCAGCGACGCCAGGCCAAACACCCACAGGCACAGCACCAGCATGCGCCGCCGGCCAAAGCGATCCGCCAGCGTGCCGGCTGCCATCAGCACGCTGGTGCAGGCCAGGGTGTAGGCATTCATGATCCATTGGGCATCCGCAAAGCCGGTGCCCAGTTGCTGCTCAAGGGTGGGCAGGATGATCGGTACGCTGGAAATTTCCAGGCCGAACATCAGCGCTACCAGGCACACGGCGGTGAGGGCCAGGCCGTCTTTGGCGGGGCGTGCAGAACGGGTGGCCGTTAATGCGGCGGCGGGTGGCATGGGATTCTCCTGTCGTTGGATGTCGGGTTATTTTCAGGGGAATCTGGTTCTTTATTCGTGATAAGTTTTCCGCTTATCAGGGAATTCAGAGCGACAATCTGCCCATGGCCACGCCGCGTTTTGATGGTGTTGAACTGTTTTTACAGATCGTTGAAAGCGGCAACCTGACCGAGGCTGCCGAACGTCTGAATCTCACGCGTTCCGCCGTGGGTAAAGGGCTGGCGCGCCTGGAGGCGCGGCTCGGCACCTGCCTGTTGCAGCGCTCCACGCGCCGCCAGCGCCTGACCGAAGATGGCCAGGCATATTACGAGCATTGCCTGCGGGCACTGGCGGAGCTGGAGGCGGCCGAATCGGTATTGGAAAGCGGGCGGCAGCAGCCACGCGGGCGCTTGAAGGCGAGCTTGCCACTGGCGTTTGGTCACCACTATGCGGCGCCCGCACTGTGGGGCTTGATGGAGCGATATCCAGAACTGGAGATCGAGATTTCGTTTTCCGACCGCCTGATCGACCTGGCCCAGGAAGGTTTCGACTTGGCCGTGCGGATCGGCCCGTTGCCCGACACCGACCGCCTGAGCGCGCGGCGCCTGGGCGAGCAGTCCGTGGGGTTGGCGGCTGCACCGGCGTACTTGCAGCGCGTCGGCCCCGTTGCCTCTATCGAAGACCTCGCCAACCACCGGGGCATCGCCTACCGCAGCAACACCCCGCACCGCGCCCGCCTGGCGTCACCCTTATGGATGGACGACCTCCAGGCCGTGGCCGACGCCGCGATTGCGGGCGTGGGCCTGGCCTGGTTGCCGAGCTGGCTGATCGCCCACTATGTGCTGCGCGGGCAGTTGGAACCGGTGCTGCCGGGCTACCGCGAGCAGCCGTCACCTATCCATGTGATCTGGCCCACGGCGGCGCATATGCCGGCCAAGACGCGCTGCGCCATCGACGCGTTGGTGGCCGGCACGCCGTCGTGCCTGGCGGGCAGTTGATCAGAACGCGATGGAGGTTTGCACGTAGACCGTGCGGGGTTCACCGACGTATTTGCCACTGTTGTTATCGTTGAATGAACGGGTGAAGTACTGGGTGTTAAAAATGTTTTTCACCCCGACCGCTACATTCAGGTCCGACAGCTGTGGGCCGAAATCGTAGGCGGCGCGGCTGCTGAACAGCATGTAGCCGGGGATTCGTCCGTTGGCACCGTTGGCGGTTTCTTTCTCGGTGTTGGCGTTGTCGGCGAACTGGCTGCTCTGGTAGCTGCTGTCCAGGTTGAGCTTCCAGCGACCTTCGGTGTAACCCACGCCGAGGGTGCCTTTATGTTTGGACGAGAAGGGCACACGGTTGCCTTTGTTCGGACCGTCTTCGCGGATAGTGGCGTCCACATAGGCGTAGGTGGCGTACACATCAAAGCCGGCCAGCGCCGGGCTCAGGCCGTCGAGGGCATAGTTGATGCTGGTCTCGATACCCTGGTGGCGGGTTTCGCCACGGGCGATTACCGAGTCGTCGGTCTGGTTGCTTTCATACTGGTTGTCGAAGTTGATCAGGAACGCGCCGATCTCTGCACGCAAGGTGCCGTCGTCGTAGCGAGTGCCGAGTTCCCAGGTGCGGGCTTTTTCCGGTTTGACTTCGCCGCTGGTCACGCGGTTTGGCATTTGGCTGTACTGCACGCTGCCGAACGAGCCTTCGGTATTGGCATACAGGTTCCAACTGTCGGTGAGGTGGTAGAGCACGTTGAGCGCCGGCAGCGCGGTGTTGTAGTCGCCTTTGTATTTGGCGTTGGTCAGGTTGTTGGTCTGTTGCGATTCAATCATCTCGTAGCGAATGCCCGGGGTGATGGTCCACTTGCCGATATCAATCCGGTCATCGATGAAGAATGCGTTGGCTTCGGTGCCGCCACGGGTATCGCGGTCGTTGCGGCTGTCGGTGGTGGGGATCTGCTGGTTGACGCTGATCGGCGTGCGGTAGCGCAGTTCGTGGCCGGCTTCGTTGATGTAACGGTAGCCGACGCCTACTTCATGGCTGGTAGGGCCAAGGTCGAAGCCCTGGGCGAAGCGGGTTTCGAGGCCGCGTACCCAATACTCGCGCGGGGACAGCGAGAGGAAGTTGCCCTGGTCCAGGTAACCGCTGCGCAGGGTCTTGGTGAAGAAGCTGTTGATGGTGAATTCGCGGCGGTCCTGCTCGTAGCGATAGCCGACGTTGAACAGGGTGCGCCGGCCCCAGAACTTGTCGTAGGGGCGGGTGGACTGGTACGGGTTGGCTTTGTAGTCGGCGACGTTCAAGCCGCCCGGCATATCCGCCTGGCCTTCGTAGTACTGCGCCATGGCGTTGAAGCTGTTGGCGTCGTCCACCTGATACTTGCCTTTGAGGATCAAGTCGTCGATGCGCGTGTTGCTGTTTTCGCGCCAGTCGCCGCCACGGGTGCCGGAGTACAGAATCGCGCCGCCCAGGCCGTTGTCGGCGGTGCCGCCGGCCAACAGGTTGCCGGTGGTCTTGAAGCCGTCATGGCTGGAGGACGGGCTGGTCTCGGTCTGCAAACCGCCTTTGACGGTGGGCGCATCCGGGATCGCGCGGGTCACGAAGTTGACCACGCCGCCGACGTTTTGCGGGCCGTAACGCACGGCGCCGCCGCCGCGCACCACGTCCACGGCGTCCATGTTGCCCATGCTGATCGGCGCGAAGGACAGCTGCGGCTGGCCGTAGGGCGCGAAGGGTACCGGAATGCCGTCCATCAATACGGTGGAGCGCGACGCCAGGCGTGGGTTGAGGCCACGGATGCCGAAGTTCAGCGCCATGTCGTGGCTGCCGGTGCCGTTGTTGTCCGGGGCGTTGACGCCGGGGATACGGTTGAGCACGTCCTTGGCCTGGGTGGCGCCCTGGCGTTCGAACTCTTCGCGGCGGATTACGTCACGCGCGCCGGGGTGTTCGAACACATTGGTCTGGGCCGCATCGCCGAGCCAGTCGCCGACCACGCTGGAGGTAGCCAGCTCGACACTCGCCGGTGCACTGGCCGGTTGCAGGCTGAAGGCGTTGTCACCTTCTGCACGCGCTTGCAGGCCGGTGCCTTCCAGCAGTTTTTGCAGGCCTTCGGCGGCGCTGTAATTACCCGACAGACCACGGCTCTGCATGCCTGCCGTCACTTGGGAACCGAACGAGATCAGCACGCCCGCCTCGCGACCAAATTGGTTCAGCGCGGCTTCCAGGGTAGTGGGAGCGATGTGATACGGCTTGGCGTCGGCTGCCATCACGGCAGGCAATACCGTGAAACTCAGGCTCGCGCCCAGTAACAGTTGGCGCAAGGTGCGGGCGATTCGGGTGGGTTGCTGGGGCATGAAGAGCGGTCCTGAGAAGGAAGGATCAAGGTGGCTTTCCTTCTCTGTCACGCGAGGTGTGGAAAACGGCTCACATTCTTTTAAAAAAATTCAGACGCGGGCCTGGACGGTCACCCAGTAGCGGGTAAAGCGCCGGACCTTGACCGGCAAACTCACCTCCAGCAGGTCGAGAATGCGCTCGCTGTCGTCCAGCGGGTAGCTGCCGGAAATCAGCAGATTGGCCACTTGCGGGTCGCAATTGAGCTGGCCGCGACGGTAGCGGCCCACCTCGGCAAGGAAGTCTTCCAGGCGCATGTGCGCGGCCACCAGCATGCCGTCGGCCCAGGCGCCGCTGTTGGCGTCGGTGGCGCGCGGGGTGTCCCAGCCTTTGCGGGTGAAATTCACCTGGCGCGCGGCGTCGACCGTTAACGGCAGGCCGCTGTAGGTGTTGGGCATCACCTCGACGTGGCCGTCCAAGACCGCCAGTTGGGTGTGATCGTTGAACTGGCGCACATTCAGGCGCGCGGCCTGGCTGCTGAGCAGGCCCTGGCTGGTCAGCACCCGCAGCGGCGTGGTGGCGGCGCTGGCGGTCAGCAGGATTTCGCCTTCGAGCAGGCGGATCAGGCGTTGCTGCCCGTCGAAATGCACATCCACCGCACTGCCGGTATTGAGCTGTAATTGGCTGCCATCGGCCAGTTGCACCTTGCGGCGCTGGCCGACAGGGCTGCGGTAGTCGGCGCTCAATGGCGGCAGGATGTGCTGCTGGCGCAGGCTCCAAGCCGCAGCCGAACCGGCGCCGAGGATCAACAACAGCTTGAGCGCCTGGCGCCGGCTGCGCGACTGCGGTGCGTTCAACGCCGCATGGGCCAGGGGCGAGGGCATGCCGCGCAGGCGCTGGTTGACGCGCTGGATATGGTCCCAGGCGCGCTGGTGCTCGCTGTGGGCATTCAGCCATTGCTGCCAGGCCGCCTGCTGGCGCGGGTTGAGTGCGCCTTGCTGCATTTCCATCAGCCAATGCACGGCTTGTTCGGCAACCTGGGTGGAGAAGTTCATAGGGCAAAGTAGCAGCGCATGGCAGCTTTATTCAGGTGGCGTTTGACGGTGGCGATGGAGATGCCCAGTTCGGCGCCGATTTGCGCGTAGGTCAGGCCGTCGAGCTGGGCCAGCAGGAAGGCGCGTTTGACCTGCACGGGCAGGCCGTCGAGCAGTTGGTCCAGCTCCATGAGGGTTTGCAGGATGATTGCGCGTTCTTCTTCCGAGGGCGCCACGTGTTCGGGCATTTGCGCCAGCGCGTCGAGGTAGGCGCGCTCGAGGTCCTGGCGGCGGTAGAAGTTGAACAGCACGCGCTTGGCCACGGTGGTGAGGAACGCGCGAGGTTCGATCAACGTGGGGGCTTCGCGCGCGGTGAGCACGCGGATGAAGGTGTCTTGCGCCAGGTCGGCGGCGCTGTCCGGGCAGCCGAGCTTGCGTCGCAACCAGCCGGTGAGCCAGAGGTGATGGTCGTTGTACAGAACTTCGACGGTGGTGGACGGGCTCAACGCAGACACTCCGCAAGCTTCGATGCGCTTTAGAGAACAAGAATTGTTCGCATTGTAGGGCGCAAGAGGAGCTTCGGCAATGAGGCAGCGCAGGTGATTCATCCGTTCTGTTTTGCTTATGAGAATATTTATCATTAATATTGCGCGCTGATGAACCTGGCGCTTCCCGCATGAAAAGCAAAACCTCACTGCCCGCCTCCTATCGCCTCGCCGTGACCTCGCGCGTGTTGGCGGCTGTGGTGGGTGGTTATCTGATGGCGTCCCTGGCCGCGGTGTGCCTGGCCCTGTGGATGCCCACGTCCCGCGCCGATGCGGTGATCACCGGCATGATGAGTTCCTTTGTGTTCTACCTGCTGGCCGTGATCTGGTGCTTTGCCTGCCGCACCGCATGGCGCGCCTGGTTTGGCGTGATGCTGCCGAGTGCCGCGTTTGCCACGCTGGCGGGTGTGGGTTTCTGGATGGTGCGCACATGAAAGAGGGCTTTCGCCAGGCCATGGCATGGTTGCACACCTGGGCTGGGTTGATCTTCGGCTGGCTGCTGTTTGCGATTTTCCTTACGGGAACCCTGGCGTATTTCAAGGATGAAATCAGCCATTGGATGCAGCCCGAGGTACAAGCGCATGCCCTGGACGATGCGCGCAGCCTGACCGTCGCGCAAACCTACCTGGAACGCGTGGCGCCGACGGCCGCGCGCTGGTTCATCACCCTGCCGGACAGCCGTGACGCCGGCCTGTCGGTGATGTGGCAAGACAAGATCGACCCCGGCAAGCGCGGCAACTTCATCACCAAAACCCTCGACCCGGTCAGCGGTGAAGCCGTGCAGGCCCGCGAAAGCATGGGCGGCGAGTTCTTCTATCGCTTCCACTATCAGCTGCAGATGCCTTACCCCTGGGGTCGCTGGCTGACCACCATCGCGGCGATGGTGATGTTCGTGGCGTTGATCACCGGCATCATCACCCACAAGAAAATCTTCAAGGACTTCTTCACCTTCCGCCCCCGCAAAGGCCAGCGTTCCTGGCTCGACGGGCATAACGCGGTGGGGGTGCTGGTGCTGCCTTTCCACTTGATGATCACCTACAGCAGCCTGGTGATCTTCATGAGCATGGTGATGCCGGCGCCGATCCTGGCCTCCTATGGCAACGACACCCGTGGGTTTTTCAACGATGTGTTCCCTGCGACCAACAACGCGCCGGTACTCGGCCAGCCCGGTAAATTGCTGCCGCTGGTGCCGATGTACGAGCAGGCCCGCGCGCATTGGGCGGGTGGGCATGTGGGGCGTGTGGCGGTGAATAATCCGAGCGATGTGAACGCGTCGGTGAATGTGTTCCGCGCCGGTTCTGACCGGGTGGTGCATGATTTCGGCAGCACCGTGTCGTTCAACGGCAGCACCGGTGAATTGCTGCGAGTCAGTGCCGAGCAGTCGCTGCCGGCGGCTATCGGCGGCAGTTTCTATGGCTTGCACATGGGCCACTTCGCCGGCCCGGTGCTGCGCTGGTTGTACTTTATCTGCGGCCTGGCGGGCACGGCGATGATCGGCACCGGGCTGGTGATCTGGCTCGGCAAGCGGCAGCTCAAACACGCCAAGACCGGGGTGATGCCGTTTGAACTGCGGCTGGTGGAAGTGCTGAACATCGCCAGTATGTCGGGGCTGATGCTCGCGATTGCCGGGTTTTTCTGGGCTAACCGTTTGTTGCCGGTGAGTTTCGCCGAGCGCTCCGACTGGGAAGTGCAAATCTTCTTTATCGCCTGGGGCCTGAGCCTGCTGCACGCCATGCTGCGGCGTGGCCGTCAGGGCTGGGTCGAGCAGTTGAGCCTCGGCGCGCTGCTGTTTGCCGCGATTCCACTGCTCAACGCGCTGACCACCTCCAGCCACCTGGGCGTCTCGCTGGTCACGGGCGATTGGGCCATGGCCGGTTTCGACCTGACCTGCCTGGCCAGTGGTGTGTTCCTTGGCTGGGCGGCCTGGAAGATGCACCGCCGCAGCGTGCCGCAACCCAAGGCCGAGCGCGCGCGTGGGCTGACGCTCAAGCCGGAGGCGCACTGATGCTGCTCGCGCTGCTGATGTGTTACGCCGGGTTCACCGCCCTGTGCCTGTCCACCGACCGCCACCACGGCGAGTTGCTGCACAGCAAGCCCTCGCCACGTCGGCGCGTGGGGCTGCGTGTACTCGGCTGGTTGCTGCTGAGTGTGTCGATCTGGCCGGCCGTGAGCCTCGCCGGTTGGGCCCAGGGCCTGGTGGAGTGGTGTGCGGTGTTGATGCTCAGCGCGCTGCTGTTGGTGTTGCTGTTGCCGTATCGGCCAAGGCTGGCCTTGATCCTGGCGGGCGTCGGCCTGCTCGCCAGCCCCGTCGCAGCCTTCGCCACGCTCTGAGCCCCAGACATGATGATCAGCACCCCGCCCGAATCACAGGACAGCCATCAGGCTGAAGCGCCGGGCGGGCGCGCGCATTTTCTGCAAGTGTTCCTGTCCCAGCGTTCGCAGATGGAAGCCCTGGTCAACCGACGCGTGGGCTGCCGCGCCACGGCGGCCGACCTGGTGCAGGATCTGTTCCTGCGCTTCTGGCGCCGGCCGTTGGTGCAGGTCGAAGAACTCAGCACCTACCTGTTGCGCTGCGCCGGCAACATCGCCATCGACCACCTGCGCAGTGAAGGTGCACGGGTGCGCAGCAGCGAAGGCTGGCTGCCCGAACAGCAAGACCACCAGGGCTCCGAACCGCAGGCCGCGCTGGAGGCTGGCAATGACCTGCGCCATGTCGAGGCCGCTCTGCGCAGCCTGCCCGAGCGCACCCGCCAGATATTCCTGCTCAACCGTATCCACGGGCGCAAGTACGCGCAAATCGCCAAGGCCATGGGGTTGTCCCAAAGTGCCGTGGAAAAACATATGATGCGTGCCCTCGAAGCCTGCAAGGCCAGCCTTCGCGAACCATCGCCCCCACGCACGCCAGGGAAAGCACCGTGAACCTCACCCCCACGCCCGACCAGGAACAAGCCGCCCTGGCCTGGCTGAGCCTGCTGCACGACCAGCCCAGCAGCGGTGACCAGGCCACCTTCAGCCACTGGCTGCGCGCCGACCCCGCCCACGTCGAGGCCTATGCCCAGGCGCAGGTGCTGTGGGAGTTGAGCGAAGTGCCCGCGCGCAAACTGGCGGACGAAGACGCCCTGGCCCTGCAGGGTTACCTGAATGCGATGAACACGCCGAAGCGCTCCAGGGTCGTGCGCTGGTCCGGCGCCTTGGCCATGGCCGCGTGCCTGCTGTTGATGGTGGTCATGGGCGCCGGCTGGCAGCCGTCGCGCTGGGTCGATGACTTCGGCGCCGACTACGTGACCGCGCCGGGCGAGGTGAAAACCGTGACCCTGGCCGACCAGTCCCAAGTTACTTTGGACGCCGACAGCGCCATCGCCGTGGATTTCAGCCATGGCGAGCGGCACGTCCAGCTGCGGCGCGGTGCCGGCTTTTTCAGCGTGACCCACACCGGCGAGTCGTTTGTGGTGGAGGCGGGCAATGGCGAGGCGCGGGTGCTGGGCACCCAGTTTGAAGTACGCCTGCAACCGGCCGGGGCACAGGTGACGGTGCTGTCAGGACGGGTCGGTGTCACCCCGTCCAGGCAGGGCACGCAGCAAATTCTTACAGCGGGTCAGCAAGTGGCCTACGCCGATGGTGTGGCCGACCCGATGCACGCCGTCGACAGCGAATCGCGCCTGGCCTGGCGCGACGGCTGGCTCAACTACTACAAGGCGCCGCTCGCGGAGGTGGTCGAGGATCTGCGGCGTTACTACCCCGGCCGCATCCTCCTGTTGAACGAAACGATGGGCGCCAAGCGCGTCAGCGGCAGCTTCCCGAGCAAAGACCCGCAGGCGGTGCTGAATGCCTTGCAGGCGGTGCTGGGGTTTGAGCAGCACAGCCTGTTGGGACGGGTGATCGTGCTGCGCTGATTACTTTGTCAGCGCAGCCATGATCTGCTCGGGGTTGTAGTCGCGAATCAACGTGCCGTTTACGTCCACGAACGGAATCCCGCCGCCGCCCAACGCCTCGTACGCCTTGCGCGCCTGGGCGTCCTTCTCGATATCGAAGGCCTGGTAGGGGATGGCTTTCTGGTCGAGAAAACGCCGGATCTGCTTGCAGTAGCCGCACCAGTCGGTGGCATACAGCACCACCCGCGCGCCCTCGCGCACTGCTACAGGCGCCACTTGCGCGGGGTTGAACACCCGCTCGATCTTGCCCCAGTTCTGGATCACCACCACGACCAGCAACACCAGCAGGACTTTCTTGAGCACCCCGCCAAGCATCAGTTACGGCGCTTGAGCTGGTCGGTCAGTTGGGTCGGCAGGCCCTTGATGATCAA
>Ga0302347_1002702_pt1 | contig 17218 bp, 18 predicted proteins | sample PhyWR1_FD_202178 | JGI IMG/M metagenome (GOLD analysis project Ga0302347, IMG submission 202178) | Leaf surface microbial communities from wheat plants in UC Gill Tract Community Farm, Albany, California, United States - DLSL W.R1 (v2)... | ecosystem: Host-associated > Plants > Phyllosphere >...
CCCGACATGACCGTCGAGGAAAACCTGCTGATGGGCACCATCCCGATTGGCGACAAGTTCGCCCAGGAAGACATGCAGCGCATGTTCGAGCTGTTCCCACGGCTCAAGGAGCGGCGCACCCAGCGCGCCATGACCATGTCCGGCGGCGAGCAGCAAATGCTCGCCATCGCCCGCGCGCTGATGAGCCGGCCCAAGCTGTTGCTGCTGGACGAACCGAGCCTGGGCCTGGCGCCGATTGTGGTGAAGCAGATCTTCGCTACCCTGCGCGAGCTGGCGGCCACCGGGATGACCATCTTCCTGGTGGAGCAGAACGCCAACCACGCGCTGCGCTTGTCGGACCGGGCGTATGTGATGGTCAACGGCGAGATTCGCCTGACCGGCACCGGTAAGGAATTGCTGGTGAATGAGGAAGTGCGTAACGCCTACCTTGGCGGCCATTAACTACGCGTTACCCCTGTGGGTGGGGGCTTGCCCCCGATAGCGGTGTGTCAGTTTCAGATGTTTTGACTGATCCACCGCTATCGGGGGCAAGCCCCCTCCCACATTTGGTTTTGTGCTGTCCACAAGCTCGCCGGCAAATTGTGGAAAACAAATCCAGCCACCCTCCAAAGCGCGACATATAGCCGCCGCAAATCCCTGTTTTGTCACAGTTTTGACTTGTCCCCATCCGCTGTGGAACCGGCTGTGGGTAACGTGGGTGTAGCTGGCTGTAGGCCTTTGATTACGTGGCTTGTAGCGTGGCGGTTGTTTTTTGATCAGCGGGTTTTTCGCGGCCACCCAAGGGGTTTGTCAACCTGTTTAAAGACACAGGTATATGACCGGAATATGTCCCGCCAGCCTGTGGATAAGTCTGTGACTAAACTCTGGAAAGACTTCCGCAGAGGCCGGAATGACTGGCCTGGAGCCATCGCTCGGATTTTCCTGCTGCGCGTGGGGCTACATACGCCCTGGCCAAGGTCAAGCAAAAAACTTTCTAAAACTGCCTGCAGGCCTTGTGCGTAGCGGCCTAAGCGCTTTTGTACTTGCCCCCAAAGACTGTGGGCGCAGTTGTGGATAACCTGCGTGTATATGGCTGCAGGCCACGGTTTATAAGGCTTTGCCTGACATGGTTAAAAACTGATCAGCCGTGCGTGATGTTGTGCGCATAGCGGTTGCCGCCACCGCGGCGTAAGGGCATTCTGCTGGCTGATTTTTTTCCCGATGCCCGCAAGGAGAACACCATGTCCGACACGCTGTTTATTACTGGCGCCACCTCAGGTTTCGGCGAAGCCTGCGCCCGTCGTTTTGCCGAAGCCGGCTGGAAACTGGTGCTCACCGGCCGTCGCGCCGACCGTCTGAATGCGCTGGTCGAAGAGCTTTCCAAGCAGACCGAAGTGCACGGCCTGGTCGTGGACGTGCGTGACCGCAAGGGCATGGAAGACGCCATCGCCAACCTGCCGCCGTCGTTCGCCAAGCTGCGTGGCCTGATCAACAACGCCGGCCTGGCCGTGGGCACCGACCCTGCGCCCAAGTGCAGCCTCGACGATTGGGAAACCATGGTCGACACCAATATCAAGGGCCTGCTGACCACCACCAGCCTGCTGCTGCCGCGCCTGATCGCCCACGGTCGCGGTGCCGGCATCATCAACCTGGGTTCCATCGCCGGCAGCTACCCGTACCCGGGCAGCCACGTGTATGGCGGCTCCAAGGCGTTCGTGAAGCAGTTCTCGCTGAACCTGCGTTGCGACCTGCAGGGTACCGGCGTGCGCGTCACCAACATCGAGCCAGGCCTGTGTGAGAGCGAGTTCTCGCTGGTGCGCTTTGGTGGTGACCAGGCGCGTTATGACGCGACCTATGCCGGTGCCGAGCCGATCCAGCCGCAGGACATTGCCGACACGATTTTCTGGGTGATGAATACGCCGGCACATGTGAACATCAACCGGTTGGAGTTGATGCCGGTGAGCCAGACCTGGGCCGGGTTTGCGATTGAGCGTGGGGCCAAGTAAGGCTTAAGACCGAGTCGCTGCCATCGGGGCAAGCCCCCTCCCACATTCGATCGAGTTCCAACTTTGAAATGCGGTCAATGTGGGAGGGGGCTTGTCGAATCGTCGCACCGCCCCGATGAGGTCAAATCAGCCAAAACAGGCCATAAGGTACACTCCCTTCCTGAAAACCCCTCCGCACTGTGCGGTTTTAAGGTTTTAACGGGAGGAAATGTGAGTAACCGAGGTGAGCAGGCACTGCTCAAACAATCGACCATCCTGATGTTCGCAGTCGCGATCGCCGGGATTGTCACGGGTGTGGTATCCGGCGCCCAATCCATTTTGTTCGACGGCTTTTTCTCGCTAATCGCCACCGCCATCAAGGTGTTGATGCTGATCACGGCCAAGCTGATCGCCAAGAAAAGCAACCAGCGCTTCCAGTTTGGCTACTGGCACCTGGAGCCGATGGTGCTGTTGATCGAAGGCAGCTTCCTGCTGCTGATCGCTATTTACGCATTCCTTAACGGCGTGTTCGGCATTATCAATGGCGGGCGCGAGATCGAGTTGGGCCTGGTGATCATCTATGCGGCGGTGTTTACCGTGGTGGAGTTCGCCTATTTCTTCTATGTGCGTTATCGCAATCGCACGTTGAAATCCTCACTGATCCAGTTCGACAACATCAGTTGGCTGGTGGACGCGATGCTCTCGGTGGGCTTGCTGATCAGCTTTCTTGCCGCGCTGTTGCTCAAGTCCCAGGGCTATGGCGAGTGGGCGGTGTATGTCGACCCGTTGATCTTGATCCTGCTGGCCCTGAGCATGCTGGCGCCGGCGTTCAAGATCCTGCGCCCGGCGTTGCGCGAGGTGCTGGGGATTGCCCCGGACCACTTGGACGACAAGGTGCGTGAAGTGATGGACGCAGCCCAGGCCCGGCATGGTTTCGACGACTACGTGTCCTACGTGCAAAAGCACGGGCGGGCGCGGTTTATCGAGATTCATGTGGTGCTGCCGGCGGATTACCCCGTGGATAAGGTGGCGACGCTGGATGCGTTGCGCGAGGAGATATCCACAGGGCTTGGCACGCCGGATGCGGCGCGCTGGTTGACGATCAGTTTTACCGGGGATCGCAAGTGGGTTGCGTGATCGGTCTTTAGACCGAGGTGAGGCTATCGGGGGCTTGCCCTGAAGGTCAACCCAGATACTTGACCAGCCCCTGATAGCAAGTCGCCAAATGGTAAGGGGTAGTAGAAGGCATATCCCGTCGGCTCACGGCACCCTTGGCATCCAGGCACTCATGCCAGCCTTTCTCATGCAGAAAATGCGCATGCAGCGCCAGCAACTGGCGCTGCAACACCGCCTCACTGCCCGGTCGCAACGTCAGCGCCCGCAGGTATTCAGCCTGCGCCCAGATGCGCTGTGTGCCGTCGCGCACCGTGCCGTCCAGCGCCAACATGCCACTGACCGCACCGCTCAACTTATCCACACCCATTTGTTCGGCGTAGGCAAACGCGCGCGTCAGTGACGCATGCAACGGCGTACCACGCAGCACGGGCGAGGATTCGAGCAAAAAGAACCATTCGAACTGGTGCCCCGGCTCAAACCAGTTATCCACAGCGCCCAGCGGTTTTTCCATCATCACGCCGTGTTGGCGGTCGATGAAGCGCTTTTGCATGGCGTGGACGAGGTCCAGCAGGGCGTCCTGGGTGACGGCGTCTTCACGCACGGCGAGCGTGGCGAGGAAACCCTCAGCCAGGTGCATCAACGGGTTTTGCAGCGGGCCGGACTTGAGCGATGACCAGTTGCGCTCCAGCACCGCTTCGTACAGGCCGTCGCCGGTGGCGAAACGTTGGGCGACCACTTCCAGTGCGGCATCGAGCACCGATTCCACCAGCGGCTCGCGCACCTTGGCCCAGTAATGGGCGCAGGCGAAGATGATGAAGGCGTGGGTGTAGAGGTCTTTGCGCTTGTCCAGCGGCTGCCCGGCGGGGTCGATGCTGTAGAACCAGCCGCCGTGTTCGGCATCATGGAAATGCCGTTGCAGGGAGCGGAACAGCGCGGCCGCGCGCTCTTCAGCAAAGGCGGCACCGGGCTCGCCGATCAGGCTGGCAAACAGGTACAACTGTCGGGCGCAGGCCATGGCGCGGTAGCGTTGCGGGGGCAGCGGCTGGTGATCGGCGTCCAGCGCCTCGTAGGGCAGCGCCAACTCGGCATTCCAGCCCGGGCCTTGCCAGAGCGGCACGATCAGTTCATGGAAGTGGGTGAGCACGGGATTCAAAGAGGGTTGGAAAGCGCTGGGCATTGGCTGGCGTCGTCACGGCAGGGGTGTAGGCGCGCATGGTAGCAGGCTTGGGTTGTGTGGTGTCTGTGCCAAAGCTATCGGGGGCAAGCCCCCTCCCACCTTTGAATGTATTCACAAATCAAAATGTGGGAGGGGGCTTGCCCCCGATTAGGCCCTCAGCAGCCCCGCAAATCAGCCCGCCAGCAACCAAACCCCAGTCGCCGCCGAAGCCGCCCCGGCAATCCGCACCAACGGCGCCGCCGCAGCCGGCAGAAAGCGCACCACGGCATACCCGGCCGCGTGCAGCACAGCGGTCGCGCCGACAAAGCCTGCGGCATACGCCCAAGGGCTGGACATGTCCGGCAGCTCAAGCCCGTGTGCCACACCGTGGAACAGCGCAAACAGCGCCGTGGCACCCACCGCCATAAACAATGGCGGCCGTACCGCCAATGCTACGGCCAGGCCCAGGGCCAGCACCGAGGCAGCAATCCCGCTTTCCAGCGCCGGCAATTGCAGGCCTTCAAACCCCAGCACGCCGCCAAGCAACATGGTGCCGACGAAGGTGCACGGCAGCGCCCAGCGTGCCGCGCCTTTTTGTTGTGCGGCCCACAAGCCGACCGCGACCATGGCCAGCAAGTGGTCGAGCCCGCTCAGGGGATGGCTGATCCCGGCAAACAGGCCGTTGTCGCCATGGCCCGGGTGGGCGAAGGCCAGGGCGGGCGTGAGCAGCAGGGCGGCAGCGGCGAAGAGTTTCTTGAGACTCATGGACAGGTTCCTTAAGGGTTGATCAGGCGGCGGTCAGCAGGCCTTGGCGTTCGATAAAGGCGACGATGTCATCCAGGCCGACACCGGTTTTCTGGTTGCTGAACACAAAGGGTTTGCCGTTGCGCATGCGCTGGGTGTCGCTGTTCATCAGCTCCAGCGAGGCGCCGACCAGCGGCGCGAGGTCGATCTTGTTGATCACCAGCAGGTCGGATTTGCAGATGCCCGGCCCGCCCTTGCGCGGCAGCTTGTCGCCGGCCGACACGTCGATCACGTAGATGGTCAGGTCCGACAGCTCCGGGCTGAAGGTGGCCGAAAGGTTGTCACCGCCGGACTCCACCAGGATCAGGTCCAGGCCGGGAAAGCGGCGGTTAAGCTGGTCGACGGCTTCGAGGTTGATCGAGGCGTCTTCGCGGATTGCCGTGTGCGGGCAGCCGCCGGTTTCCACGCCGATGATGCGCTCGGGCGCCAGGGCCTGGTTGCGCACCAGGAAGTCGGCGTCTTCACGGGTGTAGATATCGTTGGTCACCACCGCCAGGTTGTAGCGATCGCGCAGTGCGAGGCACAGGGCCAGGGTCAGGGCGGTTTTGCCGGAGCCCACCGGGCCGCCGATGCCGACGCGCAGAGGTTGTGTGTTCATGGTGCTTCTCCTAGGAACGGAACAGGCGGCTGTACTGGCGCTCATGGGCCATGCACGCCAGGGACAGGCCAAAGGCGGCGCTGCCGAAATGGTTGGGGTCGATGCGTTCGGCGTCCTGCTGGGCTTGTTGCAACAGGGGCAACAGCTCGCTGGTCAGGCGTTGCGCGGCTTGCTGGCCCAGGGGCAGGGTTTTCATCAGCACGGCCAATTGGTTTTCCAGCCAGCTCCAGAGCCAGGCGGCGAGGGCGTCGTCGGGGCTGATGCTCCAGGCGCGGGCGGCCAGCGCCCAGCCCAGGGCCAGGTGCGGCTCGGCGAGGTGTTCAAGAAAGCTGCGTGCGGCGGCGTCAAGTTCCGGCAAACCGTTGAGCAGTTGCTGCAGGGAGTAGCCCATTTGCCGGCTTTCCTGGTACAGCTCGCGGGTTTCGCGGCTGGCGCGGTGCTCTTCGCACAGTTGGGTCAGGCGCGGCCAGTCCTGCTCGGCTGCGGCGCGGCAATGGGCGAGCAACAGCGGCGCTTCAAAGCGCGCCAGGTTGAGCAGCAATTGGTCGCTGATCCAGCGTCGTGCACTGTCGGCATCCTTCACGCGGCCGTTTTCCACGGCCATTTCCAGCCCTTGGGAATAGCTGTAGCCGCCAATCGGCAATTGCGGGCTGGCCAGACGCAGCAACGCCCAGGCTGGGTTCATAGACGCACGCCGAACTGGTGCAGCTTGGGCGGGTAATTGAAGTCTTCGTCGCCATGGCGCGAATGATGGTGGCCGCCGCCGTAGGCGCCATGTTCCGGCTGGAATGGCGCTTCAAGCGTCTCGGTGTGGGCGCCCAACTGCTCGAGCATGGCCTTGAGCACGTAGTCATCGAGCAGGCGCAACCAGCCATCCCCAACTTGCAACGCCACATGGCGGTTACCGAGGTGATAGGCGGCGCGGGTCAGTTCGAAGGCGCTGCTGCAGGTGACATGCAACAGCTGTTCAGGCCGCGCGCAAACGCGTACGACGCGTCCGTCTTCGGCCTGCAGGAATTCGCCGTCATGCAGCGGCGGCTGGCCACGCTCCAGGAAAAGGCCGACGTCTTCACCGTCGGCACTGAAACAGCGCAGGCGGCTTTTGCTGCGCGCTTCGAAATTCAGCAGCAACTCGGCAGCCCAGAGGGCTTGGGGGGCGATTCGGCGGTGGATCACCAGCATCAGAAATCTTCCAGCTATGAGCGATGAAAGACCTAGAGCAAGGGGCTTGCCAACCCCGACTGAGGGTAGGAATTGCCTGTAGGTAACCGCGCGAATGCCACTAAACAGGGCGCAGGGCGGGTGCGTGCGTGATCCAAAAAGGTGCGCGCCGTAGCCTGGCGCACCTGCGCTGGGCGTTTCGGGCTTTTCCTACAGCCCTGTAAGCAAAGGCTTTAAACGCGCCGATGATCGGTTCATTAGCCTGTCTGCCCTTTTTAGTTCATGGCGACGTTGAGCATGTTCAAGTCATTGTGTTGTTGGGTCATTTTCAGTCCGGTTTTCGCCATTGCCTCTGCCTCGGCCAATCTTCAATCACGCCCCGGCGTCGAGGCCACTGTTCAGCCCTCGATCAACAAGGTGATCCGCCGCGCCCATGCGTTGCTCGGCACGCCGTATAAAGGCGGCGGCACCACGGTCGAGCAGGGGTTCGATTGCAGCAGCCTGCTGGTGTACCTGTTCAAGACCGAAGCCAACATACGTTTGCCGCGCACTTCGATGCAGATGCACCGCTCGGGCGCCACGACCGTCCAGCGAGAGGCGCTGAAGCCGGGCGATGCGGTGTTCTTCAAGGGCAATGGGCGCAGCGATGTCAGCCATGTGGGCCTGTATATCGGCAAGGGGCAATTCATTCACTCGCCCAGCACCGGCAAACGCGTGCGTATCGACTCGCTGAGCGACAGCTACTGGAAAAGGAACTACACCTCCGCCAAGCGCTTTCACACGGCTGGCTGACCGGCTTACTCGGTGCTGCCCAGCCCTTGCCAGTGCTTGAGGCCGATAAAGATAAAGCGCAGTTGCTGGGTGATTTTCGCCTGGGGCGTGAGGTGGGCAGGCAAGGCCTGGGCGGGCGGGTCGATGATGTCGGGGAGGGTGGCGAACACACTTTTGACGATCAGGTCGGCCATCACGTGCAAGCCTTTGCCATCCAGGTGTTGCAGCTTGGGCATCAGTGTGAGGTCGGCGGCCAGGTCGCGGGTGATGTCTTCACGCAGCGCGCCGATGGCCTGGCGCACGGCCAGGCAGCCACCGTATTGCTCACGGGCCAGGAACAGGAATTGCGAACGATTGGCCGACACCACGTCGAGAAAAATCCTCACGGAAGCATCGATGATGCCGCCCATCACGAATTCGTTGTGGCGTACCAGGCGGATCGTGGCGCGAAAGGTCTGGCCCACTTCGCTCACCAGTACCAGGCCAAGCTGGTCCATGTCGTCAAAATGACGATAGAAACCGGTAGGCACAATGCCGGCCGTCTTGGCCACTTCGCGCAGGCTCAGGCTGCCAAACCCACGGCCACACTCCATCAGATGGCGGGCTGCGTCCATCAAGGCGAGGCGGGTCTGTTGCTTCTGTTCGGCGCGGGGCAGCATTGGCAGGCGGGCTTTGTCGACAAGTACAGCGATGCACTCTAGCAAAACAGCTTCGTTGGCGTCGAACTTGGCGCAGCGGGGGCGTAAGGCGATTTACATAAAAGCAAAAGCCCGATCGACAGATCGGGCTTTTTTCTCGGCCACCACAGGCTTAGCTCTGTGCTTGATGCAGTTCTTGCAGACGGTCGGAACCGCCTTCAGCAACGCCTTCGGTGTAAGCGCGTTCGTTGGCGTTGTCGGAACCGCCTTCAACCAGACCTTTCTGTTCCAGGCGATCACGGCCACCTTCAGCAACACCTTCGGTGTAGGCGCGTTTGTTGGCTTGTTCAGCACCGCCTTCAACCAGGCCTTTTTCTTCCAGACGGTTGCGGCCGTTTTCAGCGACGGCGCCTTTGGCGTAGTCACGGTTTTCTTCTTCTTGCGAACCGCTGCGGGCCAGGGTCTGGCTCGACTCAACGGCTTGAGCTTTGTTCTGTGGGGTTACTTGTTCGGCGGCTGGCAGGGCAAAGGCGCTGGAAGCCAGGACGGATAACAGGACGGTAGCGAGTACTTGGCGTTTCATGATGGGTTGCTCCTTGGGAGGGCGATAAAGTGGGTACAGGGCTAATGCTACTCTCGATAAGTCGATATAAAAGTTCATAAACACAATGGTAATAATCAACAGAATTGATTGTTCGTCCGAGAGGCTCTAGAACGGGCCTCTCAAGCACGCGGTTTTGCACCATGGTGGGTATTTTCGACCCGTCTGTGGGTAACACCGGTGCATTGTTGATTGTTCGATGCACTTGCGCTGTAGGAAAAATCGCCTTTTTCCCGGTTTATTCGTACTTCGGCTAAACCCCTAAGCCATTTGCCAGTCGTAGCCTTATAAGCTGTAGTCAAAAGGTGCACCGCAGCGCGCACCCTCAGTCGTATTCAGGAGTCCTGTGCAATGACGCGCACTCGTAAAATCGTGGTTTGGAGCTGCGCCAGCTTCGTTCTGCTACTCGCCATACTGGTGCTGGTTCTGGTGTTCTTCGACTGGAACCGCATCAAACCGCCGCTCAATGCCAAGGTTTCCGAAGAATTGCATCGCCCGTTTGCCATCAATGGCAACCTCGCCGTGGTATGGGCGCGTGAGCCCGATGAGGGTGGCTGGCGGGCCTGGGTGCCGTGGCCCCATGTGATTGCCGAAGACTTGACCCTGGGCAACCCGGACTGGTCGAAAAAACCGCAGATGGTCACGCTCAAGAAGGTCGAGTTGCGCATTTCGCCGCTGGCGCTGCTGGTTCAGCGCGTGGTGATCCCGCGTATCGACCTCACCGAACCCAGCGCCGAGTTGCAGCGCCTGGCTGACGGCCGCGCCAACTGGACTTTCAAGTTCGATCCCAAGGACCCCAACGCCGAACCGTCCAACTGGGTGGTGGATATCGGTGCCATCGGCTTCGACAAAGGCCACGTGACCCTCGATGACCAAACCCTCAAGACCCAACTGGATGTGATCATCGACCCGCTGGGCAAACCCATCCCGTTCGGCGAGATCGTCGGCGACGCCGATGCCAAGAAGGCTCTGGAAAAAGGCTCCGCACCCCAGGACTACGCCTTCGGACTCAAGGTCAAAGGCCAATACCACGGCCAGAAACTCGACGGCAGCGGCAAGATCGGCGGCCTGCTCGCTCTGCAGGACGCGGCCAAACCGTTCCCACTGCAAGCTCAGGTGAAGATTGCCGACACCAGCATCGCCCTCGCCGGCACCTTGACCGACCCGCTCAACCTCGGCGCCCTGGACCTGCGCCTGAAGCTCGCGGGCAGCAGCCTGGGCAACCTCTACCCGTTGACCGGCGTGACCCTGCCAGACTCGCCGGCGTATTCCACCGACGGCCACCTGATCGCCAAACTGCATGAAGCCAGCGGCGCCTCGTTCACCTACGAGAACTTCAACGGCAAGATCGGCAACAGCGATATCCACGGCAGCCTCAGCTATGTGGCCAGCCAACCCCGGCCCAAGCTCAGCGGTGCGCTGGTCTCCAACCAATTGCTGATGACCGACCTGGCACCCCTGATCGGCGCCGACTCCAATGCCAAGCAAAAAGCCCGTGGCGGCGACAGCAAGCAGCCGGCGACCAAAGTGCTGCCGGTGGAAGAGTTCCGCACCGAGCGCTGGCGGGTCATGGACGCCGATGTGGAGTTCACCGGCAAACGCATCGTGCACAGCGCCGACTTGCCCTTTACCGACCTCTACACCCACCTGGTCCTCAACGACGGCGAGCTGAGCCTGGAGCCCCTGCGCTTTGGCGTGGCCGGCGGCAAGCTCGACGCGCAGATCCGCCTGAACGGCCGCACCGTGCCGATGGAAGGCCGCGCCAAGCTCACCGCGCGCAACTTCAAGCTCAAGCAGCTGTTCCCGACCTTCGAACCGATGAAAACCAGCTTTGGTGAACTCAACGGCGACGCGGATATTGCCGGGCGCGGCAACTCGGTGGCAGCGCTGCTGGGCACGTCCAACGGCGACCTGAAAATGCTCATCAACGATGGCGCCATCAGCCGCAGCCTGATGGAAATCGCCGGGCTCAACGTCGGCAACTACGTGGTGGGACGCCTGTTTGGCGACAAGGAAGTGAAGATCAACTGCGCGGCGGCCGACTTCGGCATCAAGACCGGCCTGGCGACCACGCGCCTGTTTGTGTTTGATACCGAGAACGCCATCATCTACATCGATGGCACGGCGAATATGGCCAGCGAACAACTGGACCTGACGATCACGCCGGAATCCAAGGGCTTCCGCCTGTTCTCCCTGCGTTCGCCGTTGTACGTCAACGGGCCGTTCATCAAGCCGAATGCGGGTGTGAAAGCCATCCCTCTGGCACTGCGTGGCGCTGGTATGGTCGCGCTGGGCGTGATCGCCGGCCCCGCGGCTGGCTTGCTGGCGTTGGTTGCCCCCAGCGGCGGCGAGCCGAACGAATGCGCGCCGTTGCTGCAACAGATGAAGGAAGGCAAGGCGCCGAAAACGGTAAAAGGCTAACGGCCAATCCAACTGTGGAAAGAGATCCAAATGTGGGAGGGGGCTTGCCCCCGATGGCGGTGGGTCAGTCAACATCATCGCTGACTGACCCACTGCTATCGGGGGCAAGCCCCCTCCCACATTGGTTTTGCAGTGTTGCTATTTACAGGCCTTGGAGAATATCCGCCATGTCATCGGCGTGTTCTTCTTCCTGGGCCAGGATGTCTTCGAAGATGCGGCGGGTGGTCGGATCTTTGTCACCGATGTACTGGATAATTTCACGGTAGCTGTCCACCGCAATGCGCTCGGCCACCAGGTCTTCGTAGACCATCTCCTTCAAGTTGCTGCCGGCAACGTACTGGGCGTGGGAGTTCTTCGACAGCAGGTCGGGGTTGAACTCCGGCTCGCCGCCCAGTTGGACGATGCGCTCGGCCAGTTTGTCGGCATGCTCGGCTTCCTGGGTCGCGTGTTCGAGGAACTCGTCGGCGGCGATGCTGGCTTTCAGGCCGCTGGCCATGAAGTAGTGGCGCTTGTAGCGCAACACGCAGACCAGTTCGGTGGCCAGCGATTCGTTGAGCAGGCGAATGATCTCTTCGCGGTCGGCATCGTAGCCTTCGGTCACGGCGCCGTTTTCGACGTTTTGGCGGGCGCGGCTGCGCAGGGTCGCAACGTCAGTCAGGTGTGCTTCAGTCATCTCAATCTCCTGGTACTAATCCGGTTTTGCGCCACGCTCTGCCGGCGTGATCGCTCCAAGTTGTGAGTCCCGCGCGACGCAAAAAGTTTTATCGGATTTGACCGGTGGTGTCACAAGCCCGTCGCCAGACACGGCTACGCTGCAAGCATCCTTTCTCAATCAAGGACGTTCGCTTCATGGCGCAGTCGTTAGCCACGCGTTACCCCCTTGTGCTGGTGCCCGGCATGCTCGGGTTTGTGCGCCTGGGGCTGTTTCCCTATTGGTACGGCATCGTCCCGGCTTTGCGCGCGGGTGGGGCGCAGGTGTTCCCGGTGCAGGTGGCCCCGCTGGATTCCAGTGAGGTGCGTGGCGAGCAGTTGCTGGCGCAGATCGAAGGGATTCTTCGCGACACGGGTGCCGCCAAGGTCAACCTGATCGGCCATAGCCAGGGCGCATTGACCGCGCGGTATGCCGCCGCCAAGCGCCCGGAGTGGGTGGCCTCGGTGACCTCGGTGGCCGGGCCCAACCACGGCTCGGAGCTGGCGGACCATATCCACGCGCATTACCCCGTCGATGGCTTCAAGGGGCGGGTGATGAGCGCGTTGTTTCACGCGGTGGCCTGGGTGATGGGCCTGCTGGAAACCGGCTATCGCGGCCCGCGCTTCAAGGCCGACCTGCACGCCTCCCATCTGTCGCTGACCAGCCAGGGTGTGGCGCTGTTCAATCGCGCGTATCCCCAAGGCTTGCCCGACACCTGGGGCGGGCAGGGCGCCGAGGTGGTCAATGGCGTGCGTTATTACTCATGGTCCGGCACCTTGCAGCCGGGCATCACTGATCGCGGGCGTAACCTGCTGGACGGTACCCACCGCAGCTGCCGCTTGTTCGCCCGCAGCTTTATACGCGAAAAAGGCCAGTGCGACGGCATGGTCGGGCGCTACAGCTCGCACCTGGGCACGGTGATCGGCGATAACTACGCCCTCGACCACTTCGATATCGTCAACCAGTCACTGGGACTGGTAGGCAAGGGCGCGGAGCCGATCCGGTTGTTTGTCGAGCATGCCCGGCGCTTGCAGGCGGCCGGTGTCTAGCGTACCGGCGTGGTCCAGCGCTCCGACAGAATCACCCCGCCCAGGGTCAGCAGGCCACCCACCAGGTGGTACAGCGCCAACTCTTCCTTCAACACCACCGCGGCAATCAGCACGGTAATCAACGGCAATAGGTTGAAAAACAGCGTGGTGCGGCTCGGCCCCAGGGTCTTGATCGAGTGCATCCACGCCAGTGGCGCGAGCATCGACGCCAGCAGGCAGGCGTACAACACCAGCGGGATATTGGCCACGCTCAGGCCCTGTTTGGACGAGAACAGGAACAGCGGAAACAACACCACCACCGCCACCAGCACCTGCAGATACAGCAGCACCAGCGGTGGCAGGCGCAGCTGCCATTTTTTCAGCAAGGTGCTGTAAATCGCATAGGACAAGGTCGACACCAGCATCAAGCCGTCGCCCAGGTTGACCCCGTGTTGCAGCAGCGCGTCGAGGTTGCCGGCCGATACGACCACCACCACCCCGCCAAACGACAGCACCGCGCCCACCAGCGCGCCGTAGGTCAGGCGCTGGCCGAGGCTGATGATGGCCGCCGTCAGCGACATCAACGGCATCAACGACAAGATGATGCCCATGTTGGTCGCCGTGGTCAGCGTCGCGGCGTAATAGGCCAGGCTTTGATACACCACCATGCCCATCACGCCGAGCACGGCGATTTTGCCCAGGTTCGGGCGGATCAGCGCCCAATTGGCAAACACCGGCTTGAGCATAAAGGGCGTGAACAGCAATGCCGCCAGCAGCCAGCGGTAAAAGCCGATCTCCGTGGGGAAGATCACGCCCACGGCGAGCTTGTTGACCACGGTGTTGCCGGCCCAGATAAAAATGGCGAGCAGGGGATACGCGTATTGCATCGAAAGAAACCAGGTGTGTTGATGAGGCAGGATTATCCCCTGTCTGGATCGAAGCCTATACTGCGATCCAGACAAGCGACCGTTGTATCCAGACAATATGGCCAGACATACCGTACGCCTCGCGGATTTCCCGCGCCTGCCCAGCCCGGTGTACTTCCGTTATTCCGATTTTGCCCCGGACACCGAGTGCACGCCGCACCGGCACTTCTGGGGCTCGCTGGATTACTCGGCCAGCGGCGTGATGCGCATGGAAGTGGCGGGCAGCCGCTTTATGTCGCCGCCGCAGTACGCCGTGTGGGTGCCGCCGCACACCGAGCACAGCTCCTACAACGCCCATGCGATCGTCTATCACTCGGTGGGCCTGGCGCCCGAGCTGTGCGAGCAACTGCCCAAGCAGCCGTGCACCCTGGCGATCAGCGACATCCTCAAGGCCATCCTGCGCGACTTTGCCCTGCGCGATGTGAACATCCCCCAGAGCGACGCCGACCGGCGCCTGGCCGAGGTGGTCGTGGACCAGCTGCGGCAGGCGCCGATCCACGATTGCTTCCTGCCCTACGCCCGCCACCCCGGGCTGCTCGGTGTGCTCGAAGGCATGCAAGCCGACCCCGCCGACAACCGCCCCCTGGCCCACTGGGCCGAGCACGTACATGTGAGCGAACGGACGTTGGCGCGCCAATTTGTGCGGGAGCTGGGCATGAGCTTCGGCGAATGGCGCCAGCGCCTGCGCTACCTGGCCGCCATCGAGGCGCTGGACAGCGAGCGCAGCGTGCAACACGTGGCCTTTGACCTCGGCTACAGCACCGCCTCGGCCTTTATCGCCATGTTCCAGCGCCACGCCGGCTGCACGCCGGAGCAGTACCGGCGGGCAAATATTCGCGGCCGGTGAAGATGTAACAGGCTTTGACTACACTCCTCGATAGGCCGTGCCCCTCGGCACGGTAACAGGGAGAAAACTCCATGAAGATGCTGCGTATTCCGCTGTTGATGATGGGCCTGCTGCTGTGTTCCCAGGGTTTTGCCGCCACCGCCCAGCAAAATAAAATGACCACCTGCAACGCCGAGGCCACCACCAAGACCCTCAAGGGCGACGACCGCAAGGCCTTCATGAAGACCTGCCTGTCGGCCCCGGCGGCCAACGACGCCAAGACCCTCACCCCGCAACAGCAGAAAATGAAGGACTGCAACGCGTCGGCAAAAACCAAGGCGCTGGCCGGCGATGCGCGCAAAACCTTCATGAGCACCTGCCTCAAGGGCTGATCACATATCAAATGTAGGAGGGGGCAAGCCCCCTCCTACACTTAATCGCATCCCTCTCGCTTGATTCCCTCAAGGCTGGCAGACTGCCCATCCTTTAGCGCCGTTCGTTTTGAGGCTGTATGCCAACGTTTTCTCAGCGTCACGTGATATTGCTGGCCAGCTACATCATCATTTTCGGCGGACTGCTGCTGGTGCTGCCGCTCAAATTGCTGCCCAGCCTGCTGGCCGGCCTGTTGGTTTATGAACTGGTCAACATGCTCACCCCTCAACTGCAGCGGCTGATCGAAGGCCGGCGTGCACGCTGGCTGGCGGTAGCGTTGCTCGGCACCTTGATCGTCAGCGTGTTGACGTTGATCTTCGCCGGCGCCATCAGCTTCCTGCTCCACGAAGCGGAAAACCCCGGGGCCTCCCTCGACAAATTCATGGGCGTGGTCGACCGTGCGCGCGGCCAGCTGCCGCCGTTCCTCGACGCCTACCTGCCCGCCAGCGCCGCCGAGTTCCGCGTGGCCATCGGCGATTGGCTGAGCAAGCACCTGAGCGAACTGCAACTGGTCGGCAAAGACGCCGCCCACATGTTCGTGACCCTGCTGATCGGCATGGTGCTCGGCGCGATCATCGCCCTGCAGCGCGTACCCGACCTGACCAAGCGCAAGCCCCTGGCCGCCGCGCTGTTCGATCGCTTGCACCTGCTGGTCCAGGCGTTTCGCAATATCGTCTTCGCCCAGATCAAGATCGCCGCGCTCAACACCGCGTTCACCGCGGTGTTCCTCGCGGTGGTGCTGCCGCTGTGTGGCATCCACCTGCCGCTGACCAAGACCCTGATCGTGCTGACCTTCCTGCTCGGCCTGCTGCCGGTGATCGGCAACCTGATGTCCAACACCCTGATCACCATCGTCGCGCTGTCGCTGTCGATCTGGGTGGCGGTGGCGGCGCTGGGCTATCTGATCGTGATCCACAAGGTCGAGTACTTCCTCAATGCGCGCATTGTCGGCGGGCAGATCAGTGCCAAGTCGTGGGAATTGCTGCTGGCGATGCTGGTGTTCGAAGCCGCGTTTGGCCTGCCTGGCGTAGTGGCGGGGCCGATTTACTATGCGTATCTCAAGAGCGAGTTGAAGCTCGGCGGGATGGTTTAACCCTCGGTGCCCGTGTGCCAGCGGGTTCGCCACATAAGCACGGTCTGACTCGTCCATACCTGTTAACTCTGACAGTAGACGCGCGTTTTTCCAGCTGGTTTGCTACGGGCAAGGAGTTTGCGCACGCGGGCTCCATTTCTCGGGAGAGCGTTCATGAGCGTTATCGAGCTAAGTGACGAAACCGCTGTAACCAAGGCCCTTCAATCCACAACAAAACCAGTGGTGCTGACCTTTGTCGGCAACCTGACCAAAGCCGATGGGACGCCAAGCTCCAGCGGAAAGATGAAAGCGGCGGTCGAGCAACTGGCCGACGATGACGTGGTCGGCGCCGGCACGCTGGTGTTGGTCAAGACATTCGACGCCGGTGGTCAAGTCGAGAAAGTCTTCGATGTCCAATCAGGCCCAACGACGCTCCTGCTTGAGGTGGAGCAAGTCGTAGGGTTTTACACGGCTGATTGGCTGAAGACCAAAGTCATCGACACCTTCAAACTCTGACCCCTCACCGAGAGTGAGGGGCCGGGCTTGATCAGATGCCGTAGCGCTTGCTGGCCTCAATCGCCAAACCACTGCCGATGCTGCCAAAAATATTGCCTTCCACGTGCCGCGCATTCGGCAGCATCGCCGAGATGCTGTGGCGCAGCGCCGGGATGCCGCTGGAACCACCGGTGAAGAACACCGTGTCCACTTGCGCGACACTCACCGAGGCATCGTTGAGCAACTGCGTGACGCTGCCGCGAACGCGCTCCAGCAGGTTGTCGATGGACGACTCGAACAGCGCCCGGCTCAGTTCCACGCTCAGGCCTGCTTCGATACGGTCCAGCGCCACGTGGCGGCTGTCGTCGTGGGTGAGCTGGATCTTGGTTTCTTCCACTTCCATCGCCAGCCAGTGCCCGGCGCGCTGTTCGATCAGCTTGAACAGGCGGTCGATGCCGCCGGTGTCTTCGATGTCGTAGCGCATGCTGCCCAGGGCCAGTTGGGATTTCTGCGAGTAC
>Ga0302347_1002706_pt1 | contig 17200 bp, 21 predicted proteins | sample PhyWR1_FD_202178 | JGI IMG/M metagenome (GOLD analysis project Ga0302347, IMG submission 202178) | Leaf surface microbial communities from wheat plants in UC Gill Tract Community Farm, Albany, California, United States - DLSL W.R1 (v2)... | ecosystem: Host-associated > Plants > Phyllosphere >...
AATATTCTTTTTCTGATTTCTTTGGCGATGGCGTTGGCAGATTCTATTCCTTTTTTATTTTCTGTGACATCCAGATAAGCTTCGTCCAGAGAAAGTGGTTCTACCAGATCCGTATAATCGTGGAAAATGTTTCTGATTTTATTGGAAATCTCTTTATATCTGGCAAATCGAGGTGGTACGAATATCAGGTGGGGGCATTTCTCTTTCGCAGTTTTACTCGGCATCGCAGAACGCACTCCGAATTTCCTTGCTTCATAACTTGCTGCAGAGACCACACCACGATGTCCGCCGCCAACGGCAATGGCTTTTCCACGCAGACCCGGATTATCGAGTTGCTCTACGGAGGCATAAAAAGCGTCCATATCTACGTGGATTATTTTGCGTTGCATTTTATAAGAAGTTAAAAATGAGATTTTAGAATTTAGATTTAATTCTAAAGCAAATTTAATCAAAAAAAATCCCGAAAATTTTCGGGATTGTAAATGTTATTTTGTGAGCCTATCGATTGTCGATTGGATTTCTGGGTCTTCCGGAGAAATCGCATAGTATTTTGCGATGCCAGATTTTTGGTCAACCACAATGTATCTCGGAATCCAGTTGAGGTCAACATAATTGTTGAAATCATTCTTCCAACCAGATGCAAACCAGTAATTTTCTTTGTCTTTCATCTCAAATTTATCAAGGCTTTTATCAAAACCTTCTTTGGAGCGTTCTAATGAAAGAAATACAAAGTCAATATTTGGATTTTGAGCTTCTAATTCTTTGGCTTTTGGAAATGCTTTTAAACAATCTCTGCACCAACCAGCCCAGAAATCTAAAACTACAACTTTGCCTTTGTGATGATGCAGAATGTCCTTGATGGAAGTCTCTTTTCCATTTTCATCCTGTAATTTTTGTGCTAAAGCTTCTTTGGAAAAATTCGTTTTCAGAACTTTTGGAACTTCCTGTGAAAATCCCAATTGGAAAACAGATAATAAGATGTAAGCTAATATCCTCTTCATTTCAATACTTTTTGGTCATACAAATATAGGGCTTTAATTAGATTTCAGGAAATCATTCATTTGTTCCCCTATTTCATTGATTGTAGAAAGAACTGCTTCATTTTTGGTCCTGTTGACGGCCTCAGAATCATTAAGCTCATTTTCCTGTTTCTTGGATTGTACATCTTTTGTTACGATTGTTGTGAACGGGATCAATCCAGTTTTCACATCCATTATTATGAGTTGCGTTGTTGCAAAAGCCTTGATGTCTGTTTTGCTGAACATTTTGTATTTTGAATAAATATCACTGCTGATAGAGTAAACAACAACAATATCCGATTGAGTTCTAATAGCGGCTTCTCTAATATTTGTGAAACTAAGATTATTTGAAATCAATAGATCGGGAATCAGTTTTACGGTTTTTACTTTTCCTGAATTTTTTAGATTTTTTGGTAAATAGATCCAGATAAGATTGTTGGGTTTTCAGATATTCTTCGTCACTCCAATAATATTTTCTCGCGGATTGATTACTTTCAAGCTTTACAATGGCAACTCTTAGATCTTCAGAAAGTTTAAATTTCCATTCAATATCTTTTGAATATTTTCTTCGGAAATAGAAGAATTCTTTTCATTGAATAAAGATTGAGTCATGGATTCATTATCTCTTGAATAATATTCTGGAGAAGGACTTGTTACTTCTCTGCTTGTTACACAAGAGCTTAGTAATGCGGAAATAGATAATAAGATACAATTCTTTTCATAAAATACTTTTAAAATTAGAACGCTATCGGAAAAAAAATAGTATCAGAAAAGGCAAGCAGTATCAATGAATGATATTAAATCCTGTTATGACAATAGATGAGCTGATATTTAATAATAATTTTAAATATTTCGATTGGGCATTAATTTTTTCAAAATATATTTAAACAATATTTAAATTTTCAAAATATCCTTTACTTTTGATGAAAAGAATAATTAATGGAAAATATGGATTTCATCAAAAAGAAATTTGAAAATTTTGGTGAAGAATTCTATCGTGAGCTAAAAGAACATTCTATCACTGTATCTGTCAACGCAAGACAAGAACTGATGTCGCAAGGTCAAAAGGTCAATCATATTCCGGTTCTTATCAATGGAATGGTGAAAGTTTACACCTTGAATGACGGGAAAGAATTACTGTACTATTACATTTCTCCTGGCGAAAGCTGTATTATGACTTTTTCCTCCATATTCTCAGATAAAATAAGCAAGATTTATGCTTTGGCAGAAGAAAAATCTGAGATTCTTTTGTTGCCGGTTCCTCAGGTTTTAAAATGGTTGCAACAATATCCTCAACTCAATAGAATATTTTTCCTTGAATATGATTTGAGATATAAGGTAATGATGGACACGATCAGTCAGGTTGTTTTCCAGAGATTAGATAAACGGATCTTGGAATATCTTGATCAAAGAATCAAAAGAAACGGAACTGCAGTTCTGAAAGTTTCTCATAAAAAAATTGCGGACGACCTTGGAACAGCCCGAGAAGTTGTCAGTCGTATTCTCAAAAAGTTTGAAAAAGAAGGTGTGATTACTCAAAATCATTTGGGAATAGAAATTATTAATCAGCGGTGACATTAGTCACCGTTTTTTTGTGATAAGTATTCATAATTTTGGTTAAAAAGCTGAAGATATGACAAAGGTTTTATCATTTATTTCTTTATTCATTTTGATTTTTGCTTATTCGCAGGAAGATTTGTTGAAAGAAATCGATACTGTAAAAACGGAAGAGCCTTATTCTCCCAGCTTCAAAGCATTACAGGTTGTTACGGCACAATCCACAAAATTACCGGCAAAAAAAGAATTCTATCTGGATATCTCCCACAGATTTGGAGATGTAAGCGATGGATTCAAAAATTTCTTCGGACTTGATAATGCTACTACAAAACTTGGAGTGGTTTATGGTCTTACAGATTGGATGTCATTGAACTTTGCCAGACATACCTATCAGAAAACTTACGAGTTTGGGACAAAATACAGACTTTCCAAACAAGAAAAAGAATCGCCGTTTGATATTGTCGGCTACAATGTTTTGGACATCAATTCAGAACTTAAAAAAGATAATTTTCCAAAGCTTGAATTCTCCGATAGGTTTGCTTATTTATCTCAATTATTGATCTCAAGAAGATTCACAGAAAATTTGACTTTACAGTTAACGCCTAGTTATATTCATCGAAATCTCATAGAACCAACAATTGACAGTAAAGATTTCTTCTCGACAGGTTTGGGAGGACGATATAAAATATCGAAACGAGTTTCTATCAATGCAGAATATTTCTACAACTTCGAAGATAAAAATTTCTACAAAAATCCTTTATCTGTGGGAACGGACATCGATACAGGCGGACACGTTTTTCAATTGGTATTCAGTAATTCCCAAGCCAATACGGAAACTGGTTATATAAGTAATGCGACAGGTGATTGGGCGAAAGGACATTTTTTCTTTGGATTTAATCTTTATAGAGTTTTTTAAAATGCCGACTATGAAAAGTACAATAAAATTATTCGTTCCGGTTTTAGGATTTTTGATGTTAATGAGTTGCGATACAAAAACTTATGAGGATATCTCTGATAATACTCCAATTACAGAAACGGTTACTTATAATAAAAATGTAAAAGCAATTATAGATAACAATTGTGTGGTTTGTCATTCGCCAACAGGTTCTAATCCTTATTTTCCGCTGACAGATTATACGGGAGTAAAAAATTCAATTGACAATATTCTGGACAGGATCCAAAGAGCGAACGGAGATCCTTTGAAAATGCCTCAAGGAGGAACATTGTCTCAGGATAACATCAATGTTATCATCAAATGGAAAACAGACGGTTTGCTTGAAAATTAATTGATAAAGAAAAGAAAAAATGAAAGCTTTAGTATTTTTTATAAACTTAATTCTAATATCGAATTTTGCTTTTGCTCAAAAATATTCTACCAAAACAGGCAAAATTACTTTTGAAGCTTCGGTTCCATTATTTGAAGATGTTTATGCTGAGAATAATAGTTCGACAGCGATTCTGAACGCTGATACTGGCGATATTGCCTCTCTTGCAATGGTTAATGGATTTAATTTTAAAGCTGGCCTGATGCAGGAACATTTTAATGAAAACTATGCAGAATCTGCAAAATATCCCAAAACAAGCTTCAAAGGTAAGATCCTGAATTTTGATAAAAACGATTTGTCAGCGAAACCAAAAGCCTATATCATTTCCGGAACATTGAATTTCCACGGTGTTGACCAATCAATTCAATCCTCAGCGAATCTTTATTTGAAAGATGATAGAATTGTTATTCAGGGAAAGTTTGTAGCAAAAACTGCAGACTTCAATGTTAAAATCCCAAAAATGGTGGCGGCTAAAGTTGCCGAAAATGTAAACGTCAATTATAACTTTTTACTTCAGAAATAATGAAAAGATATTTTACAATAATTCTCTTATTAATGTTTTTTGGATTGAGTTTTTCCCAGACCAAAAACGTTTTCGACATTGCCCGGAGCGGAACTCTTGACGAAATGAAAGCTTTGGTCCATCAAAATCCGGATGTCATTAATTCTAAAAATGAAAGAGGTTTTACGCCTTTGATTTTGGCTTGTTACAGAGGCAATACAGAAGTTGCAAAATATCTGATTGATAATGTGAAAGATGTGAATTATCTCAGTCAAGAAGGCACAGCACTTTCGTCACTGTGTATTAATTATAACAAAGAGCTTGTAGAAAAAATGCTATCAAAAAATGCTGACCCAAATATCCAGGATTCTTTTGGAAATACGCCTCTTTTATGGGCTGTAAAAAGAGGAAATCTAGAACTCGCAAAAATACTTTTACAAAACAAAGCGGATAGGACTATAAAAGATTCGCTGGGAATTTCAGCCTTTGAATATGCTGTGAAGTCTAATAATAATGAAATGATCAATCTTCTAAAACTTTAATTATATGTTAAAAAAAAATCTACTTTTAGGAATCCCGCTTTTTATCAGCGGTATGTTTTTTTCTCAGTTTTCTACTGGTATGGTCAGTCTACCTACAACTTCTATGTCCGTGAAAATTGATGTTGATGCTACAAACGTCACTATGACTTTAACAGGAAGTAGTACTAGCTGGCTGGGAATTGGATTTAGTGATGAAGGGATGAAATCTGGAGCGGACGGGTTTATTTACAACAGCAATGCTAGTAGAAACTATACTTTTAATGGAGTAGGGGTAACTCCATCGGCAGATGCGGTGCAAAACTGGACAGAACTTTCTAATACAGTTGCTTCTGGAATACGGACTTTGGTTGTAAGAAGAACTCTTGCAGGAGGAGCTGGTGATTATGCCTTCACGAATGCAGCAGGAAGCCTTCCTATATTCTATGGAAAAGGAACATCTACCAGTTTAGCTTATCACGGTGCGGGAAACAAAGATTATGCAACCTTGACATTGGCTCCTTCTCTGGCTGTTGATGACGCTAATTCTTCAGCGAAAAAAATAGGCGTTTATCCTAATCCGGTAAAAGACATCTTGAATTTCACCAATGCTGATAAATTCAGTTTGCTTAAAATTTATGATTCTACAGGAAAACAGGTTTTATCACAAAAATCTGCAGCAAGTCTAGATGTTTCACAATTAATGAAAGGCGTCTACTTCATAGAATTTGAAAATATGGACGGCTCAAAAAGCTATGAAAAACTAATCAAGAATTAAAAAAAAATCCTCAGAATTTCTGAGGATTTTTAATTTTATTTAATTGTAGTTTTTTATGAGTCCTTTTACAATTTTAATCACATTTGGCATCGCTTTGTTTGCCGCTTCCAAAACTTCATCGTGAGAAACAGCGAAGGCGATATCTGGTCCGCCTAAGTCTGTGATAATGGAAAGACAGAAACAATCCATTCCTTGGTGTTTTGCTACAATCACTTCCGGAACGGTGCTCATTCCGACTGCATCTCCGCCAATGGCCTTTATCATTCCGTATTCTGCGGGTGTTTCGAAAGTTGGCCCAGTCAAAGCGACATAAACACCTTCTTTCAGGTCAATGTTTTCTTGAACTGCGATATTCTTGGCCAATGCAATCATTTGACGATTGTAAGGTTCGCTCATATCTACAAAACGAGGTCCGAATTCGTCTATGTTTTTTCCTCTTAGTGGATGTTCTGGCATCATATTGATGTGGTCTGTCAAAACCATAATATCTGCCACTTTGAAATTGGGGTTCACGCCACCACAAGCATTTGAAAGAATCAGATTCTTGATTCCTAACAGATGAAAAACCCGGAAAGGAAAAGTTACGGTTTCGATAGAATGACCTTCGTAATAATGGAAACGTCCGCTCATCATCAGCACTTTTTTGCCTTCAAGAATTCCGTAGATTAATTTTCCGCCGTGACCAACAACGGTCGTCTGAGGGAAGTTGGGAATGTCCTTATAATCTAAAGTATGAATCGCCTCAACCTCGTGCTGAAGTTTCCCCAAACCAGAACCCAAGACAATCGCAAAATCTGGTGTTTCGCCAATGATGTTCTTGATAAATCCTGCTGTTTCTTTATACTTTTCTAACATAGTTTTGAATGATATTATTAAATTCTTCTCGCTTGTCAATTTCTACATTGATAGGCCAATAGAAAATTTTGTTCCGAAGATAATCAAATGTTTTCAGGCGTACATAATCTTTCTCTGTGGTTAGAATCACTTTGTATTCTCCTAGTTTTTTATATTCCGCCGTAATTTTTTTGATGTCATCATCTGTAAAATTATGATGGTCTTTATACTGAAGATGCTTTACTTTTTTGTTGTATTTGGAAATCTCTTTCAATAACTGAGATGGATTTGCAATTCCTGTAATCAATAAAACATCGTAATAATCCAGATTTTTCACGGGCATCATACTATCGATTCCCAAGATATTATCATCATAAGAAATCGCTGAAAAGAAAACTTTCTGATAATGCTGAGGTCTGATTCTGGAAATATAAAACTGCTTTTTCTCCTCGGTCAAATCATCCGGACATTTGGTGACCATAATGATATTTGCACGTTGCATTCCGTGTCTGCTTTCACGCAAATCGCCCGCTGGGAGAATGAAATCTTTGAAATAAGGGTCATTGTAATCCGTGAGAAGGAGATTCATTCCCGGCTTTATCGCGCGATGCTGATAGCTGTCGTCCAGCAGGAGAACTTCCAGATCCATATCTGCAATGATTTTTTTAGCGCCAAAAACACGGTCTTCGCAAACGCCGATTACGAAACGGTTTCTGAAACGTTCAAATAACTGCATGGGTTCATCGCCTACAATTTTGTAATTGCTGTCGTAATTCACAATGCCATAACCTTTTGTCACCCGGCCGTATCCTCTGGAAAGCACTCCGGTTCTGTAGAATTTGGAAAGATATTCTGCCAGATACATTACCATTGGTGATTTTCCACTGCCGCCCACCGACAGGTTCCCGACACCAATTATTGGTGTTTTGAATTTCGTGGAAGAAAAAATTCCCCAATCATACATTCGGTTTCTAACAGAAGTTCCCAAATGATAACCCAAGGAAAAAGGGTAGAGATACCATCTTTTCATATTTGGCAAAAATAAGGATTTCTAATGGATTAAAACCCATCTTATGATGAATGAAAATTTATCCGGAAAACGATTGCTATTTATCAATAATCAATTTAAAACTCTGTGTGTAACCTGAATCAGTTTTGATGTTGAGAATATAATTGCCAACAGATAAGTTACCAATAAAAACACTTATCTTTCCTGTAACTGTTTTTTGGAAGACTTATTGTTGAAGCGAAAAAAAATGGACTCAACAAAACAAGTAGAACGGTTATTAGTTTATTCATACTAGATTTTTTAAAGGTGCAAAGATATAATTTAAAAAATATTTAAACATTCATTTAATTTGTAACATGATACATCATGATCAGCTAGATTCTGCCATTACTTTTTTAATTATCTTTGCACTCTTATAAATATTGAATATGATATTATCTATGACAGGTTTCGGGAGAGCCGAAACTGTTTACGAAGGAAAAAAAATAACCGTTGACATCAAATCTCTGAACAGCAAGAATTTTGATTTGAATGTTAAAACACCACTTAGATATAAGGAGAAGGAATTTGAGATCAGGAAACTTCTGAATGATAAAATCCTTCGTGGGAAAGTAGATTGTTATATCAATTGCGAAAGTCTGGAAGATAACAACGATGTGAAAATCAACCAGGATATTGTCAAAAATTATATTGAGCAATTGAGAGCCGTAGCTTCTGACGCACCAGATTTCGAATATCTGAAAATGGCGGTTAGAATGCCCGATGTGCTATCAACCAAAAATTCCGAATTAGATGAAGATGAGTGGAAATCACTTCTTGCAGTTGTACAGGATTCAGTTTCTAAGTTTATAGAATTCCGTCAGACTGAAGGCAATAATTTATCTGATGAGATTGAAAAAATCGTTCAGAATATCGAGTATAATCTAGGACAAGTCGCTCAATACGAAGAGGAAAGAATTCAGCCAATCAAAGATAGATATCAAGCGGCGCTTAAGAATTTTGAAAATATTGATGAAACAAGATATTATCAGGAAATGGTTTATTTTGTGGAAAAATTGGATATTTCTGAAGAAAAAGTTCGTCTTTCCCAGCATATCAAATATTATCTTGAAGTGATGCGAAACGAAGATTTCAACGGAAAAAAATTAGGTTTCATTGCTCAGGAAATGGGAAGAGAAATCAATACTTTGGGTTCAAAAGCCAACCATTCTGAGATTCAGAAATTGGTGGTTGAGATGAAAGATGATTTGGAGAAAATCAAGGAGCAAACGCTGAATGTTTTGTAGAAGAGACAAGATAAAAGGCAAAAGAATCAAATAGGGAAAGCTACGAAGAAGCGAAATGTTGTAGAATAGTTTAATCCATATGAAATAAAAGTTCTGTAAGAGCGACATATTTTTAATATAGAATTTTAAAAATCAAATTTTGAAAGAAAAAGTTATCATATTCTCCGCACCGTCCGGAAGTGGAAAAACAACTTTGGTCAAACACGGACTTTCCGTAATTCCGCAACTCAGTTTTTCGATTTCTGCGACCACAAGACAACCGAGAGGTGAAGAAAAGCATTCTGAAGATTATTATTTCCTGACGCCGGAAGAATTCAGAACCAAAATATCGGAAGATGGATTTGTTGAGTTCGAGGAAGTTTACACTGATAAATATTACGGAACTTTAAAATCCGAAGTCGAGAGAATCTGGCAGGAAGGAAAAGTCGTGATTTTCGATGTCGATGTCAAAGGCGGAATCCATCTAAAAGAGATTTTCGGAAACAAAGCATTGTCGATATTTGTAATGCCACCAAGCATCGCCGAGTTGGAACAGAGATTGATAAAAAGAAATACCGACTGCACAGAAACCATCAAAACCAGAGTGGAAAAAGCAGGCGAGGAAATGACCTATCAAAAACATTTTGATAAAATTATTGTTAATACAGATTTGGACAAAGCAAAAGCGGAAGTCGAGGAAATTATCAATAACTTTATCAACGAATAAAAATCTGAAACACTTGTAATGGAAAACACATTAGACGTTGCAATCAACAATATGCCTGTAAAAGGTTTTCTGGACCTTAAGGACTTTGCAATTCCAACAGGAGATGACCTTGTAAAAGCGATTCTCGACCTCAAAAAAGAAAAAAACGCCGTTATTTTGGCGCATTATTATCAACCCGGTCCGATTCAGGATATTGCTGATTTTCTTGGAGATTCTTTGCAATTGGCAAGACAGGCGAAGGAAACCGATGCCGATATGATTGCCTTTTGTGGCGTTCATTTTATGGCAGAAGCAGCAAAAATCCTTAACCCAACCAAAAAAGTGGTTCTTCCAGATACTTTGGCTGGTTGCTCTTTGGCAGACGGCTGTTCTGCAGAAGGTCTCAACAAAATGCGCGAGCAATATCCCGATGCGCTGGTGGCAACTTACATCAACTGTAATGCAGAAACCAAAGCAGCTTCCGACATTATCGTAACCAGTTCCAACGCAGAACAAATCATCGAGGCTTTGCCAAAAGACCGACCAATTATCTTTGCTCCGGATAAAAATTTGGGGCGTTATCTCAGCAAAAAAACAGGCCGGGATATGATTCTTTGGGATGGTAGTTGCATCGTGCACGAAGCGTTTTCTATGGAACGTATCGCCAAACAATTGGCCGACCTTCCGAATGCGAAAATGATTGCACATCCAGAAAGTGAAGAGGCAGTTTTGGAATTGGCTCATTTTATTGGCTCAACTTCAGCGCTTCTGAATTATGTGGAACAAGATGATTGCCAGCAGTTTATTGTTGCGACAGAAGAAGGGATTCTTCACGAAATGAGAAAACGTGCACCGCACAAAGAGCTGATTCCTGCTTTGGTTTTCGATGAAAGTTGCAACTGCTCAGAATGTTTCTTTATGAAGAGAAATACCTTGGAAAAACTCTATTTGTGTATGAAATACGAACTTCCGGAAATAACGATGGACGAAGACATTCGCCTGAAAGCCTTGAAACCCATCGAAGCAATGCTGGAACTTTCCAAAAGCATCAAATAAATAACAAACCTTGTCTTTTTAGATCGGGTTTTTTTATCGAATTATTGGGGCTTTCAATTTTATAAAAAAAATCTTTGCACACTTTGCGTTCAAAATATTTTTCTATTTTTAAAGAATGAAATCAAAAATCATTTTAGAAGACATAAAAATCTACGCCTATCACGGTGTTTTGCCAGAAGAAGCAGTCATTGGAAATAATTATATCATCCACGCAGAGCTGCACGCTGATTTAGAAAAAGCATCACAGTCAGATAATCTTAATGATACCATCAATTATGCTGAGGTCAGCGAAATTATCCATCAGGAAATGGCAATCCGTTCCGAACTATTGGAACACGTGATTGGGAGAATAATTACTAAAATCGAAAATCAGTTTCCACGGGTTACATTCATCAAAATAAAACTAACCAAAACAGTTCCGCCAATGCCTGGAGAAATGAAAGGTGTGAGTTTGGAATTCGAGAAAGAAATTAATTAAAACTAATCAGATAAAACCATGAAAAATCATTATAAAATTGTTGACCGCTATCAAGCGGAAAAAATCTTGAGATTTGTTAATTTCATAATAGATTATATCATCTCCATAGTTATTGTGATTTTGATGTACTCAATTGCAATCTTGGTTTATTCGTTAGTAACAGGAACAGATTACGTCATCAATGCAGATAAACTGGCTGGAATCAACAAATATCTGGATCGTATCATAACGGCAATTTTATATGCTTTCTTAATGTATTTGACAGAGTTTTTGACAAAAGGCAGAAGTCTGGGTAAGATAATAACAGGAACATTGGTAGTAAAAGATGATGGCAGTTTGCCAACATCTGAAGACTTTCTTAAAAGAAATTTCAGCAGAATTGTTCCCTTTGATGGATTGTCTTTTCTTGGTAACAGAGGATGGCACGATAGCTGGAGCGATACCAGAGTGGTAAAAAGGAAAGGTTTTTTGGAAGCCGTGGAAAGAGAGAGTTCAATTGAAGATATTGGGCAAATTGCATCTTAGGATAATGTTAACAAAATCTTAAAATTTGGTATTATGTTTGATACAAAGAAAGCAAATACAAAATTTTATGAGGAATTATATTGCAGTAGGAATTGCTGCTTTAGGTTTTATTATTGCCGCTGCATTACTTGGTAGTGCGGTTAAAAACAGAAATAAATCAGAAAATACAGTTTCTGTAACGGGACTTGGTTCCAAAACCTTTACATCCGATTTAATTTCCTGGTCGGGAAGTTTTTCCAAAAATAGTTTCGAATTGAAAGCTGCCTATGATGCCTTAGCAGTTGACAGACAAGTGATTTCTCAATATTTGAAATCGAAAGGTGTGAAAGAAGGCGAAATGGTTTTTTCCGCCGTTGATATTCAGAAACAATTCAGAAATTATACAGATGCCAATGGAAATTATCAGCAGGGCGAGTTTTCCGGCTACAATCTGACCCAAAGTGTTTCTATCAAATCCAAAGAAGTGGCGAAGATTGAAAACATCTCCAGAAATATTACGGAGATCATTAACCGAGGAATAGAATTTACTTCTTCTTCACCGCAATATTTCTATACAAAGTTGTCTGATGTAAAACAGGAAATGATTGCCAACGCCACCAAAGATGCCAAAGAACGCGCTGAAAAAATAGCTGAAAATGCTGGAAGCAGTCTGGGAAATCTGAAAAAAGCAACAATGGGTGTCATACAAATTACAGCTCCGAATTCTAACGAAGATTATTCTTACGGAGGAACTTACAACACGACTTCCAAAGATAAAGAAGCAAGCATTACCATAAAACTTGAATACGAAGTCGATTAAAGTGAAGGAGCAAAATATTTGCTCCTTTATAATTTTGTTTTGCTATCAAAAACTAATGTGACTGGACCATCATTGATCAGGGAAACTTTCATATCTGCACCGAAGATTCCGCTTTCTGTTTTTAGTCCAGATTTTTTCATTTCGTCTTTAAAATAGTCAAATAATAGGATTGCTTTCTCTGGTCTTGCTGCTTTGATGTAAGAAGGACGATTACCTTTTTTATAATCAGAAATCAAAGTGAATTGGCTGATGCAAAGGATTTCTCCATTGATATCTTTTACGGAATGATTCATTTTGTCTTCATCATCAGAAAAGATTCTTACATCTAGAATTTTTTTGACAAGCCAGTCTGCGTCTGCATTTTCATCACTTTCATCAACGCCAATTAGCAGCATCAATCCTTTTTTGATTTTGCCGACAATTTTATTCTCTACTTTCACGCTGGCTTCGGAAACCCGCTGTATTACTGCTCTCATCTGTTAATTATAAATAGAAAGTGTATTGTTTACGTAATCGTATCCATATGTCTTGGGTGCAGTTTTTGCAACTTTGGATGGTTGACCGGTTATGAGGATCCATTCTGCGTCATCTTGTGGACAATAAACCGATGTTCCATTTTTAACTTCCAAGGTCGTATCTGTGTCGGGACAAAGGTGAGGTGCGTTCCTATCGTAAATTTTGAAGCCGGTAGTTGTTCTTACCACAATCAATCCTCGGGTACCTGATTGTTGCTCATCGATATAGAGCCATCCTCCGGTAGTTTGTAATATATAATATTGAGGTAAGCTTAGATTTAATTTCACTGAAATTACAGAATCGGGAAAACAGCTAACGGTGTCATCTCTTTCTCGACAAGAATTAATGAGGCATAAAGAACTGATTATCAAAAATAATGTAAATAGTGATGCTATTTTTTTGGTTTTCATTTCAAAATAAATTATATATTTGTAAACTCAATTCGAGACAAAATAGTATCCGGCAAAGGTCGGATTATTTTTTTATACAAACGATAAATTTTATTGTTATGAATTACGTGACCAAAGAAGGTTTGGAGAAAATGAAATCCGAACTGGAACTTTTAGAAACCATCGAAAGACCAAAAATAACACAGCAGATCGCTGAAGCAAGAGATAAAGGAGATCTTTCCGAAAATGCAGAATATGATGCTGCGAAAGAAGCGCAAGGGATGTTGGAAATGAGAATTTCTAAACTGAAAGATATTGTATCGACCTCAAAAATCATTGACGGAAGCCAGCTGGACCTGAGTAAAGTGTCTATCCTTACAACGGTTAGATTGAAAAACAATGCTACCAAGGGTGAGCAAAAATTCACTTTGGTGCCAGATAATGAGAGTGATATAAAGGTAGGTAAAATATCTGTAAATACACCAATTGCAAAAGGACTCTTGGGAAAAGTTGTGGGCGAAACGGCTGATATTATTCTGCCCAATGGTAATAAACTTTCTTTTGAGGTTTTAGAGATATCATTATAATTAAAATTAGAAATGTTGGTTTAAGAATTACTGAAAATAGAAATCAATATAAATAAAATGAGCAGTATTTTTTCAAAGATCATCAGCGGGGAAATTTCCAGTTACAAAATTGCAGAAGATGAGAAGCATGTTGCTTTCTTAGATGCTATGCCTTTGGTAAAAGGTCATACTCTTGTGGTCCCGAAAAAAGAAATCGATTTGATATTTGATCTGGGATCAGAAGATTACAAAGAATTGTGGGCTTTTACGCAAGATATTGCTAAACAGATCAAACAAGCTATTCCTTGTAAAAGAGTAGGCGTGGCTGTGGTCGGTCTAGAAGTTCCGCATGCTCATATCCATCTTATCCCGTTGAATAATATAGATGAACTTAACTTTAAAAATGTCAGGTTGATATTCTCGCCTGAAGAGTACAAAGAAATTCAAGAATCCATAATCAATGCATAAAAGAAGTTTTTACTTCTTTTTTTAATTAATAGACTTTTAAAAATATATGAATCCAAATCAATGTTCATTTTGTGGGAGAAAAAAAGACGAAGTACAAATTCTGATCTCCGGACAAAATGGCTTTATATGTGAAAATTGTATAGAACAAGCGCATTCTATTGTAAAAGATAGCGTTAATAAAACAACTGATTCCACTTCTATAGCCGCATCTATGGAAGAGCTTAAAAAACCAAAAGAGATCAAAACGTTTCTTGATGAGTATGTAATTGGACAAGATCAGGCGAAAAAACAGTTGTCGATAGCGGTTTACAATCATTATAAAAGATTATTGCACGCTCAGAATGAAAATCGGGAAGTTGAGATAGAGAAGTCCAACATTATCATGATCGGTGAAACCGGAACGGGGAAAACATTGTTGGCAAAAACAATCGCCAAACAGCTTAATGTTCCATTTTGTATCGTAGATGCTACCATTCTTACAGAAGCCGGTTACGTGGGAGAAGACGTGGAAAGTATTCTTTCCAGATTGCTGATGGTTGCGGATTATGATGTAGAGAAGGCTGAAAAAGGAATTGTTTTCATCGATGAGATTGATAAAATTGCTAGAAAATCCGATAATCCAAGTATCACGAGAGATGTTTCGGGAGAAGGTGTTCAACAAGGATTATTGAAACTCTTGGAAGGAAGCATCGTAAATGTTCCGCCGCAAGGTGGTCGTAAACATCCGGATCAGAAATATATTCAGGTCAACACACAAAATATTTTGTTCATTGCGGGTGGTGCTTTTGACGGGATGAAGGAAATCATAGAGAGAAGATTAAACAAACAAGCAATTGGTTTTTCTGCTGACAAATTGAATAAAGTGGAAGAAGAAGATTATATCCTGAGCCAAATCAATGCGATAGACTTAAAGAGTTTTGGACTTATTCCTGAGCTTTTGGGGAGATTTCCTATCATCACTTATCTTGAGAAATTGACAAAAGATACACTTGTAAGGATCATGAAGGAGCCGAAAAATTCTATTGTCAATCAGTTTGTTGAGTTGTTCAAAATGGATAATGTAACGTTGGAATTTAGTGATAAAGCAATTGACGAAATTGTGGAAGATACTATGAATAAAGGACTTGGTGCTAGAGGACTAAGAGGGACGACTGAAAAGGTCTTGGAAGATTACATGTTCAATATAGAAAGTGAACAGTCGGTTAAAATAAACACAATATTATAAAATCTTTAATAATTGAGATATAATTTTTAAATAATGAAAAAATTAATATCTTTGTCAGATAAACACACGAATTAAAATTTACACACAATGATTAAAAAATTATTTGCACTGCAATCAATATTTTTTTATGTTGTTGCTTCTTCCCAAGTACTTACTTATGTAGGAAACAGTGCCTTGGTAACCATACAACCCCAGACTTTATTGTATAATGGAGGAGGATTACAAACTGCTGGTACGGCTGTTGTAAATAACTCTGGCAATATAATGGTAAAAGGAGTATCAACTGATGATTTATTGACTATTGAGGCGACGTCCCACTTCAATTTGAAGTTGGCAACGACTGCCAGTTATGGACAATTGTATATTACAGGTATTCCTCAGGGAAAGATATCTGGAAAGGTTTACAAAGAATATTTAGCTGATTATAGAAGCGGTGATACCGGTTCACAACAAATGGGATTACCATTCTATAATTATACAACGGCAGATCTTGCTAGTGTTTTTCCAGATATAAATATAACAAATACTGCAGTTAATTCTTCAGGACGTTTTAACCCTAGTTCTGCTTTCTGGTGGAACAATGCGAGAGCTCGTTTTGATCAGATAGCAACTACCGGGACGGCTTATACAGCTGGTGTACCCAATCCGAATTTTATCAGCCCGATGACTTATTACATTATACCAAGAAGAAAGTCGGATGGTTCTTATTTTTGGCAGTTCCCTACTACGGATAAAAAAACCTTTACAGGGATTCCTGCTTCAGATGTTGTAGGAAGTGGTATTAATAATGTGAATTTTACATTAGCTGGAGCATTTACGGGGACTTTCGGGACCAATGGTAATGCATCTAATGCATTTAATGAAAAATATTATAGCTATTTAAATGACCCTTTTAGGTCAAAAGGGACTACTTGGCCTACAGATTATGCAAGAAACTTATATCAGCTAGCAAACCCATTCTTGACCAATGTTGATCTGAAATTCATTGCGATAAATACAGAATTAGGAACTGATGATAATTTTATCAGTAATTTGGAAGGCGTTGCCTATTATGGAGATAACAGTATTGATTGGGCTAGTAATCCGGGGTCTTCTACTAATGGAACCACTTATAACGGGAATACCATTATTCTTAAAACATCGGATGGTTATTTTCAAGCAGGTGATGTTAGAAGTACTATAATAAAGCCTTTAGGCGCTTTTATGGTGAAATTGAGCAATAATACTTCGGCTGCTCTTAATTTTAATAAAACTAGACGCTTCAAGCAATCTTCCAGAGCCAATATTGCTGATAACACAGTTACAGCTGCCAAATCTTCTGAAACAGGAGTTGATATCGCGACGGATAAAATAGTAAAGCAGGTGGCAGTAGTAATGTATGACTTAGATGGTTTTGAGCTAGATAGAACTTACTATGCTGTTTCCCCTTCTGCCATTACAGGATATAATGCTACTGCAGCATTGTTGCAGGCTTATGGTACAGATAAAAAAATCTATACAAAAGAAGAAAAATCTACAGGAGGAGAAGATACAAGTTATTCAGATAATCTATATATCAATGAGGCTAATGAAATAACCTTCAAAACCAAAGAAATTCCTTTATACATTAATTATACAGCACAACCTTATCAATTGAAGTTTGAAGTATATGAAAAAGGAGAAAGG
>Ga0302347_1002707_pt1 | contig 17200 bp, 14 predicted proteins | sample PhyWR1_FD_202178 | JGI IMG/M metagenome (GOLD analysis project Ga0302347, IMG submission 202178) | Leaf surface microbial communities from wheat plants in UC Gill Tract Community Farm, Albany, California, United States - DLSL W.R1 (v2)... | ecosystem: Host-associated > Plants > Phyllosphere >...
CTTGAGCCGCTCGCCATTGCAACGGGGGCATCGAGGCACCTGGAAGCGTTCTTCGAATGTGGGGTCGAGCATTGTATCGCCATCCGGTAACTGCACGGCGTGTACCTGGGCGAGGTAGGGATTGTCGATCTCCATCTGGCGCTGGATTCCATCGCGTGGGCTGCGCTGCTGGCAATCCAGGCACAGCACACGATGCAGGCTGCCATGCAGCTCAATCACATCCTGGCTGCCGGCCTGATCGTGCAGGGTGTCGACATTTTGCGTAATCAGCCCGCTGATGCGCTGGCGGTGTTGCAGGGTGGCCAGTGCCAGGTGGGCCGCGTTGGGCTGCGCGATGTGCACCTTCGGCCAGCCCAGCATCGCCCGTGCCCAGTAGCGACGGCGCGCCTGGGGTGTGGCGAGGAATTCCTGGTACATCATCGGCGCCTTGCCCCGACGCACGCCTTCGCTGTCGCGATAGTCGGGAATGCCCGATGAGGTGCTGATGCCTGCGCCGGTCAGTACCAGAAAGCGCCGTTCGCTCATCGCCCGGTGCAGGGTGTCGAGTTGATCGGCAAGATGTTCCAGCGTGTCGAGCATGGGTTCCCCTATTCGCCGCGAATGTACTGCTCCAGTTGCCTGATCAGGTCTGTCTGTTCGGCAATGGCTTCCTTGACCAGGTCGCCAATGGACAGCAAGCCCAGCAGCTTGCCATCTTCTACCACCGGCAAGTGGCGCAGGTGACTGTCGGTCATGATGTTCATGCACTCATCGACACTTTTATGGGGCTCAACGGTGATGACCGGCGAGCTCATGACCTGATCGACCCGTGTGGTCACCGAGGACAGGCCTTTGAGGATGAGTTTGCGTGCGTAGTCACGTTCGCTGATGATCCCCACCACCGCACCGTCCTTGACGACCGGCAAGGCCCCGACGTTTTTTTCCGACATGCGTACCAGTGCTTCGAACACGGTGTGGTCCCACTGAATGGTATGCACGTCGTGATGCTTCTGGTCCTTGGCTTTGAGCAGTTGTGCAACGGTTTTCATGGCGGCCACTCCGATATCGTTGTTGTTTAGTCAGGGTCCTACAGAATCCTAGACGGCCCGCAACCGGGCAAGGTCCAAAGCGGCGTTAAACCCGTCGAAAAACGTCATTCGCCGGATTTTTTTGTGTTTTACCCCGCAGTGGGTGGCTTTTTCGCGCGTTTGACGTGGGTGCCCGACTTGCGCGGGGCGCTCTTGCGTTTGTTTTTCCAGGGAGCGGCGCCCCGGCCTGCCGGGCTGGCCGGGCCGGTGATGGTCATGCGCATGCCGTTGCAGCGGGCCACCTGCTTGCTCATCCAGGCCGCTTGTTTGGCGACGAATTCCTCCAGGCTCATCTCGCCGCTTTGCACCATGTCCAGCGCCTGCTCCCAGATGGCGGTGGTGCCGGGGTCGGCGATGGCGCGGGGCACCGCGTCGATCAGGCTGAACGCCGCCGGCGTGGCCGACAGCGCCTTGCCATTCTTAACCAGGTAACCGCGGTCCAGCAGGCCCTGGATAATTCCGGCGCGGGTGGCTTCGGTGCCGATGCCAGTGGTGTCCTTGAGTTTTTGCTTGAGCAGTGGGTCTTGCACCAGTTTGGCGACGTTCTTCATCGCCTTGATCAAATCGCCTTCGGTGAACGGCTTGGGCGGCTGGGTCCACAGGTCCTTGAGGTTGACCCTGGCCACCACGTAGTCCCGACCTTGCGCCAGCGTCGGCAACGCCTGGGGCGCAGGGGCTTCGCGGCCTTTGGCGGGGGCCAGTGCTTCGGGCAGTGCGCGCTTCCATCCCGGCTCGATCACCACCTTGCCCACCGCGCGCAACGCCTGGCCGGCGCAGTCGAAATCGGCCTGGGTGCGATCATATTCATGATTGGGCAGGAACTGCGCCAGGTAGCGCGCACGAATCAGCGTGTACACCGCTCGCTGCTTGCCGGCGAGTTGCCCGAGATCCTTGCCGGCCCCGGTGGGAATGATGCCGTGGTGGGCGCTGACCTTGGCGTCGTTCCAGGCCCGCGAGCGGCGCTGGGGGTCGATATGGGGCATCAGTTCGTTCACTGCGGCATCCGCCCGGCCCAGCGCCGCGAGAATCTTCGGCGCGTCGCTGTGCTGGCTCAACGGCAGGTAGCCGCAGTCGCTGCGCGGGTAGGTGATGACCTTGTGCGTCTCGTAGAGGGATTGGGCGATATCCAGGGTTTCCTGGGCGCCCAGGCCGAGCTTCTTCGAGCAGACTTCCTGCAGGGTGCCGAGGTCAAAGGGCAGGGGGGCTACCTCACGCATGCGCTCGGTGCGCAGCTTCACCAGCCGCGCACTGGCAGCCTGGGTCATGGCTTGGGCGGCGTCACGGGCCAGTTGCGGGTTGAGGCAGCGGCCCTGGTCGTCACAGGCATCTTCAGCGGCGCGCCACTGAGCTGTGAAGGTGATGGCGTCGTGGCGCAGGTCGACATCAATGGCCCAGTAAGCCACCGGTACGAAATCGGCGATGCTGCGGTCGCGGTCCACTACCAGGCGCAGGGTCGGGGTTTGTACGCGACCGACCGGCAGTACGCCCTGGTAACCGGATTGACGGCCGAGCAAGGTAAACAGGCGGCTCATGTTCATGCCGATCAGCCAGTCGGCACGCGAGCGACCCAGGGCCGAGTGGTACAGGCTGAAGGTTTCAGCGCCGGGCTTGAGCGCGGCAAGGGCCTTGCGGATGGAGGCGTCGTCCAGGGCCGACAGCCATAGCCGCTGGATCGGCCCGCGATAACGACAATGCTCCACCAACTCACGCGCAATCATCTCGCCTTCACGGTCGGCGTCGGTGGCAATGATCAGCTCTTGAGCTTCCCCCAGCAGGCGCTTGACCGCCTTGAACTGACTGGCGGTCTTGGGCTTGACCAGCATTTTCCATTTTTGCGGGACGATCGGCAGGTCGGCCAGTACCCAGCGTTTGTATTTAGCGTCGTAAGTGTCGGGCGGGGCGGTTTCCAGCAAATGGCCGATGCACCAGGTGACGGTAACCCCGTTGCCCAGCCAGCAACCGTCGCCGCGGCGACTGGCGCCGAGCACGGCCGCTATATCCTTGGCCTGAGAGGGTTTTTCACAGAGGTACAGCCGCATGGTCATCACATCAGATCGGATTGATGCCTTGCAGGATGCTGAGTCGAGAGCAATTGAGCAACCATTATCTGTATGGATGTACAGCTTTAAGTTTCAAGCTGCAAGCACAGACAACACCGATCCGCTCTTGCTTGCCGCTTGCCGCTCGCCCCATGCAGCTCCTAATTACTATCGATGTCCACGTGGCGCGTTTCCTTGAGGCAGAACATCCCGACAATCAGGCTCACACCCGTCACCACCACCGGGTACCACAGCCCGTAGAAAATATCCCCTGTGTAGACCACCAGCGCGAACGACACTGTCGGCAGGAACCCGCCAAACCAGCCGTTACCGATGTGATACGGCAGGGACATCGAGGTGTAGCGGATGCGCGTCGGGAACAGCTCCACCATCAGCGCCGCCAGCGGGCCGTAGCACATGGCCGCGATCAGGATGAGCGCGACGATCAGCACCACCACCATCACCTTGTTCACCTGGGCCACATCCGCCGAACTCGGGTAGCCGGCCAGGGTTACCGCGCCGCGCAGGGCGGCTTCGTCGAAGCCATCGATACGCACGTCACCCACGCTCACCTGCACCGGGCTGCCGGCGGGTGCGGCGGCGCTGGTGTAGGGCAGGCCCTGCTTGACGAGGAAGGTCTTGACCTTGTCGCAGGGGCTGTCAAACCGCGCCTTGCCCACCGGGTCGAACTGGAAGGTGCAGGTGGCAGGGTCGGCCAGTACGGTGATCGGCGCCTGTCGGCTGGCCTGGTCCATCGCCGGGTTGGTGTAGTGCGCCAGGCTTTTGAAAATCGGAAAGTACAGCACAGTGGCCAGCAGCAGGCCGAGCATCAGCACGGGTTTGCGCCCGACCTTGTCCGAGAGCCAGCCAAAGAAGATAAAGAACGGTGCACCGATCACCACGCTGATGATCAGCAGCATGTTGGCCAGGGCCGGGTCCATTTTCAGGAACTGGGTCAGGAAGAACAGCACATAGAACTGCGCCGCGTAGAAAGTCACCGCTTGCCCGCCGTTGATGCTGAACAGGGCGATCAGCACCACCTTGAGGTTTTCCCATTTGCCGAACGACTCACGGATCGGCGCCTTGCTGGCCTTGCCTTCCTCCTTCATCTTCAGAAACGCAGGCGACTCATGCAGGCTCATGCGGATCCAGGTGGAAATGCCCAGCAGCACGATGGAGAACAGGAACGGAATGCGCCAGCCCCACACTTCGAATTGATCGCCGGTGAAGTAACGGCAGGCCAGCACCACCAGCAGCGACAGCAGCAGGCCGAGGGTGGCGGTGGACTGGATCCAGCTGGTGTGCAGGCCGCGTTTGCCTGCGGGTGCGTGCTCGGCCACGTAGGTTGCGGCGCCGCCGTATTCGCCGCCCAGTGCCAGGCCTTGCAGCATGCGCAGCAGGATCAGGATGATCGGCGCCGCGATGCCGATGCTGGCGTACGTCGGTAACAGCCCGACGCAGAACGTGGCCACGCCCATCAGAATAATGGTGACGAGAAACGTGTATTTGCGCCCGATCATGTCGCCCAGGCGGCCGAACACCAACGCGCCGAACGGGCGTACCACAAAGCCCGCTGCGAACGCCATCAAGGCAAAGATAAACGCCGTTGTGTCGTTGACCCCGGCAAAGAACTGCTTGCTGATCACGGCCGCCAGGGCGCCGTAGAGGAAAAAGTCATACCACTCGAACACCGTGCCGAGGGAGGAGGCGAAGATGACTTTTCTGGAGTCGTTGCCGGCGCTGGCAGGCAGTGCGGCGCCGAGCGGTTGAGCATGGTCTGACATCGGGTAGTCCTCACAGTGATTATTTATTGTTGTTCCACTGTCGGCGTCAAAGGCGACGCCGCTGTTCAGATTGCGTAAACCCGTTCTTTCTCCGGGGCGAGGCTCCTTGTGGGCGGTGAAAGGATCAGATGCGCGGCCTTCTCGGCAATCATCAGCGTGGGTGAGCAGGTGTTGCCGGAGGTGATGCGCGGCATGATCGAGGCGTCGGCAATGCGCAGCCCTGGTACGCCGTGCACCCGCAGTTGTGCGTCGACTACGGCGTCTTTGTCGCTGCCCATGCGGCAGGTGCCCACTGGGTGGAAAATCGTCGTGCCGATACGGGCGGCGGCTTCGTGCAGTTGTTCTTCGGTCTGCAACACATCGCCCGGCAGGTATTCCACCGGTTTGAACTGGCTCAGCGCCGGTGCGGCGACGATGCGTCGGGTGAGACGTATGGCGTCGGCGGCCACGCGCAGGTCCTCGGGATGGCTCAGGTAGTTGGGCTGAATCAGCGGCGCGTCCGCCGGGTTGGCCGAGCGAATATCGATACGCCCGCGGCTCTGCGGGCGCAGGTCGCAGACCGATGCGGTAAACGCCGGGAACCCATGCAAAGGCTCACCGAAGCGCTCCAGGGACAGCGGCTGCACGTGATATTCCAGGTTGGCCGAGGTCTGCTCCGGCCCCGAGCGGGCAAACGCGCCGAGCTGACTGGGCGCCATCGACAGCGGGCCGCTGCGGTCATACAGGTATTGAAGGCCCATGCCCATCTTGCCCCACACGGTGCCGGCGATCTGGTTGAGGGTGCGGGCGTTTTCCAGTTTGTAGATCAGCCGCAGTTGCAGGTGGTCCTGCAGGTTGCCGCCGACGCCCGGCAGCTCATGCAGTACCTCGATGCCCAACGGCTTGAGCACGCTGGAGGGGCCAATGCCCGAGCGCTGCAGGATGCCCGGCGAGCCCACGGCACCTGCGCACAACACGATTTCCTTGTGCGCTTTCCAGGTGATCTGCTGGCCATGTTGACGGCCGACCACGGCTGACGCACGACCGTTTTCCAGTACCACGCGATCAACTTCCACGTCGGTCAATACGGTGAGGTTGGGCCGCTGGCGGACGGGTTTGAGAAATGCTTTGGCCGCGTTCCAGCGCACCCCGGCCTTCTGGTTGACCTGGAAATACCCGCAGCCTTCGTTATCGCCCTGGTTGAAATCGCTGACCGGTGCGATGCCGCTCTGCGCCGCCGCATCACGGAAGGCATCGAGGATCGGCCAGTGCAAACGCTGTTGCTCGACGCGCCATTCGCCGCCGTCATTGTGGAACTCAGAGCCACCGGCAAAATGGTTTTCGCTGTGCTTGAACAGCGGCAGTACGTCCTTCCAGGCCCAGCCGGGATTGCCTGCGGCCGCCCAGCCGTCGTAGTCCCGGGCCTGGCCGCGCATATAGATCATGCCGTTGATCGACGAGCAGCCGCCCAGCACCTTGCCCCGTGGATAACTCAGTGCACGGCCTTGCAGGCCTGCCTGGGCTTCGGTCTTGAAGCACCAGTCGGTGCGTGGGTTACCGATGCAGAACAGGTAGCCGACGGGAATGTGAATCCAGGGATAATTGTCGCGGCCGCCGGCTTCCAGCAGCAGCACGCGGTGCGCTGGGTTGGCGGACAGTCGATTGGCCAGCAAACAGCCTGCGGGGCCGGCACCGACCACCACGTAATCGTATTGCGCAGTTGCAAGAGGCATCTGGGGTCTCGCTTGTTTTTCTTATTGGTTCCATCCTAGTTGTTAGTTTTCGTCTTAAAAATGTTAGTTTTTGCCCAGCTGCTGTGCGTTTTTAAACAGTGCTGCCCGATGCCACGCAATGGAGGCGACATGTTCGACTGGAACGACCTGCGGTTTTTTCTTGAGTTGCAGCGCAGCGGCCGCCTGCTCACCGCCGCGCAGCGCCTGAAAACCACGCACGCCACGGTGGCCCGGCATATCGAAGCGATTGAGAAGAGCCTCGGCACCGCATTGTTTGTGCAGCATGCCCAGGGCTATGAACTGACGCCTGCCGGCGAAGCGTTGCTCAAGCACGCCGAAGCCATGGAAAACCTTGCGTTGCTGGCCGAAGACGAACTCACCCATGCCGCCGCGCCCCTGGGCAAGATTCGCCTGGGCGTGGCGGAAGGGCTGGGCGTGATGTTCCTCGCCGGGCGCATGGGCGGCTTGTTTGAGCGTTATCCAGGTCTGGAAGTGGAACTGGTGGCGGTGCCGCGCTTCGTCAGCATCCTCAACCGCGAGGCGGAGATCAGCATCCATCTGGAGCGCCCCAGCGTCGACCAACTGGTCACCCGCAAACTCACCGACTACCGCCTGGCGCTTTACGCCAGCCGCGCTTACCTGGACCGCCACCCGCCGATTGAAAAGCGCGAAGACCTCGCGGCCCATGCCTGGATCGATTACGTCGACGACTTGCTGTTCAGCCAGGAACTCAAGTTCCTCAGCAGCTTCTGCCGCACCCCCAAAGTGGTGTTTCACAGCACCAGCGTTATCGCCCAGCATCAGGCGGCGCGTTCGGGATTGGGCATCGCCGTCCTGCCCTGCTTCATGGCCGCCGACGACCCGGACCTGGTCGCGCTGCTGCCGGAGGAAGGCATTCAGCGCAGCTACTGGATCAGCTCACGCCGGGAACTGCATAAATCGGTGCGGCTGCGGCTGTTGTGGGATTACGTGGTGGAACTGTGCGCACGGGAGCAAGCGCTGTTGCTCGGCGCGTCTACTGACTAAACCGGTAAAAAATGCGGGAAGCTTGGCGCTGTCGTGCAGCCAGTTGCAGCCTCTGTGGCGATCACATTTCTCGTGGCGAGCGGGCTTGCCCCGCGTTGGGGTGCGAAGCGCCCCCAATCCAGCAAAATGCGGTGTACCTCATATGGCTCAGCGCCTGGTTTTGGGGCTGCTGCGCAGCCCAACGCAGGACAAGCCTGCTCGCCACAGGGAATTTGCGCTTAATTGAACGGCGTTAGGGCAAGCCTGCTCGCCACAAGCCTGTAATCGCTTGAAAAGGTGATTTTCGTCCCTGAAGAACAACGCCAGGTTCAGAGGAACCAGCGATACTCCCGCGCATGAATCTCCTGCTGAAACGCCAGATGATCCTGGCGCTTGTTCTCGCAGTACACGTCAACAAACTCCGCGCCCAGCGTGTCGCGCACGACCCTGTGATGCTGCATGGCGCGGACGGCATCGAGCATCTCCACGGGGAAGTCGGTACCGCTGCTGCGGTCGTCGTTCAGCGGGGCGATGGGCTCTTGCCGGGTTTCAAGCCCGTGTTCGAGTCCGGCCAGGATCGCCGCCAGCACCAGGTAGGGGTTGGCGTCGGCGCTGGCCAGGCGGTGTTCGATGCGCAGGTTGCGCGGGTCGGACTCGGGGATGCGCACGCACGCGTCGCGATCTTCGAAGCCCCAGCTGGCGCGGGTGGCGGCGTTGACCGTGCCGCCCAGGCGGCGCAAGGCGTTGTGGTTGGGGGCGAAGATCGGCATGCAGTGGGGCAGCAATTGCAGGCAGCCGGCCACCGCGTGGCGCAGTGGTTGTTGCTGGTGCGCCGCCAGCAGGTTGTTGCCCGCACCGTCGTACAGGCTGATGTGCACATGCATGCCGCTGCCGGGAAATTGCAGGTAGGGCTTGGCCATGAAACTGGCGCGGTAGCCATGCTTGAGCGCCACGCCGCGGGTGCTGCGGCAGAACAGGGCAGCCCAGTCGGCGGCGCGCAGGGCGTCGTCCGAGTGGCCGAAATTGATCTCGAACTGGCCGGGACCTAACTCGGCGGTGATCACCGTGCTGTCGATGCCCTGATCCCTGGCGGTTTGCGCCATGTCGTCGAGCACGGCGCCGAAGCGCGACAGCCGCTCGATGTGCAGATTGGGCTGGTCGTCTGCATCATCGCTCAGCGGATCACGGGGGAATTGCGGGAGGCCGTTGGCGAGCTTTTTATCAAACAGGTAAAACTCCAGCTCGAACGCCACCATCGGGTGAATGCCCTTGTGCTGCAAGCGCTGCAGCACCCTGGCCAGCACCTCGCGGGGCTCGAACTCGATGGGCGCGTCGGTGCCGTCGGAGGTGATCAGCATTTGCCCCAGGGGCTGCGACTCCCAGCTCACCGGCTTGAGCGTGCCCGGCACGAGGCGGCGATTGGCATCCGGGTCGCCGTCGTTGAAACAGTAATCGCCGATCTTGAACAGCCCGCCCTGAACCCCCAGCAGCACAGCGTTCTGCGGCAGCTTCAAGGGGCTGCCGGCAGCGACTTTTTCGAGCATCTCCACGGGGTAGCGCTTGCCGTAGAAATGCCCGGGAATGTCCAGGGCGATCAGGTCGACATAGCGCACATCGGGGTGGTTCTGGCGAAACGTGCGGACTTCGGCCAGCAACGCACAGGGCGGGGTTTTCACAGGGGTTGCTCCTAGTTGTACACCCACAGCACGCGGGCAGGCACATCGGTAAGGTTGGCGTAGCGGCAGTGGGCGAAACTGGCCAGATGGAAACTGTCGCCCGGGCCGAGGGTGACGCTGTCGGCCTCGCCCTCCACCCACAGCGTCAGCTCGCCTTCGAGCACGAAGCCGGCCTGCTCGGCGCGGTCGCTCATGGTCTGTTCACCGCTGTTGGCGCCGGGCGCCAGCAGGCTGTCGAGCATGGAGAAGGCGCCGTTCATGCTCGGCGAGACGAGGATGTCGGTGATGCCATTGGCGTAATACACCGTGCGCCGCTCATTGGGGCGCGTGACCCAGTCCACCGCCTTGGGCTTGGGCAGGCTGTAGAAATAGGTGGTGGGCACGTCGAGGGCATGGCTGATGGCGGTGAGGTCGGCCACGGTTGGGCGTGACAGGCCGCGTTCAACCTGGGACAGAAAGCCCACGGAGCGCTCGATCTTTTGCGCCAGCTGCACAAGGGTGAGTTTCTTGTGTTTGCGCAGGTCGTGGATCAGGGCGGCGAGGGTGGCGAGTTCTTCTTGTTGGTTCATGAAATTAATGTCGATAAAATTCATGAAAAATTACAGGATAAATTTCATGCGGGCAACAAGTACCAGGGATCAATACCATCCTGTGGCGAGCAGGCTTGTCCTGCGTTGGGCTGGGCAGCAGCCCCAAAACCAGGCGCTGAGCCGTATCAGGTACACCGCGTTTTGCTGGATTGGGGGCGCTTCGCACCCCAACGCAGGACAAGCCTGCTCGCCACAACAAGCCTGCTCGCCACAGGGAATCTGCGTTTAACTGAACGGTATCAGGGCTGGGCTTGCCGCAAGAACATGGCCTGAATGATTCCACGCGGCTGAGGTCCGAATCTAGGTACGCGTCATTAATTGAAGGAGTACCCCCATGAAGTCCAGATCCCTAGTTGCCTGTGTTCTCGTTGCTGCAAGCCTGTCCACCGCCAGCTTTGTCGCCCAGGCCGGTGATACCCCCCAGGAAACCGTGCAGCCTTCCAGCATCAATGCCCGTGACTTGAAAGAGGGCGACCGTGCGCCGGATATCCTTATGCGCAAGGAGTCGGCCATAAAAGACTGGGAAAAACGTGGCCTCAAGAACCCAGGTGAAGACAACCAGTGGGCAAAGGCAGCCGACAAGTATGTGCTGCTCAAGACCACCAACGGCACCATTCTTGAGATCACCCCAGCGAAGAAATAATCGCGCGCAGCGTTCTGCATCAAGGTAACCGGCCGGCAGGGTCGCGTTACCTTCGTACAGATGAGGGGGTTTATCGTCGGGAGAGGGGGGGTTATCGGGGCGTGAGTGAGGGCCAATCGTCCAGCGTGAGCTTGCCCACGTTGTTGCTTTGCAGTTCGTAACGCAACTCTTCAACCATCCTGGCCACTTCCTCCGGGGTGTGCAGCCGGTTGGTGGTAATCCCGGTGACCACCAGGTCCACGCGGCCGGTTTCGGCGTCGTAGACCTTGAGCGTCAGAGACGCATCCCGGCACAGGGTGAACTCACAGGTTAACGGCAACAGGCCTTCCTCGATGCAATTGCGCAATTGAGAGACGGTGAGCATGCAGTTTCCTTCAGGGCATTCAATGCGGTCCCTTCAAGGTTATTGATCGCGCCCCTGCGCCAGAAGGCGAATTCGCACTAGTAGCACTAGTGCATTTGCATGCCTAAGGCTTGTTTTTCAGGCGCAATTCTCCGGCAAACAGCCCGCGCTCACGGGCCCAGACGATCGCCGCGCTGCGGCTGTGTACCCCCAGTTTGGAATACACCGTGGCCACGTGGTTGCGCACCGTGTTGGGTGCCAGCTTCAGGCGCGAGGCGATTTCCTTGTCGGCCAGGCCTTCGCAGATCAGCCCCAGCACATCGCGTTCGCGCGCGGTGAGGTCGGTGAAGGCCACGTTCGGCTGATTGGGACTGTTGACGCTTTTGGCGTTGGCCAGCTTCTCGATCAGGGTCTGACTGAACCACGAGGCATCCTGCATGACCTCTTCGATGGCCGCCACCAGTTCCAGCTCCGAGCGTTTGCGTTCAGTGATGTTCATCAATACCAGCAGGTAGCAGGGCACGTTTTCGATACTCACGGTGTCGGCGGACACCACGCAGTCGATCACTTCATTGCCCTTTTTGCGCACTTTCAACTCTTGCCCGTCGAGGTTGCCGGCTTTTTCCAAGGTGGCGAACAACTGCGCGCCGGCCGAGGCGCTGTCGATAAAGTCGATCTCTTCTATGGCTTTGCCGATCAGCTCTTCGCTGATGTAGCCGGTGATGTTCATGAACGCTTCGTTGACGTCCACCACCTGGCGGTTGTCGGCGTTGCACACCAGTGTCGGCACGGGCGTGAGGCGGAAGGATTTGGCGAAGCGTTCCTCGCTCTGGCGCAGGGCGATTTCTGCCTTGCGCCGTGGCTCCAGGTCCATGAAGGAAAACAGCATGCAGTCTTCCTCGTTCATGTCCAGCGGCTGCCCGGCGACGACTACCAGTTTGCTGCCGCCTTCGGGCAGTTTGAGTTCGGCCTGCATCTGCGGGATGGTCGCGCCTTCCCCCAGGCGTTGGATCGCCAGGTCCTTGCGCTCGGCCTGCTCCAGCACGTCCAGTTCATACACGGACTTGCCGATGACCTGGTCGCGGGTGTAGCCGGTCATTTCCAGAAAGCCCTGGTTGACCTTGATGTAGCGCAGGTCGCTCAGGCGGCAGATCACGGCGGGCGCCGGGTTGGCGTTGAAGGTTTTTTCGAAGCGCTGCTCGGCGCTGGCCCACTCGGTGGCGTCGCTGAGAATCAGCACCAGCAGTTCCGGCTCACCCTTGGCATCGGCGATCACCAGGCTGCGCAGGCGGTGCACCCAGGTTTTGTCCGGGTCGGCGGTGGACGTGACTTCGACCACCACGTCGCTGAATTCATCGCCTGCGGCGGCGCGGGCGAGGGGGTAGTTGTCCGCCTGCAGCGGGTGATTGTTTCGATAGCGCAGGGCAAAGCGTTCGGCGTATTGCAGGCCGTCGCTACCCAGCCCCATCACATCGCTGACGCCGTGCATGACCAATGCGGCTTCGTTGGCCCACAGAATGGTTTGGTCGACCTCGGCCAGGATCACGCCATCGGACAATCCCGAGATGATCTGCTGCAATTGGCGGCGGTTGGTTTCTTTGGCAAGAACGTCCTGTGTCATGGGCTCTCCGATGTTTAAGTGCATGAAACTACGACAGGGGAGGTTCGCGAACGTGCAGAAAAAATCATCCCGTGCAGGTGCGAATGCACCAGTCAATCTAGTGCAGATGGGCCGGGACTGAACGTATGTCGTTTCGCCACACTCACAACATCAAGGCACATTGCCTTGCTCCTATAACCTGTGAAGGACCTCTTGTATGACCACTGTCTATGAAACCAACCGTTCGTTGTTTCGCGTGTCCTGGAGCTCGGTATTGGCCGGTAGTGCAATTGCACTGGTGACCTATCTGGTCTTGAGCGTGCTCGGCACCGCAATCGGCGCCAGCGCCGTCAACCCGATGGAAGCGGGTAATCCGCTGAGTGGTTTCGGCACCGGTGCCGGGATCTGGCTGTTTGTTTCGACGCTGGTGGCCATCGCTGTTGGCGCATTCGTGGCCGGGCGTACCGCGCCGGATCGCGGCGGTCTGCACGGCGTGCTGACCTGGACCCTCACCACCCTGTTCACCACCTGGTTGCTGGCAGGCCTGGCCTCGAGCGTGGTCGGCACCGCTGGCAATGTAGTGGGCAAAGGCCTGTCGGCTGCCGGTAGCGGTATCGCCGCCGCCGCACCGGGCATCGGTGACAGCATCAAGCAGCAACTGAACGAGCAAGGCATCCAACTGGACTGGAATAGCCTGCAGGGTCAACTCGATACCTTGCTCAAGCAAACCGGCAAGCCTGAGTTGGACCCGTCCAACGTCGAGCAGAAAACCGACCAGGCCGCCGCTGATGGCAAGCAGTCTGCAACCGATGCCGCGAACAATCCTGCCCAGGCAGGCGATGAGTTGAAGCAGTGGTTCGAACGCGTCAAAGCGTCGGGCGAACCTGCACTGAACGCTGCCGACAAGGAAGCACTGGTCAATATCGTTGCCGCGCGCACTGGCAAGAGCAAGGCAGAAGCCACCCAGATCGTCGACAACTATGCCCAGGCTTATCAGCAAGCCATGCAGAAGGTTGAGCAGTTGAAGCAGCAAGCCGAACAGAAAGCTCGCGAAGCCGGTGAAGTGGCCGCCAAGCAACTGTCGCGCGCTGCCTGGAGCACCTTGGCGATGCTGTTGCTGGGCGCTGCCTTGAGCTTCTTCGTGGGCCGTTTCGCGCTGACCAGCCGTCGCGTGCCACTGGCCTGATCCAGCCAGCGCCCGCTCCACGTTTGTGGCGCGGGCGCTGGAGGCGCGATGAGCAGTCGGCATTCGCGTCAATGAGTGCGTAAAATGGGCGCCTTTCGCATATCACGCAAAGGTGCCCCTTGAGCGCAGGCAAAGCTGCCGGACTGTTGGTCCTCACCTCCCTACTGGCCGCGTGCGGCACTTCACCGCCGCGCAGTCCCAACGACCTGTGTGCCATCTTTCGCGAAAAGGACGACTGGTACGACGCCGCCAAGGTCACGCAAAAGCGCTGGGGCGTGCCCATCGAAATACCGTTCGCCATCATGTATCAGGAGTCGGGCTTTCGCCACGACGCCAAGACCCCGCGTAAATACCTGCTGTGGATCATCCCCTGGGGCCGCGTCTCCACCGCGTCCGGCTACTCCCAGGCCAAGGATGAAGTGTGGAACGACTACCGCAAAAGCACCGGCCGCAGCGGCGCCGATCGTGAAGACTTCGACGATGCCATCGACTTCGTCGGCTGGTACATGGACAAGACCTACACCATCAATGGCGTCTACAAATACGACGCCTACGGCCAATACTTGAACTACCACGAAGGGTGGGGCGGCTACCGTCAGCGCACCTACGCGGGCAAGCCGTGGCTGCTGCCGGTGGCGGGCAAGGTGCAGGCGCGTTCGCAGATGTATGCGCGACAGTACGCCGGGTGCAAGGATGACCTGGGGCGGGGGTGGTGGAGCCGATTCTGGCGGTGGTTATAGGCGGATGGCTTGATCGTTCCCACGCCGGTGCTGGCGTACTCGTCACACGTATTCGTCAATGAGGACCCCATGAACAACGACCAATTGCAGATTACCGACACACGACCGGGCACCGGCAAAGCCGTGGTCAAGGGCGCGCTGATCACTACCCAATACACCGGCACCCTGGAAGACGGCACGGTGTTCGATTCGTCCTGGCAGCGGGGCAAGCCATTCCAGTGCGTCATCGGCACCGGGCGTGTGATCAAGGGCTGGGACCAGGGCCTGATGGGCATGCAGGTGGGCGGCGTGCGCACCTTGTTCGTGCCTGCGCATCTGGCGTATGGCGAACGGTCGATGGGCGCGCACATCAAGCCCAACAGCAACCTGCGCTTTGAGATCGAGTTGCTGGAAGTGTTGACGCGCGACGATTGAGGTCGGTTGGCTGTGACAGCGGTTGTGGCGAGCAGGCTTGTCCTGCGTTGGGCTGCGAAGCGCCCCCAATCCAGCAAAACGCGGTGTACCTGACACCGCTCAGCGCCTGGTTTTGGGGCTGCTGCGCAGCCCAACGCAGGACAAGCCTGCTCGCCACAGGGAATCTGCGCTTAACTGAACGGCATTGGGACAAGCCTGCTCGCCACAGAGGTCTGCGGTTGATGTCGGATTCGGTGGTGCTGTCTTTACATTTCGTTTAACCAGCCCACCAGCGGCACCACCAGGAGCGTACTCAGTGCCATTGAAATCACATTGCCAATATACGGATGAAAATGTGTCGGCAATCGCGCTGCAATTGCACAGGCCAATGGCGGTGCGATCAGCGCGCCCAACAGCGCGCTGGAGCCGATGACCATCCAGCTGCCGCCATGGGTCAACACGGCCGCGGGCACTACCGATACCAGTGGTACATAGGTGGGGAACCAGCCGCGCTTGATCCACTGCTGCCTCCAGATCAGCACGCCCAGCGACGATGTCAGGGCTTGCGCGCCAAGCAGTGGCAGAACCAGGCCCGAGCCATAGGCCGGGCTGACTGGGTTCAGTGCATAAGCCAGCAACACGCCCGCAATCAGCCCAAGGCTGGCCCACTCATTGCCGAAGAACGGCGCTTCGGAAAAATCCGCCAATACCCGACGCGCGCTCCAGACCACGCCGTAGGTGGGCGGTTTGGCAGGGGTTGGTCGGGTCGGCGCGAGGTAGTCCGAGCGCACCAGCGAGGGCAGGTGACGGCAAAGTACAAACGCCACCACACTGCCCAGCGCCATGCCCAGCACGTTGCCGATCACCGCGGGCAGGCCCAGCGGCACACACATGAAGTTCACGATCAACAGGCACATCGGCGTTACCAGTAATGCTCCCATTACCGCCCCATTGATCGTCACTTTCCAGCCGCCGCCAAACATCAGCACCATGGCGGCCGGTAATGAAACAAACGCTGCGAATGTCGGTTGCCACGTCTGCGCCGTGACGCTCCAGCCCCATAGAAGATTGCTCAGCAGCAGGCCGAGCAGTGAGCTGGTCACCAGCCAGGGCCATACTCCGCTGCCGTAGCAAATCGAAAAGCCTTGCCAGGCCTTATCGCGCGTACTTGCCCACCAGGCCAGGTACGCGCCGGCCAGCAGGCCAAGGGAGGCCAGCTCATGCTTGTAGAAGGCGACTTCACTGATATCTCCCAGCACCCAGCGTAGCCAGGCAATCGGGTGAGGAAGGCTTTGCGTCATATCGCTGTAGTCTGGCCACGAGCCGCCGTAGCGGATGGCGACCCATAGCACGAGCAATGCGCTGATGAAAAACAGGCTGAGCGCCACGGTATCGGCCCGTAAGCGAGCGGCCCTGGACTTGGTTGATAACGTCTCCATGCTGTGCCCTCCGATCAGCGTGGAAGGGCAGGGTGTTGGGCATACCCGAGCATCTGACCGTAGAGGTCGCAGCGTCGGTCGCGCTGCAGGTCATTGAGGCTGTTCCAGATCGGCGCACTGCGGGCGCTGGTGATATCGATGTCGGCAAACAGTATTTCCTGGCGATTGGCCGAGGCTATGGCACCGATCGGCCAGCCATTGGTGCCGGCAATCAGCGAGCAGCCGAGGTAACGGGCGTCCCGTTCTTCGCCAATGCGGCTGGCGGCCGCGATAAATACGTTATTGACATGGGCGGCTGTCATCGTCAGGTACGACGCCATGCATTTGCCCGCCTCATCGAACAGCGGCGGCGGGGTCCACACTCAGTTGTTCAGGCTGCAAATGATGTCGGCGCCTTGCTGGCTGAGAATACGCGGCACCTCGGGAAACCAGATATCCCAGCAGATCAGCAAGCCGATGCGTCCGATGGGCGTTTCAAATACGGGAAAGCCCGTATTGCCTGGGGTGAACCACAGCTTTTCCCTGTTCCATAAATGGGCTTTGCGGTATTTACCGATGAACCCATCCGGGCCAAGCAGCACCGCAGTATTGAACAGCTGCGTACCGTCTATTTCGCTCAATCCGGCGACCAGATACACCTGATATCGACTGGCAAAATCCATCCAGGCCTTGACACTGGCACCTTCCGGGACTGCCTCGGCGTGATCGAAGGCGTCCTGGCGGCTGGTGAAGAAATAGCCACAATTGGACAGCTCTGGCAGCACAATCAGATTGGCGCCACCATTGGCGGCTTCGGTGGCCAACGTCAGGGTCTGACGCAGGTTGTTGGCGTGGTTGGCGGTGCCGACCTGGGGGGCAAACTGGATCACTGCTACGCGGGCGGGGCTTGCTGCTTCGCTCATGGGTGTTGCCTCTTATTGTTATACAACCGGAATGGTTGGGCGTTTATAAGAGGCGACAATGTGTTTATATAAAAGTCAGAC
>Ga0302347_1002712_pt1 | contig 17154 bp, 12 predicted proteins | sample PhyWR1_FD_202178 | JGI IMG/M metagenome (GOLD analysis project Ga0302347, IMG submission 202178) | Leaf surface microbial communities from wheat plants in UC Gill Tract Community Farm, Albany, California, United States - DLSL W.R1 (v2)... | ecosystem: Host-associated > Plants > Phyllosphere >...
GAGCGAAAACCACCAGGCGCCCAAGGGCGCCGTCGTCGAACTGCTGGCCAGCCAGCTCAACAGCCAAGGCGGCGTGTTCTGCCCCAACCCGACCATGCCGTTGTGGAGCAGCCATCCGCGTGTCTACCTGGGCCTGTCCGAAAGCGGCCAAGCGCGCTGCCCGTACTGCAGCACGCAGTACAAGCTCAAGGAAGGCGAGCATTTCAGCGTGCACCATTGAGCCCCCATGCTCCGCCGCTGCGCGGGGCTAAATCCTCAATGACCAACACCCTCGTCATCGCGCCGCAGTGGATCGGCGACGCGGTCATGACCGAGCCGCTGCTGCGCCGGCTGGCCGCGCGCGGCGAGCGCCTGACGGTCGGGGCGCTGCCGTGGGTGGCGCCGGTGTACCGCGCCATGGCGCAGGTGGCCGAGGTGATCGAATTCCCGTTTGCCCACGGCGGCCTGCAGCTGCGCGAGCGCCGGGCGATGGCCAGGCGGCTGCACGGCCGGTTCGACAAGGCCTACGTGCTGCCCAATTCGCTCAAGAGCGCGCTGCTGCCGCTGCTGGCGGGCATTCCCGAGCGCATCGGCTACCTGGGCGAGACGCGCGTCGGGCTGCTCACGCACCGGCTGAAGAACCCCAAGCACAAGCCGCCGATGGTGGCCTTCTATTCGGCGCTGAGCGGCGAGACCGACGTGCAGGCCGACCGGCCCGCGCTGCACATCGACCCGGCCGACATCGCGGCCACGCTGCAGGCGCTGGGCCTGGCGCCAGGCGGCTACACGGTGTTCGCGCCGGGCGCCGAGTTCGGCCCGGCCAAGCGCTGGCCGGCGCGCCACTTTGCCGAACTGGCCATGCGGCTGGACGTGCCGGTGGTGCTGCTGGGCTCGGGCAAGGAGGCGGCGCTGTGCGAGGGAATTGCCGCGCCGGTCAACGCGGCGCAGTCCGGAAAATGCCTGAACCTGGCGGGCAAGACCTCGCTGCCGCAAGCGCTGGCCCTGATCGCCGGCTGCCGCAGCATCGTCAGCAACGACTCGGGCCTGATGCATGTGGCCGCCGGCCTAGGGGTGCCGCAGGTGGCGGTGTTCGGCTCGTCCAGCCCGCTGCACACGCCGCCGCTGAACGACAGGGCGGGCGTGCTCTGGCTCAAGGCCGATCCGGCCTACCAGCCGCCGCTGGACTGCGCGCCGTGCTTTTCGCGCGACTGTCCGCTGGGCCACACGCGCTGCCTGAACGACATCGGCGCCGAACAGGTGCTGCAGGCACTCAAGGCGCTCAGCGCGGCATGAGCGCGCGCCGCAAAGGCGCACAAAAAAAAGGCCACCTTGCGGCGGCCTTGTTAAAGTCCTCTCAGAAAAAGCATGGCGGCAAAGCCTGTTTTTGGTCGTGAAATGCCTTGCCGGTTTTTTTGATTTTCAGATTCTGAATGTTGTGACAGCAACACCTCTACTTTGCCTGCGCACGGACTCCTTCACCATCCCCCAAAAAGGGGATTTTGCTGCATTCAGGTGAAACTTCCGGTTTTTTTGCTAGTTGAGGCGGCTGGCTGGTCGTCCATGGGCAGCTCGACGATGAACGAGGCGCCGCCGCCCGGCCGGGCCTCGCAGCGCACGCTGCCGCCGTGGCGCTGGCTGATCGATCTGACCAGCGCCAGCCCCAGGCCGACGCCGCCTTCGCGCTCGCTGGCGCCGGGCAGCCGGTAAAACGGCTCGAAAATGCGCTCGCGCTCCTCGGCCGGCACGCCCGGCCCCCGGTCGTCCACCTGGATGACGGCGCGCTGCCGGCTGCCCGCGCCGGTGTGCGTCAGCGTCAGGCGGATGTCGCCCTGGCTGTAGCGCCTGGCGTTTTCCAGCAGGTTGCGGATCAGCCGGCGCAGCAGCCGGGGCGAGCCCTGCACCGTCAGGCTGTGCCCGGCGTCAAGCGCGCCCGGCAGCTCGGCCTGCAGCTCGGCATGGATGCGCGCGCATTCCTCAGCGGCCAGCCCGGTCAGGTCCAGCGTCTCGAACGGCTCGGCGTCGGCCTGCTGCGTGTCCAGCCGGCTGGCCAGCAAGATCTCGTCGATCAGCTGGTCGAGCTCGCCGATGGAGCGCGAAATCTCCAGCCGCTGCGGCGACGCCTTGTCCACGCCCAGCAGCTCCAGGCCCATGCGGATGCGCGCCAGCGGCGAGCGCAGCTCATGCGACGCATTGGCCAGCAGCGACTTGTGCGAAGCCATCAGCTGCTCGATGCGCTCGGCGGCATGGTTGAAGCGCCGCGCCAGGAAGGCCACCTCGTCGCGGCCCTCGGCATTGATGCGCGCCGACAGGTCGCCCGCGCCCCAGCGCTCGACGCCGCGCTGCAGCGCCTCCAGCCGCAGCGTGAGCCGGCGCATCACCGGGTAGGCGCCCAGCGCCACCGCCAGCCCGACCAGCCCGAGCATCCAGCCAAAGCCGAACGGCGGACGCATCCACGGATTGCCCGGCGGGCGCTGCGGCCGGGGCAGCAGCAGGCTGAGCGTCTGGCCGTCCTTGGTGACCACGTCGAACTCCATGTCGCCGCCGCGCTGGCGGTCGGGGCGGGTCTGGCCGGTGCCGATCACCTCGCCGGCGGCGTTGTGCACCAGCACCTCGCGGATGGGCAGTGGCGGCGGGTCGGCGCTCAGCCGCCAGGCCGCGCCCACCAGGAAGGTCAGCACCATCACGGTGGCCACCACGGCCAGCCAGATGCGCACGTACAGATGCGAGGTGAAGCGGGACCACATGTTTTTTCTCAAGGTGCGCCCGCGTTCAGTCCTGCTGCTTGGCAAAGACGTAGCCCACGCCGCGCACCGTCAGGATGCGCTTGGGGTCCTTGGCGTCGGCCTCGATGGCGCTGCGGATGCGGCCCATGTGCACGTCGATCGAGCGGTCGAAGGCTTCGAGCTCGCGCCCGCGCACCGCCTCCATGATCTGGTCGCGGCTGAGCACGCGCCCGGCGCGCTCGGCCAGCGCCACGAGCAGGTCGAACTGGTAGGAGGTGAGGTCGCACGGCTGGCCCGAGATACTCACGGCGCGCGCGTCGCGGTCGATCTCCAGCGAGCCAAAGCGCATCACCTTGTGGCCGCTTTCCGGGGCGCCGCCCTGCCCGGCGCCAGGGCCGCCCCGGCGCAGCACGGCGCGGATGCGCGCCAGCAGCTCGCGCGGCTCGAAGGGCTTGGGCAGGTAGTCGTCGGCGCCGATTTCCAGGCCGACGATGCGGTCCATCGGGTCGCCCTTGGCCGTCAGCATCAGCACGGCGGTGCGCGCCGCGTCGCCGCCCTGGCCCTTGATGCGCCGGCATACTTCCAGCCCGTCCATGTCGGGCAGCATCAGGTCCAGGATCACCAGGTCGGGCGTGCTCGCCTGCAGCGCCTGCAGGCCGGCATTGCCGCTGGCCGCGTGGGCAAAGCCGTAGCCGGACTGGCGCAGGTATTCGCCGACCATGGTGGCCAGGCGGGTGTCGTCTTCGATCATCAAAAGCTGTTGGGTCATGGGCCGGTCCTTGTGTGTGGCACGGCGGCCGGGTCCGCAAGGACCGGCCGCCATGGGATGGCATGCTGCGCCGGGCGCAACAATCGCGCTTGAAGCGAGCGTAAAGATGCGGTAAAAAGCCGCCTCATCGTGCTATGGAATCAATAGCTGCTTGCGCAGGCGCCACCTGCGCCGCAGCGGTTTTTGACCTTGAAGCCAGGCCGATCAGCAGCAGCACCGGCAGGCCGAGCAGCGCCGTGGCGGTGAAAAAGTCGGCATAGCCGAACGCATCGACGAAGCGGCCCGAGTAGCCCGCCAGCGCCTTGGGCAGCAGCAGCATCATCGAGCTGAACAGCGCGTACTGCGTGGCCGAGTAGTTGACGTTGGTCAGGCTGGAGAGGTAGGCGATGAAGGCGGCCGAGGCGATGCCGCTGGCCAGGTTGTCGGCCGAGATGACCACGATCAACGCGCCCAGGTCGTGGCCGGCCGTGGCCAGCCAGGCAAACAAGAGGTTGCTGCCCGCGCTGAGCACCGCGCCCAGCATCAGCACCCGCATCACGCCCAGGCGCATGGCCAGCGCACCGCCGACGAAGGCGCCCACCAGCGTCATCACCACGCCGTAGATCTTGGTGACCGTGGCCACCTCGTCCTTGGTGTAGCCCATGTCCACGTAAAACGGATTGGCCATGATGCCCATCACCACGTCGCTGATGCGGTACATGGCGATCAAGGCCAGGATCAGCAGCGCCTGTTTTCCATAGCGGCGCAGGAAGTCGGCGAACGGCTCGATCAGCGCGCCCTTGAGCCAGTCGGCGGCGTTCCTGCTGGGCGCCAGCGCGCGGCGCTGCGGCTCGGGCGAGCACAGCACCGTCGCCACGCCCAGCAGCATCGAGCCGGCCATGGCCAGGTAGGCGGTGCGCCAGGCGCCGTGCTGGTAGCCGCCCGCGCCGGCAACCTCGGCCCAGGCAGCGATCCACAGCGCGCCGGCGCCCGACCAGATCATGGCGATGCGGTAGCCGGTCTGGTAGCTGGCCGCCAGCGCGGCCTGGCGCTCCACGTCGGCCGACTCGATGCGGTAAGCGTCCAGCGCGATGTCCTGCGTCGCCGAGCCAAAGGCCACGGCCAGCGCGCACCACACCATGGGCTCCAGCGCCAGCCGGGGGTCGGTCAGCGCCATGCACACCAGCGCCCCCATGATGAGCGCCTGCGACAGCAGCAGCCAGCTGCGCCGCCGGCCCAGCCAGCGCGTGAGCAGCGGAATCGGCAGCCGGTCCACCAGCGGCGCCCAGGCCCACTTGACGCCGTAGGCCAGCCCGACCCAGCTCAGGTAGCCGATGGTGGTGCGGTCGATGCCGGCTTCGCGCAGCCAGAAGCTCAGCGTGCCGAACACCAGCAGCAGCGGCAGTCCGGCCGAAAAGCCCAGCAGCAGCATGCGCAGCGTGGCCGGCTCCAAATACACCCGCCAGACCGCGCGCCAGCCGGGCTGGGGCGCTGCGGCGGCGGTGTTGCCCGCCGGACTGGCCGCGGGCACTTGTGGCGGTACATCTGGCGGCGCTGCGGCGGGGGTGGAGGGGGTTTTGTCTGACATGAAGATTTGGGTTTCTGGCTATTATTTACCGATGTGCTTTTTATGCGATGCCAAACAGTCCTCCTGGTCCAGCCGCCGCGGCTTTCTGCTGGCGGCCGCAGGGGCTGCGGCCGGTGCCGTGTCGGCGCCGGCGCTGGCCCAGGTCGATGTGGGCAAGTCCTCCAGCCTGCGCAACCTGGTGCCCGCCGAGGAGCTGGAGCAGGCCGCCACCCAGGAATACGCCAAGCTGCTGGCCGAGGCCAAGTCGCAGGGCGCCCTGGCGCCGCCGGGCAATGCGCAGCTGCAGCGCCTGCATGCGGTGGCCAAGCGGCTGATTCCGCAGGCCGCGCAGTGGAACGACCACGCCCGGCAGTGGCGCTGGGAAGTCAACCTGATCGGCAGCAAGCAGATCAACGCGTTTTGCATGCCGGGCGGCAAGATCGCTTTTTACACCGGCATCCTGGAGCAGCTCAAGCTCAGCGACGACGAGGTGGCGATGGTCATGGGCCACGAAATGGCGCACGCGCTGCGCGAGCATGCCCGTGCCCGCATCGCCAAGAGCCAGGGCACGGGCACGCTGCTGTCGCTGGGCGCGCAGCTGTTCGGCCTGGGCCAGCTGGGCAACGTGGCGGCCAATGTCGGCACGCAGCTCATCACGCTGCGCTTTAGCCGCGAGGACGAGACCGATGCCGACCTGGTCGGGCTGGAGCTGGCCGCGCGCGGCGGCTACAACCCGCAGGCGGCCGTGAGCCTGTGGCAAAAGATGGCCCAGGCCGGCGGCGGCGCGGGCGGTCCGGGCTTTTTGTCCACGCATCCCTCGGGTCCGCAGCGCATCCGCGAACTGCAGTCCAACGTTCCCAAGGTGCAGGGCCTGTACGAGCGGGCACGCAGCGGTTAGCGCAAAAGCACCCAAGCAACTACGCAAAGTTTTGCTTACAGCCTTGAAGGCGCCCGGTAATTTCTGCTATTGAATACATAGCTGAACATGCAAGCCTGGCCTGTGCAAAAGCCATTTTTTGGCCTGATGTAAATTAAGGTTACAGGTCGCAACCGGCCCACGCTTGGCAGCGCCTGCGCTGTCCTGGCGGCGCTGCCAGCTGGCGTTCTAAAACCACCCCCTGCCCTTCGTCCGAAGTACTGCATCAAATCAAGATTTCTGTCCAGGCGCCCAGCCTTCGCTTTCGACCTGATTTTTCATCAGATTTTCCTGAAAAACAGACGCGCTTAATGCAGTTTAAGGACAGGCGCTCGTCTGCCAGTGGCACACGCTGGCTCAATAGAAGTGCGCGAATAATCCTTCTACGTCCTGTAATGACTCAGATAAATCGAAACATATTTTCTCAATTGCCCGGCGTCAGGCAAAAAATCCTTGCGCCTCGTCTGTAGATAAGTTTTTCTGTCGCCCAAAATCCGGCAGGCAAGCTAACTATTTCTTATCTACCCAGCCTGAATACATGGCTGTGCATTTCTGGCTTCCTGGTGGCAGAATTTAATCAACGGAATACCCGGAAAAAGCATTGCGCCAAAAATTGCACACCAAGGCAAGGCGCCAGGCAGGTTGTGATGGTGAAAATCAAATGACCGCCAGTCAGTGCCTTTCGGGCAAACGTCGAGAATATTAAAAATAATCAATCAGGGGGTGAGGGAATGCATATTGCGCTGTCGCGTGCGGAGTCGTTTGAGCCCGTCCAGGCTGAAACGGATGAACAAGGCTGGTATGTCGCCTATACCCGGCCGCAATGCGAACAGCTGGCCCGGACCCAACTGACACTGCAGGGATTTGATGCCTATTTTTGCCAATATAAAGCCTTCAAGAAATCCCCCGACGGCATGGTTGAAGTCTGGCAGCCCATGTTTCCGCGCTATTTGTTTTTCAGGCCGGTGCATGGCGGCCAATCCATCTCGGTCGTTCGCTCAACCCGTGGCATTGCCTTCGTGCTTCGCTTCGGGTTGACGTTTGCGCTGCTCAAGCCCGAGGAGCTTCGCCTGATCAAGGCGCTGGAAAGCGCCCAAAACCAGGTCGATCCGGATGAAAAAAGCCCGTTTCAGCCTGGACTGAGGGTGCGCTTGCAGCATTGCGGCCTGAGCGGCTTGGAAGGACTGGTGCATTCGGCCTCCAGCAAACGCGTCACCTTGCTCATTGAACTGCTGGGGCGCGAGAAAAAACTGCAGCTGGAGCCGCACCAGGTGGCGCTGCTCGATCAATAGCGGACGTTTTTGAACATGGCGGAGGCGGCGCCAGCCGGCCTCTGCATTTCATCCCGGCGAGCCGGATGAAACCGGCAATGGCGGGGTGGACATGGGGGCGGAAAAAGCGGTGTTTCAGGCCAGAAAGCCAGAAACACTGCGGTAGCCATTCAGCTCCAGGATTATTCAATTTAAATCAGTCCAATTCGCCTCGATGAATAAGGTTGGCGTTGGCTTGATGATTGGAAACACCGTTTCTTCAAGCCGGATCATCATGTCGCCGGGCACGGTTGATGATTTTATAAGGCCGGATGGCTCGCCGCATTTATTGGTTTTCCTGCGCAGGGCATTAAATATACAAGCCATTATTTTTGCGGCTGCTCAGGCCGGGCTGGATGCCTGACGCCGCAGAAATATCGAGCGCCATTATTTTCTCCGAGAGTTTTGCATACCGCCGCGCAAAAGGTGTTTTTTCTGTAAGTGGGCTGATGCCCTCCTGATTCAAGAACGAGGTCCGCGATGTATATCCAGCAGCTTCATCTTCCGCCTCCACAGCCCATCCTGGCACCGGAGCCGCCTACCAGCGTGGCCGACCTGATGGCCGTGGTGGCCGACAACCGCTGGCTGATTGCCGGGGTGGCGTCGCTGGCGATGCTGTTGGGCGCGGCTTATGCCAACTTGACCCCGCCTGTCTACGAGGCCAACTCGCTCATCCAGGTGGAGGAAACCAAGGAAAACACCGTCTCGACGGCCAGCGCGCTGGGGGCGGCGGCCAACCTGTTCGAGATCAGGTCGCCGGCATCGGCCGAGATGGAAATCCTGCGCTCGCGCCTGGTGGTCGGGCAGGCGGTGCAAAGCCTTCGCCTGGATTTGAGCGTCTGGCCCAAATACATTCCCGTGGTGGGCAAGTGGCTGGCCCGCGACGCGACCGCACCTTCGGAACCCGGCTTTCTGGGCATGAAGGGTTATGTCAGCGGCAACGAGTCGCTGGACGTCGGGGATTTTGCCGTTCCGCCCGCGTTGGAGGGCAAGCGATTTCGGGTACGCCTGAGCGGCAACGGCTACGAACTGGTCTCGCCCAAGGGAGAAGCGCTGGCCAAGGGCCGCCTGGGCGAGCCGCTTGAGTTCACGCTGGGCAGCCAGAAAGGGCGGGTGCTGGTCAACGCGGCCATCGGAAAGCCCGGCGCCGAGTTCAACCTGGTGCGCTTTGCGCGGCTGGACGTGATCGAGCGGCTGCAGCACTCGCTGATGATCGTCGAGCAGGGCCGCCAGTCGGGCGTCATTCTCACCAGCCTGACCGGCAACGATCCGGAGATCATCGCGCAGACCCTCAATGAGATCGGTGCGATGTATGTCCGCCAGAATGCGGCGCGCAAGGTGGCCGAGGCTGAAAAGATGCTGAGCTTCCTGAAAATCAACATGCCGCAGCTGCGTACCAAGATCGAGCAGTCGGAAAGCCAGTACAACCAGTTTCGCAACCGCAACGGCGCTTTTGACCTGAGCACCGAAGCCAAGGTGGCGCTGGACCAGTCCGTCAAGCTGCAGACGTCGCTGCTGGAGCTGCAGCAAAAGCGCTCGGAACTGGACGGGCGCTTTGGCTCGCAGTACCCCAGCGTTCAAACTATCGACGTGCAGATCAAGAGCCTGACCCGTGAGCTGGCGCTGATCAACAGCCGCATGAAGACCTTTCCGGCGGTGGAGCAGGATTTCCTGCGCCTGACGCGCGACATGAAAAGCGACACCGAGCTGTACACCAGCCTGCTCAACAGTTCGCAGCAGCTGCAGCTGGTCACCGAGGGCAACGTGGGCAACGTGCGCATCGTGGATGCCGCCGCCGTGCCCAAGGCGCCCATCAGGCCCATGCCCACGAACATCACCGCCACGGCCGGCCTGCTTGGGCTGCTGACGGGCCTGCTGCTGGCCTTTGTGCGCAACAGCATGCGTGACCGCATCAGGCATCCAACGGACATCGAGCAGCGGGCGGGCCTGCGCGTGTTTTCAAGCATCCCGTTCAGCAAGGCCCAGGCCAGGCAGTTTCCCCGGATCGGCAGCGGCGCTGCCGGGCAGAGCATCCTGGCCCTGAGCGCGCCCGATGAGCCGGCCATTGAAAACCTGCGCGGCCTGCGCACGTCGCTGCAGTTCGCCATGATGGATGCCTCCAGCCCCATCGTGCTGATGACCGGCCCGACGGCGGGCACCGGCAAGTCCTTCATCAGCACCAACTTTGCGGTGGTGATGGGGGCGGCGAACAAGAAGGTGCTGGTGATTGACGCGGACCTGCGAAAAGGCCGGCTGCATGAATACTTCGGGCTGGCCAAGGGCAGCGGGTTCAGCGACGTGCTCAGCGGCAGCGTCAAGCTCGAAGACGCGCTGCACCGAAAGATCGCGCCCAACGTGGACTTTCTGGCCGCCGGCTCCATGCCGCCCAATCCGGCCGAAATGCTGACGACCGAGGGCACGCAGCAACTGCTGCAGCTGGCCGCCAAGTACTACGACCTGGTCATCGTGTGCTCGGCGCCGGTGCTCGCCGTCTCGGACGCGGCCATCCTGGCGCCCATGGTGGGGGCGGTGTTCCTCGTGGCGCACGCCGAGGTCACCAGCCTGAGCGAGCTTCACGAATCGGGCAAGCGCCTGGTCCAGAACGGCGCCCAGGTGAAAGGGGTGATCTTCAACGGACTGAACCTCAGCAAGAGCCGCTACAGCCGGGGCTATGCCTTCAACGACCCGCGTTATGCCACCAACCCGCAATAAGGTGCTCCCATGCCTGAAACCCTTGAACTGTCGTCCCCCTGTTTCAGCGGCCCTCTGGTGGACCCGCATGCGGTGCAGCCGGTCATTTTGTGCGGCGGCTCCGGCACCCGCCTGTGGCCGCTGTCGCGCAAATCGTTTCCCAAGCAGTTCGTGCCGCTGATTGGCGACAAGAGCCTGCTGCAGCTGACGCTTGAGCGGGTGGCCGGCCTGGGGGGCGCCATGCCGGTCGAGGTGCTGTGCGTGGCCGCCGAGGAGCACCGCTACCTGGTGCTGGAAGCCATGCAGGCGGCCGGGGTCGGCGGGCCGGTGATCCTGGAGCCGGTGGCGCGCAACACGGCGGCGGCCATGGCGCTGGCGGCGCTGAGGGCGCCACCCGGCCAGTGGCTGCTGTTTTGCCCGTCGGACCATCACATTCCCGATGCGCTGGCCTTTGCCGCCATGGTCGAGCAAGGCAAGTCGGCCGCCGAGGAAGGGGCCATCGTTTCCTTTGGCATCAAGCCCAGCTACCCGAGCACGGCCTATGGCTACATCGAGCAGGGGGCGCTGCGCCCGGGCAGCTGCAGCTATTCGGTGGCGCGCTTCATTGAAAAGCCTTCGCTGCCCAATGCCCAGAACCTGATCCTGCAGGGCAATTTCTTGTGGAATGCCGGCATCTTTTTGTGCAAGTCCGGCACCTTGATCAATGCCCTGGGCCAGCATGCGCCCGACATTCTGGCCAGCTGCCGCAAGGCGATGGACGGGGCGGCCTGCGACGGCCCCTTCATTCGGCCGCAGGCGCAGGCCTTTGCCGCCTGCCGTTCGCAAAGCATTGACTACGCGGTGATGGAAAACCATGCCGACATCGCCGTGGTTCCCTTCGACGGCGCCTGGAGCGATGTGGGCAGCTGGAACGCGGTGGCCGACATGACGCTGCCCGACGCCAATGGCAACCGGGTCGAAGGGCAGGGACTGGCGATCCAGGCCAGCAAGACCTATATCCATGCGCCTTACCGCCCGGTGGTGGCGCTGGGCACGCAGGACCTGCTGATCATCGACACGCCCGATGCGGTGCTGGTGGCCACCGCCAGCCATGCCGAGAGCGTCAAGATCGTCGTGGCCGAGCTGGAGGCGCGGCGCACGCCGCAAGCGGCCATGCACCGCAAGGTGTCGCGGCCCTGGGGCTCCTACGACAGCCTGGACGTGGGCGAGCGGTTTCAGGTCAAGCGCATCGTCGTCAAGCCGGGCGCCAGCCTGAGCCTGCAAAAGCATTACCACCGGGCAGAACACTGGATCGTCGTCAAGGGCACGGCAAAGGTGACACGGGGCGACAAGACCTTCCTGCTGACCGAAAACCAGTCCACCTACATTCCGATCGGCGAACTCCACCGCCTGCACAACCTCGGCAAGACGCCCCTGGAAATGATCGAGGTGCAATCGGGAAGCTACCTGGGCGAGGACGACATCGAGCGGTTTGAGGACAGCTACGGCCGCGTGATTCCGGTTGAACCGAGCAAGAAACGGGCTTGATGCCCACCTCTTCATATCGACACACACCATGAACAACAAAACTACCCAGAAAGTCGCCCTGATCACCGGCGTGACCGGCCAGGATGGTTCCTACCTGGCCGAGTTCTTGCTGGCCAAGGGCTACCAGGTGCACGGCATCAAGCGCCGCTCCAGCCTGTTCAACACCCAGCGCGTGGACGCCATCTACCAGAACCCGCATGCCAGGAACCGCAACTTCGTGCTGCATTACGGCGACCTGAGCGACAGCACCAACCTGATCAGGATCGTGCAGCAGACCCAGCCCGACGAGATTTACCACCTGGGCGCGCAAAGCCACGTGGCGGTGAGCTTTGAGATGCCCGAGTACACCGCCGACGTGGATGCCCTGGGCACCTTGCGGCTGCTGGAGGCCATCCGCATTTTGGGGCTGGAGAAGAAAACCCGCTTCTACCAGGCATCGACTTCCGAGCTGTATGGGCTGGTGCAGGAAATGCCGCAGAAGGAAACCACGCCGTTCTATCCGCGCAGCCCCTATGCGGTGGCCAAGCTGTATGCCTACTGGATCACGGTGAACTACCGCGAGGCCTACGGCCTGTATGCCTGCAACGGCATCCTGTTCAACCACGAAAGCCCGCGTCGCGGCGAAACCTTCGTCACGCGAAAAATCACCCGAAGCCTGGCCAACATCGCGCTCGGGCTGGAGGACTGCCTCTACATGGGTAACATCGACTCGCTGCGCGACTGGGGCCATGCCCGCGACTATGTGCGCATGCAGTGGCTCATGCTGCAGCAAGACCACCCGGAAGACTTCGTGATTGCCACCGGACAGCAAACAAGCGTGCGCGACTTCATCGTCCGCAGCGCGGCGCAGCTGGGCATTGCGCTGACTTTTGAGGGCCAGGGGCTGAACGAGGTCGGCATGGTTCAGGCCATCACCGGCAGCAATGCGCCGGCGCTCGCCGTGGGCGACGTGATCGTCAAGATCGAGCCGCGCTACTTCCGCCCGACCGAGGTCGAAACCCTGCTGGGCGATCCTGGCAAGGCCATGCGCGCCCTGGGCTGGGTGCCCGAAACCAGCCTGGACCAGTTGATCGAGGAAATGGTGGCCCACGACCTGGACCACGCCCGGCGCCAGGCGCTGCTCAAAACCCATGGCTATTCAACCACCGTCAGCGCGGAGTGACGCAATGTCCAATGAACCCCGGATTTTCGTGGCAGGCCATCGCGGCATGGTCGGCGGCGCCATCCTGCGCTCCTTGCTCGCCAGGGGCTGCAAGAACATCGTGACCCGCACCCATGCGGAACTGGACCTGACACAGCAGGAAGAGGTCAGAAAATTCTTTGCCAGCGAAAGGATCGACCAGGTCTACCTGGCATCGGCCAAGGTCGGCGGCATCCATGCCAACAATGTCTATCCGGCCGACTTCATCTACGAAAACCTGATGATGCAGGCCAATGTCATCCATGAGGCGTGGAGCACGGGCGTGAAAAGACTGCTGTTCATGGGCAGCAGCTGCATCTATCCCCGCCTGGCGCCGCAGCCCATGGCCGAAAGCGCCTTGCTGACCGGCCTGCTGGAGCCCACCAACGAGCCCTACGCGATTGCCAAGATTGCCGGCATCAAGCTCTGCGAGAGCTACAACCGCCAATATGGCCAGAGCCACGGCATCGACTACCGCAGCGTCATGCCCACCAACCTGTACGGCCTGGGCGACAACTACCATGCCGAAAACAGCCATGTCATTCCGGCGCTGATCCGCCGGTTTCACGAAGCCCGGCTCAGCGGCCTGCCCGAGGTGGTCATCTGGGGCTCGGGCCTGCCCCGGCGCGAATTCCTGTACGTGGACGACATGGCTGCCGCCAGCGTGCACATCATGGAGATCGACAAGGCCGCCTACGCCGCCCACACGCAACCCATGCAAAGCCACATCAACATCGGCTTTGGCAGCGACATTGACATTGCCTCCCTGGCCAGGGCCGTGGCAAAGACCGTCGGCTACGGCGGCGCCATCGGCTTTGACAAGGACAAACCCGACGGGCCGCCGCGCAAGCTGCTGGATTCCTCAAAGCTGAAAAACCTGGGCTGGCGGCCCAAGGTTGAACTCGAACAGGGCCTGGCGCTGGCCTATGCCGATTTTTGCAAGCACGCATGCCAGGCCGACCGCTTCATTGCCGTGCGGCATAAGAAGCCTTCCGCCGTCGGGCCCGCCTCGCCCTGGTCCGGCAATGCCGCGGCAGGCCCGGCGATGAACGGCAGCAGGGCGGGCGCCGCCGGCCCCAAAGCGGCCCCGGTCTGAACCCTTTGCAAATGACGGCCTGCGGCCGGCCCGGCCGGGCGCCGCAGCTGCGATCAAGCCTTCAGCGAAAGCGACCCATGTCCGCCCTCAAACGCGTGGTTTCCGGAAGCCTGGCATCGTGGATGCGGATTGCGGTGACCATTTTCAGCCAGGTCCTCGCGGTGCCGGTGTACCTGCATTACTGGTCCATCGAAACCTATGGCGCCTGGGTGCTGGTGCAGAGCATCGTCAGTTTCCTGACGATCTTCGACGTGGCGCACCACAGCTACCTCGGCAATGAATTTTTGAAAGCAGGCCGGCAGCAGCGCGAGGCCATCGGCGCGGCATTTTCCAGCGGGGTGGCGGTGGCCTTCATCGTGTCCATCGTCACCTTCGGGCTGGTTTGCGGCCTGACGCTTTCGGGCGCCCTGAGCCGCTGGGTGGCCATGGATGCCGCCCATGTCCAGCCTTTCGAAACCGCGCTGCTGTTGACCTGCGGCACCTGGGCGCTGACCATCACCTTCACCGGCCTGCTGGGCCGCGCGCTGAATCCTTTCGGCTACTTTGCGCTGTCGGCCTGGAGCGGTGTGGCCTTTGCCATCATTTCCACCGCGGCTTCGGTGGCTGCGGTTTATTTCGGCGCCGGCCTGGTGGGGGCCACCGGGGCCACCTGCCTGGCGACCTTTGCCTGCCACAGCCTGCTCAGCGTCGTGCTGTTCCGGCTGGCGCGCAAGGAGGCGCTGATTTGCAGAAAAATCGACCTGGCCAGGGGTTTTGCACGGTTTGGCGCATCGCTGGCCCTGGGCGTTCAGGCCGGCCTTGAAATCCTGCGCCAGCAAGGCGTTCGCTTCATCCTGCTGCCGCTGTCGGGCATGGCGCCGATGATTGCCTTTTCGACCATGCGCACCGGTGCCAACCTGGCGCTGCAGGGGGTGGGAACTATCACCGGCCCGCTGATGCCCGAACTGATGGCCTTTTTGGGCAACCGCGACCAGGCGCGCACCGACAGCGCCTTTTCCGTGATCTGGCTGATGCTGTGCGTGGTGCTGGTGCCCGCCGTGCTGGTGGTGCAATATGCCGCGCCGGTGCTGTTTCCGCTGTGGACGCAGGGAAAGATCGCCTTCGACCCGCTGCTGTTCGCCTTGCTTTCGCTGAGCGTGCTGGTGTATGCCCTGGCGCAGCCGGCCATCGCCGTGGTGACCGGCAACAACCTGCTGCGCGAGCAGCTCATGATTTCAATGCTGGCCACGCTGGCCACGGTGGGCGGCATCTACCTGCTGGTGCCACTGGCCGGCGTGCGGGGCGCGGCGCTGGCGCTGCTGGCCGGAGAAGTCATCAGCCTTTTTTTCTATGTCCAGTCGGCCCGCCGCTGGCTGGCCGCCAGGGACATGCGCTGGCCGTCTTCGGCCTTTGCCAGCGCCGCCCTGTCGCTGGCCGTGGCGTCCGCCGGCATGGCCGCCCTGATTGCCTTTCAGGCGCATGCGGGCCTGTGCCTGGCGCTGGCATTGACCGCCCAGGGCGTCATCCTGAAGTCCTACTGGTCGCAGCTGCCCTTCATTGCCCGGCACAGCGCCGCGACGCAGGCGGCCCGGCTCCTGCCCCGGCTGTTGCGCAAACGGCTGGACAAGGCGGCAGGCGGCATTGGTTGAACAAATTTCCGTGGAGCCATGAAACATGCGAATTTCAATCCTCATTCCGGTCTACAACGGACTTCCCTACCTGCGCGAAGCCATTGACTCGGTGCTGGCCCAGCAGTTCCAGGACTGGGAGCTGGTGATCAGCGACAACGGCTCGACGGACGGAACGCGCCAGTACCTGGCCACCTTGTCCGACCCCCGCATCCGGGTGCACGAGCAGCCGGTGAACCTGGGCATCATGGGAAACCTCAATTTTCTGCTGTCCCAGGCGCGCGCGCCGGTTGCGAAGTTTCTCGGCCATGACGACCTGCTCCTGGCTGGCGCGCTGGAGCGCACCGCGCAATTCATGGAGGAAAGGCCAAGTTGCGCCGTGAGCCGCTGCTGGGCCCAGGGCGACGCCATCCGCTATGCAAAGGGTGGCGCGCTGCAGTGGGAGGGCCGCCTGCCCTCCGAGCTTGCGCCCGCCGCGGCGGTTCTGGCCTTTGCCACCTTTGGCAACATGGTGGGCAACATCTGCCGCGCCGCCTGCCGTCCCCAGTGGGTGCTGGAGGCCGGCGGGTTCGACCAGAAATACCCTTCGGCGGGCGATTACGAGGGCTGGCAGCGGGTGGTCAAGATGGCTGGAATATGTCTGCAGAATGAAGAGCTGGTTTTCGAGCGGGTGCATGCGTTGCAGGACTCCACCCGGGCCAACCAGAAAAATGAAATCTACCGCCAGCTCAATTCCATCCTTGAACTCATTGCCAGGGACGTCGATCCTTCGCTGCGGCAGGTGCTCAAGCGCCACTGGACGATTCATTTTCTGTCCCCCCGGTCCTCGCGTTTCATCCGGCAGATTCTGAAGGGCCACTTCTTCACGGCGTTTTCTGCCCTGCAGAACCTGCCCCTGGGAATTTCAGCCTTTTCAAGCCTTGCGGCCTATCCGATTTTCAAGCTGAAGCTTCCACAGTTCCACACGACCACCCGCTACCTGTTCAAAGAAATTGTCAATAGCAACCAGGCTGATCCGCTGGTGGCCGAATAAAACCGATGAACCCGGGGGCATATGAAACACATTTCAATTGTTATTTTCGTAGTCTTGTATGCAGGGGGCTTGCTGCTGCTCAGTGCCGACAGCGCGGTGGTGTTTTTCCTCGCTTCTCTGGTCCTGAGCCTGGCTGCGTCTTATAACGTCTGCAGATATATAAAAAATCCCAGTGAAATCTGCCTGTTCGATTTTTTTGCGACGTCACTGCTGATCGCCTATGCGCTCAGCAGCCTGACGACGCAATTAAAAATATATTCGCTGCTGTCGATGGACGTGGCGCATTACTTCAGGCTTTCCCAGCGTTCGCTCTCGGTGGCGCTGGCAGGCGTCGCTTTTGCGTCGGCCCTGCTGTTTTTCCTGAGCCGACTGTTTCCCACGAAAACAAGGCTCTGCATCCTGAGCGAGCGCCAGATCAGGGAGGCGCTGGTCATGATCATTGCGGTGGCTGGCGTGGCCGTTTATTGCATTGCCACCGGGCTGATGCAGTTCCAAGGCATATTGGTGACCGATTCCAACAGCAACGCCATATCGCCTCTGGCCTCCCTGGCCTATCTTGCCATTCCACCAGCCGGTGTTCTGGCGGTGTTCGTGGCCTCCGGAAATCATGAGATGAGCCCTTTCAAGCGCTGGCTCTTGTATGCGCTGGCCATTGCGCTCTGGCTTGTCACCTTTACGCAGGCCAGGCGCATGCTGGTGTACATGGCCGCCCTGTACCTCATTTTTTATGCCTTTGACGCTACCGGACGCGCGTTCTGGCTGAAGAAAGCGGTCTTT
>Ga0302347_1002719_pt1 | contig 17117 bp, 11 predicted proteins | sample PhyWR1_FD_202178 | JGI IMG/M metagenome (GOLD analysis project Ga0302347, IMG submission 202178) | Leaf surface microbial communities from wheat plants in UC Gill Tract Community Farm, Albany, California, United States - DLSL W.R1 (v2)... | ecosystem: Host-associated > Plants > Phyllosphere >...
TGAGTTCCCTGAAGGGCCGTCGAAGACTACGACGTTGATAGGTTGGGTGTGTAAGCGCTGTGAGGCGTTGAGCTAACCAATACTAATTGCCCGTGAGGCTTGACCATATAACACCCAAGCAATTTGATGCTCCTCGTTGAAAAGACGAAAGAGACCAGATTGCGGTGTGTGAAGATGATACGAACCGAAAGTTCGATATCTCACAAAACACCTGGCTATCACATACCCAATTTGCTGAAGCGAGGCCAACTGGTCACGACTCAGTACCCGAATTTCTTGACGACCATAGAGCATTGGAACCACCTGATCCCATCCCGAACTCAGTAGTGAAACGATGCATCGCCGATGGTAGTGTGGGGTTTCCCCATGTGAGAGTAGGTCATCGTCAAGATTAAATTCCAGAACCCCATTTGCGAAAGCAGATGGGGTTTTGTTTTGGGCGGTCGGAAAGGGCGAAGAGGCTCATTACGGCGGCCTTCAATGCTAAAGTCCATGCCTCGATTTTTGCTTTTCCCAAGGAAGCCGTTATGCCGGATGCGACGTCCCTCAGCGCTGGATTCATGGTGGTTCACGGTAACCGCCTGGATGAACTGCGCAGCCTCGTTGTCAGCTGGATGCGTCGCTATCCCTTGGCTCCCCTGGAAAACGAAATTGCGTTGGTGCAAAGCAACGGCATCGCCCAATGGCTCAAGCTGGCCTTGGCCGAAGACCCGCAAGAGGACGACATGGGCGGCTGCGGCATCGCCGCCGCCATCGATGTCCAGCTCCCCGGCAGCTTCATGTGGCAGCTTTACCGCATGGTCCTTGGACGTGACGAAATTCCCCCCAAGTCCCTGCTCGATAAAGCCCCACTGACCTGGCGCCTGATGCGCTTGCTCCCGGAGCTTATCAATCAGCCGCACTTCGAACCGCTGCAGCGCTTCCTTACCCATGACACCGACCTGCGCAAACGCTACCAACTGGCCGAGCGCCTGGCCGACCTGTTCGACCAGTACCAGGTGTACCGCGCCGACTGGCTGGAAGATTGGGCCGCAGGCCGGCACCAACTGCGCAACGGCCGAGGTGAAACCAAACCCCTGAACCCGGCTAACTGCTGGCAAGCCGAACTATGGCGCGCACTCCTGCTGGACGTGGGTGAGGAGGGCATGGCCCAAAGCCGTGCCGGCGTTCATCAGCGCTTTATCGAGCGCATTAACGCGCTTGAACAAGCCCCCCCCGGCCTGCCTTCCCGCGTGATTGTTTTCGGGATTTCTTCGCTGCCCGCGCAGGCGTTGGAGGCCCTCGCCGGCCTGGCGCGGTTCAGCCAGGTCCTGCTGTGTGTACACAACCCTTGCCGCCATCATTGGTCCGACATCGTTGCTGACAAAGACCTGCTGCGTAACGAGTACAAACGCCAGGCGCGTAAAGCCGGCATGCCCGTGACCATCGACCCCCAAACCCTGCACCAGCACGCCCACCCGCTGCTGGCTGCCTGGGGCAAACAGGGCCGTGACTACATCAGCCTGCTGGACAGCTACGACGACCCTAACAGCTACCGCGCGGCGTTCCGTGATGGTCGCATCGACCTGTTCAGCGACAGCGAACCCACCACACTGCTCAACCAGCTCCAGGACGATATCCTCGAACTGCGCCCGCTCAACGAGACCCGCGAGCTTTGGCCCGCTGTCGACCTCGATCAAGACCGCTCCATCCGTTTCCATATCGCCCACAGCGCCCAGCGCGAAGTGGAGATTCTCCACGACCAATTGCTCCAACGCTTCAGCGCCGACCCCACGCTGCGCCCCCGGGACGTCATCGTCATGGTCCCCGATGTCGACAGCTACGCGCCGCATATCCGTGCCGTATTCGGCCAGTTGGAAAGGAGCGACCAGCGCTTCATCCCCTTCACACTCACCGACCAGGGCCAACGCGGTCGCGACCCCTTGCTGATCGCCGTCGAGCACCTGCTGAAACTCCCGGACAGCCGCTTCCCCGTCAGCGAAATCCTTGACCTGCTCGACGTCCCCGCCCTGCGCGAACGTTTCGCCATCAAGGAGCGCGACCTGCCCACGCTGCACCGCTGGATCGAAGGCGCCGGCATCCGTTGGGGCCTGGACGCCGAGCAACGCGCGGGTCTGGGCCTACCCAAAGAATTGGAACAAAACAGCTGGCGATTCGGCCTGCGCCGTATGCTGCTCGGCTACGCCGTCGGCACTGGCCTCGCCTGCGATGGCATCGAGCCCTACGACGAAATCGGTGGTCTCGACGCAGCCCTGATCGGCCCTCTGGTCGCCTTGCTCGACGCCCTGAATGACGCGCATCAAGCGCTGTCCCAACCGGCCGCTCCGCAAGCATGGGGCGAACGCCTGCAACGCCTGATGCAGCTGTTTTTCCTGCCCAGCAGCGAACACGACGACTACCTGCTCGGCCAACTCGAACAGCTCAGGGAAGACTGGCTGGAAACCTGCGAGTCCGTCGGCCTACAGGATGAGTTACCCCTCACCGTAGTCCGCGAGGCCTGGCTGGCCGGTCTGGACCAAGGCCGCCTGTCCCAACGCTTCCTCGCCGGAGCTGTCAATTTTTGCACCCTGATGCCCATGCGTGCGATCCCGTTCAAGCTGGTGTGTCTGCTCGGCATGAACGATGGCGACTACCCGCGCGCCCAACCGCCGCTGGACTTCGACCTGATGGGCAGCGACTACCGCCCCGGCGATCGCTCGCGCCGCGAAGACGACCGCTACCTGCTGCTCGAAGCCTTGCTGTCTGCGCGCGACCAGCTGTATATCAGCTGGGTGGGCCGCAGCATTCGCGACAACAGCGAGCGCCCGGCGTCAGTCCTCATCGGCCAGCTGCGTGACCACATCGCCAGCGGCTGGAAAAACGCGCATACAGAACACGCGCTGCTGGAAGCCATGACCCAGGAACACCCGCTCCAACCCTTCAGCGCCCGGTATTTCCATGCCGGCGACCCGCTATTCAGCTACGCCCGCGAATGGCAATTGCTGCATGAAACCCAGGCGGACATTCCAGCAGAAGGCGCACTGACGCCGCACCAACAGGACGAGCCGCTGAGCCTCGGCCAGTTGCAGGACTTCCTGCGCAACCCGGTCAAACATTTCTTCAGCCAGCGCCTGAAAGTGTTCTTCGAAGCCGCCGAAGTGCCCCTGGCCGATGAAGAACCCTTCGTCCTCGACGCGCTGCAACGCTACAGCCTGAGCGACAGCCTGCTGAACGCCGCGTTGAGCCAACCCGAACAAATCGACCAGGCCTTGAACGCCCAGGCCCTGCGCCTGCAAGGCAGTGGCCTGCTGCCCATGGTCGGTTTCGGTGAGTGCCTGCGTAACGAGTTGGTTGAGCCGTTGCCCGATCTGGTACAGCGCTACCAACAACTCCTGGCCCTCTGGCCCACCCCGCACACCTCTGCCGAACCGATCAGTTTTGAGCATCAGGGTATCCAGCTCGAAGGCTGGATCAGCGGCCTGCACCGACGCAATGATGGCGGCCTGCTCAGCGTGACCACCATCCCCAACAGCATCGGCTCGATCAAGACTCGCAAGTGGCATCGCCTCATTCGCCCGTGGGTCAACCACCTGGTCGCGTGCGCCTGTGGCTTGCCGTTGAGCACTGGCCTTGTCGCCAGTGACGACACCTTGCTGTTGGCACCGCTGGATAAATCTGCCGCCCAGGAAACCCTCGGCCACTTGCTGCTTGCCTGGCACCACGGCATGCAAAAACCACTGCCGGTCGCGGTCAAAACCGCCTTCGCCTGGCTCGGCCAAACCGACCCCGCCAAGGCCCAGGCCGCGGCGAGTAAAGCCTACGAAGGCGACGGCATGACCACCGACGGCGAACGCCGCGAAAGCCCGGCGCTGACCCGCCAATTTCCCGACTACGCGGCCTTGACCGACAACGAGGAATTCGAAGGCTGGTGCGAAACCCTGTACCGCCCACTGATCAACGCCCCCTGGCGATCACTCACCAGCGAGGAGGCCAGCGCATGAGCAACAAACCCTTGGCCCTGGCTTTCCCGCTCAAAGGCAGCCAGCTGATTGAAGCCAGCGCCGGCACCGGCAAGACCTTCACCATTTCCGCCCTGTACCTGCGTCTGGTGCTGGGCCACGGCGGCGACGACTCCGGCTTTGGCCGCGAGCTGCTGCCGCCGCAAATCCTTGTAGTGACCTTCACCGACGCCGCCACCAAAGAGCTGCGTGAACGCATCCGCATTCGCCTCGCCGAAGCCGCGCGTTTTTTCCGCGAAGAAATAGACCAACCGGATGCCCTGATCGCCGACCTGCGCGACGAATACCCCCGCGAGCACTGGCCCGCCTGCGCCAACCGCCTGGACATCGCCGCGCAGTGGATGGACGAAGCCGCCGTCTCGACCATCCACAGCTGGTGCCAGCGCATGCTGCGCGAACACGCGTTCGACAGCGGCAGCCTGTTCACCCAGACCCTGGAAACCGACCACAGCGACCTGCTCGGCGAAGTGCTGCGCGACTACTGGCGACTGTTCTGCTACCCGATGCACGACGACGCGCTCAACTGGGTGCGCAGCAACTGGGGTGGCCCCGCCGCGCTGATGCCTCGGGTACGCGCACTGTTCGGCAGCGAGCGCCCCACTGACGAAACCCGTGAACCGGCCGAGCTGATCAACGCCTGCCTGCAAGAGGGTCGCGAAGCGCTGGTACAACTCAAGGCGCCCTGGCGAGAATGGGCAAACGAATTACGTGATATCTGCCTGCAAGCCGTGGCCGCCAAAGCCGTCGACGGCCGCAAGATGCAAGCGCGCTACTTCGAGCCCTGGTTTGAAAAAATCAGCGCCTGGGCGGCTGACGAAACCCTTGAGCAGTTGGACATCGGCACCGGCTTCACCCGCCTGACCCCCGACGGCATGGCCGAAGCCTGGAAAGGCGAGCCCCCACGCCACCCGGGAATCGACGCCATGGCCGGCCTCAAGATCGCCCTCGACGCGCTGCCCACCCCCGACGCCGCCGTGTTGCAACACGCCGCCGGTTGGGTCGGCAAACGCTTCGAAGAAGAAAAACGCCGGCGCGCCGAAATGGGCTTCGACGACATGCTCATCCGCCTCAATGCCGCCCTGCAAGCCGAGGGCGGCGAGCGCCTGGCCAGTGTCATCCGCGAGCAGTTTCCGGTGGCGCTGATCGACGAATTCCAGGACACCGACCCGGTGCAATACAGCATCTTCGACAGCATCTACCGCATTGAAGAAAACCACCTCGACAGTGGCCTGTTCCTGATCGGCGACCCCAAGCAGGCGATCTACGCCTTCCGCGGCGCTGACATCTACACCTACCTGCGCGCGCGCAAGGCCACGCTCGGCCGCCATCACACTCTGGGCACCAATTTCCGCTCCAGCCATGCGATGGTCGAGGCGGTGAACCATGTGTTCCAGCGTGCCGAAACCGGTCGCGGCGCGTTTCTGTTCCGCGAGCCGGAGGGTGAAAACCCGGTGCCGTTCAACGCCGTGCTGTCCCAGGGCCGCAAGGAGCAGTTACAGCTCGATGGCGTCACGCTGCCGGCCATGAACCTCTGGCACCTGCCCACGGACCAGCCGGTGTCCAACGCCGTGTACCGCCAGCAATTGGCCGCCGCCTGCGCCACGCAGATTGTCGAGTTGCTCAATGGTGGGCAGCAGGGCAGGGCAGGTTTCCTACATCCCATTGAAGGCTTTAGAGGCGTACTGCCGTCAGACATCGCCATCCTGGTGCGCGACGGCAAGGAAGCCCAGGCCGTGCGCGCCGAGTTGGCCGCCCGTGGCGTGCGCAGCGTGTACCTGTCGGATAAAGACTCGGTGTTCGCCGCCCAGGAAGCCCACGACCTGCTGGCCTGGCTCAAGGCCTGCGCCGAGCCGGACGTAGAACGCCCGCTGCGCGCCGCGTTGGCCTGCGTTACCTTGAACCTGTCGCTGCCGGAATTGGAGCGTCTGAACCAGGACGAACTGGCGTGGGAAACCCGCGTGATGCAGTTCCGTGGCTACCGCGCGATTTGGCGCACCCAAGGCGTGCTGCCGATGCTGCGGCGCCTGCTGCATGATTTCAAACTGCCGCAAACCCTGATCGCGCGCAGTGATGGCGAACGCGTGCTGACCAACCTGCTGCACCTGAGCGAACTGTTGCAACAGGCCGCCTCGGAACTGGACGGCGAGCAGGCACTGATCCGCCACCTCGCCGAGCACCTGGCGCTGTCGGGCCAGGCCGGTGAAGAGCAGATCCTGCGCCTGGAAAGCGATGAGCAACTGGTCAAGGTCGTGACCATCCACAAGTCCAAAGGCCTGGAATACGACTTGGTGTTCCTGCCCTTTATCTGCTCGGCCAAGCCGGTGGACGGCAGCCGCTTGCCGCTGCATTACCACGACGCGCAGGATAAACCCCAGGTGAGCCTGCGCCCGACCGCGGAGTTGATCGCCCGGGCCGACGACGAGCGCCTGGCCGAAGACCTGCGCCTGTTCTACGTGGCCCTGACCCGCGCCAAACACGCGTGCTGGCTGGGCGTCGCCGACCTCAAACGCGGCAATAGCAGCAGCTCCGTGCTGCATCTGTCGGCGTTGGGCTATCTGCTCGGCGCCGGCGCATCCCTGGGCGAGTCCGCCGGGCTGGCGCGCTGGCTATTGGATTTGCAGGAGGGCTGCGCCGCCATTCATTACGCCCAGGTGCCCGACGCGCAAGACATCCTTTTCCACCCGCCGCGCAACGAAGCCAGCTTGCTCGCGCCGTTGCTGCCCAAACGCAAGGCCGCCGAAAATTGGTGGATCGCGTCCTACAGCGCCTTACGAATTGGCGACAGCATGAGCGCCGCGAGTCTCGAGGCTCCCGAAAGCCCACAAGCGCAGAAGCTGTTCGATGACGAGCGCCTGGACCCCGACGCACCGCGCGAAGTGGTGGCGTCTGGCGACGATATTCACCGTTTCCCACGCGGGCCCAACCCCGGCACCTTCCTCCACGGTTTACTGGAGTGGGCGGGTGAGGAAGGTTTCAACGTGACCCCGCAAGCGATCGAAAAAGCCGTGGGCGCACGCTGCAATCGGCGCAACTGGGAAGGCTGGATCGTCACCCTCAGCGGCTGGCTTGGGCATCTGTTGCAAACGCCGCTGCCGGTGGATAACGATCGAGTCAGCCTCAGCGGCTTGAAGCAGTACCAGATCGAAATGGAGTTCTGGTTCGCCAGCCACAAGGTCGACGTGCTCGCCCTCGACAAACTGGTGTGCCAGTACACCCATAACGGCGTGTCCCGCGTGGCCGCCGAACCGGTGTTGCTCAACGGCATGTTCAAGGGGTTTATCGACCTGACGTTCGAACACGACGGCCGTTACTACGTGGCCGATTACAAATCCAACTGGCTCGGCCCCGACGATTCGGCCTACACCCATGACGCCATGGAGCAGTCGATCCTCGAGCATCGGTACGACCTGCAATACGTGCTTTACCTACTGGCCCTGCACCGCCAGCTCAAGGCACGCCTGCCGGACTACGACTACGACCGCCACGTCGGCGGCGCGCTGTACCTGTTCCTGCGCGGCACCCAGGCGGCCAGTCAGGGCGCGTATTTCACCCGGCCGCCGCGCGAGCTGATCGAAGGCCTGGACCTGTTGTTCCAGGGCAAGCCCATCCCGCCCAAGGTTGAGCCCGCCTGGGAACAAGGAGTGTTGTTATGAGCCTGTCGCCGTTACCGTTGGAAGCGCTGGCGCCGCTGAGCCACGCCGCCGACCTGCTGCAGCTATTGGAGCGTTGGGTTGAACGCGGCTGGCTGCGTGCGCTGGACAAAGCCTTCGTCGGCTTCCTGCACGAACTTGACCCGCAGGCCGACCCCTTGGTGCTGCTGGCTGCGGCGCTTACCAGCCATCAGTTGGGCCACGGCCACGTGTGCCTGGACCTGTTCGAAACCCTCAACGCACCGGACTTCGCCCTCTCATTGCCCCCCGAAGGCGACCTGCAAACCGGCGCCATGCTGCTGCCGTCGCAATTGCTCGATGGCCTCGACGGTGCGCATTGGTGCCAGGCCCTGGCTGCCAGCCACTTGGTCGCGCTGGCGGTGGATGGCAGTGAGTCTGCCCAAAGCCGCCCCTTGGTGTTGTCGGGCAAGCGCCTGTACTTGCGCCGCTACTGGACCTACGAACGGCGTATCGACACGGCCTTGCGACTGCGCCTCGCGACCCGGGAAACCGTCGCCGCCGATCTGCCGCAACGCCTCAACAGCCTGTTCGACCAGGCGCCGCCCGACGGCGTGATCGACTGGCAGAAACTCGCCTGCGCCTTGGCCACTCGCGGTGCCTTCAGCATCGTCACCGGCGGCCCCGGCACCGGCAAGACCACCACCGTAGTGCGCCTGCTCGCGCTGTTGCAGGCGCCCGCCGTGGAAGCCGGCATCCCGTTGCGCATCCGCCTGGCCGCGCCCACCGGCAAGGCCGCCGCGCGCCTCACCGAGTCCATCAGCCAGCAAGTGCTGTCGCTGAAAGTGCCGGAAAACGTGAAGGAAAAAATCCCGACCCAGGTCACCACCGTTCACCGCCTGCTGGGCAGCCGCCCGGGCACCCGCCATTTCCGTCACCACCTGGGCAACCCGTTGCCGCTGGATGTGCTGGTGGTGGATGAAGCGTCGATGATCGACCTGGAAATGATGGCCAACCTGCTCGACGCCTTGCCGCCCCACGCCCGCCTGGTGCTGCTGGGCGACAAGGACCAGCTGGCCTCGGTGGAGGCCGGCGCCGTGCTCGGCGATTTGTGCCGCGACGCCGAAGCCGGCTGGTACAGCGCCCAAACGCGCCAATGGCTGCAAACCGTCAGCGGCGAAGACCTCGGCGCCAGCGGCCTGCACGAAGACCTCGACGGCAGCCACCCGCTGGCCCAGCAAGTGGTGATGCTGCGTTACTCGCGGCGTTTCGGCGAGGGCAGCGGCATTGGCCAGCTGGCCCGCTGGGTCAACCAGCAAAACGCCGACGAAGCGCGCAAGCTGCTGGCCGCGCGCAGCCACGCCGACCTGTTCTGCGTCAGCCTCAAGGGCGAGCACGACACTGCCCTGGAGCGCCTGGTACTGGACGGCCAGGGCGGTGGCGCCGAAGGTTATCGCTTCTACCTCAACCTGCTGCACAGCGCGCGCCCGGCCCTGGATACCCCGCGCGAAGACCTCGCCTGGACCCACTGGGCGCAACACCTGTTGCAAGCCTTCGACGCGTTCCAGTTGCTCTGCGCCGTGCGCAAGGGCCCTTGGGGTGTAGAAGGGCTGAACCTGCGCATCACCGCGGCCTTGCGCAAAGTGCGGCTGATCGAGGGCGACGAGCAATGGTATGAAGGTCGCCCTGTGCTCATGACCCGCAATGATTACGGCCTGGGCCTGATGAACGGCGATATCGGCATCGCCCTCAAACTGCCCGAAAGCGACGGCGGCCCTCAGGTGCTGCGCGTGGCCTTCCCGCGTAACGATGGCCAGGGTGGCGTACGATTTGTACTGCCCAGCCGCCTGAATGATGTGGAAACCGTGTACGCCATGACCGTGCACAAATCCCAGGGCTCGGAGTTCACCCACACCGCGTTGATCCTGCCGGACGCCCTCAACCCGGTGTTGACCAAAGAGCTGATCTACACCGGCATCACCCGGGCCAAGCGCTGGTTCAGCCTGATCGAACCGCGTGGCGGGGTGTTTGAAGAGGCCGTGCGGCGCAAGGTCAAGCGCCTGAGCGGGTTGATGCTGGAGCTGGGGGCGGAGTAAGAAAAATCTTACGCTGTGCTATCGTTGCGGCATCACCCCGAAGACACCTGAGAGAATCGCTGCATGAACGTGGCTGTCTCATCCACAGAGCGTAGTTTGAGCTGGAGACACCTGCTGCTGATGGCGGTTCTGTGTCTGCTCGCACCTGACACTTTTGCCCAGGCCCCCAGCCCAGCCGACTCCCGCGCCCAGGCGGTGACCCAAGTGGTGCTGGGCATCCTCAGTTACGCGCGCTGGCCGGTAGAGCCTGCGCAACTGCGCCTGTGCATTGTCGGGCCGACCCAATACACCGACGACCTGGTCAAAGGCACCACCCAGGCCACCGGCCGCCCGGTGGAGGTGCAGCGCCTGCTGGCCGACAATCCCGATATCGCCAATGCCTGTGACGCCGTGTACATCGGCAAGCTCACCGGCGATGAACGCAGCCGTTTATTCGCCTCGCTGATCGGCCACCCGGTGCTCAGCATCAGTGAAGGCGGCGACCAGTGCACGGTGGGCAGCCTGTTCTGCCTGCGGGTGGCCGATGAGCAGGTGTCGTTCGAGGTCAATCTCGACTCCGTGGCACGCAGCGGCGTGCGCATTCACCCCAGCGTGTTGCAACTGTCTCGCCGTCGGGCGCCCGCGCCATGACCATCCAGACTGTTCGCCCCACCCTGCGCTCGGTGATCGGCAGGGGGCATCTGATCCTCGCCCTGGTGGCCGTGACCCTGGCCAGTGTGTCCCTGACCCTGCTTGGCGTGCTGGCGCTGCGCGTGTATGCCGAGCACAACCTGCACCTGATCGCGCGCTCCATCAACTACACGGTGGAAGCGGCGGTGGTGTTCAACGACCGCGCGGCAGCCACCGAAGCGCTGAGCCTGATTGCCTCCACCGAAGAAGTTGCCGAGGCCGATGTGCTGGACGCCAATGGCAGGTTGCTGGCGCACTGGGCTCGGCCGGAAACCGGCGTGCTGTCACGGGTTGAGCTGCAACTGGCGCACGCGCTGCTCGAACAGCCGATCAGCCAGCCGATCCTGCACCAGGGGCGCACCGTCGGCAGCATCCACCTCACCGGGCACGGTGGCAGCCTGTTGCGCTTTCTGCTCAGCGGGCTGGCCGGGATTCTGGTCTGCACCGCCCTCAGTGCCTGGGTGGCCCTGCACTTGGCGCGACGCCTGCTGCGCGGCATCACCGGCCCGCTGCAAAGCCTCGCCGCCGTGGCCCACGCCGCCCGCAGCGAGCGCGACTTCGACCGCCGCGTACCGCCGGCCCGCATCGCCGAACTCGACAGCCTGGGCAGCGACTTCAATGCGTTGCTCAGCGAAATGGAAGCCTGGCACAGCCACCTGCAAAGCGAGAACGAAACCCTCGCGCACCAGGCCAGCCACGACAGCCTCACCGGCTTGCCCAACCGCGCGTTCTTCGAGGGCCGCCTGATTCGCGCCCTGCGCAGCGCGGCCAAGGTCAACGAGCGGGTGGCGGTGCTGTTCCTCGACAGCGACCGTTTCAAAGACATCAACGACAACTTCGGCCACGCGGCCGGCGATGCGGTGCTGGTGGCCGTGGCCGACCGCGTGCGCGCGCAACTGCGCGACGATGACCTGGTGGCACGCCTGGGCGGCGATGAGTTCGCCGTGCTGCTGGCGCCGTTGCACAAGGCTGAAGATGCCCAGCGCATCGCAGACAAGATCATCGCCAGCATGGACACGCCGATTGACGTGCCCGGCAACACTCAGGTGTTGACCTCCCTCAGTATCGGCATCGCCCTCTACCCCGATCATGGCGCCACGCCCGGCACCTTGCTCAATGCTGCCGATGTGGCGATGTACCAGGCCAAGCGCTCGTCCCAGGGCGGCCAGCACACGGCGGCGCCGCAGAGCCCTGTCGTCAACGTACAACACAGGAGTTGATCCCTTGTTCTCGACTGCACGTTTTATGTTTATCACTTTGCTGCTGGCCTGCCTGGCCCTCGGCGGCTGCCAGAGCGCCCCGCCCAAAGGCCTGACCCCGGCGCAAGTGGCCGTGCTCAAACAACAAGGCTTTGAGCTGACCGACGAAGGCTGGGCGTTTGGGCTGTCCGGCAAAGTGCTGTTTGGCAGCGACGTCGAAACCCTCAACCAGCCCAGCACCGACATTGTCCAGCGCATCGGCAAGGCCCTGTTGGGCGTTGGCATCGAACGCGTGCGCGTCGACGGCCACACCGACGGCTCGGGTAAGGAAACCTACAACCAGCAACTGTCCCTGCGCCGCGCCAAAAGCGTGGCCACGGTATTGGTTGGTGTGGGCATGAAAGAACAAAACGTCCAACTGCGCGGCCTGGGCAGCAGCGAGCCGGTGGCGTCTAACGACACGGCGGCGGGGCGCACCGAGAACCGGCGCGTGTCGATAGTGGTGATGGCCGATTAAGCCGCCGTAGACACGGCGAGTGTTACCTCAGAGATACTTATCTGCCTGGGCGGAGGCTGCCTACAGTGGGCCTGTCGGTACCTTCGCTGACACAACGTCCGTCCAGATAGAGGTGACATCATGAGTATTGTAATTGTTGAAAAGAATCAGAACAGTGCACCCAATGACATTCAACTTCGAGGCGCCATTGAGGCCGTCGGCGGCGTTCTGGTCTCGGTAGAAGGAGACAACGCGTCGCGCACTGTCACGTTTACCGGCGAGATCAACCACACCGACTTTGAAAATAACCTCATCAATACGATTCACGGCGCCAGGCGCACCAGCTGGAACTTTGTGTGGGGTGATGCAGGCTGAACCAGCTCGCCAGTTCCAATATGAAATGCAATCAAAGGTGGGAGGGGGCAAGCCCCCTCCCACATTTTCAGTGTTCGCTTAACGTTTAATCCGCGAACGTTATCTCCCGCGTTTCCCCCATCAACAATCCCTGGTTTTGCTCCGTCACCTCGCGGATGTAATCCCACAACAACGTAATCCGTTTCAACTTCCTTAAGTCCTCCCGGCAGTACATCCAGAACTGCCGCGTAATCGCAATCTGCTCCCCCAACACCGGCAGCAAGCGCGGATCCTGCGCCGCCAGAAAGCACGGCAATATTGCCATCGACCGGCCCTGCTGCGCGGCCACGTACTGGGCGATCACGCTGGTACTGCGCAAACTCGCGCTGGCGCCGGGCACTACGTTGGCCAGGTAGAGCAGCTCGGAGCTGAACGCCAGGTCATCCACATAGCTGATAAACGGATGCTCGGCCAAATCCGCCGGTTTGCGGATGGGTGGGTGCTGGTCGAGGTATTCCTGGGTCGCGTACAGCTGCAATTTGTAGTCGCACAGTTTGCAGCACACGTAAGGCCCGTGCTCGGGGCGTTCCAGGGCGATGACGATGTCGGCTTCGCGCTTGGACAGGCTGATGAAGTGGGGCAGGGGCAGGATGTCCACCGAGATGGCCGGGTAGGTGTCGACAAAGTGGCTCAGCTGCGGGGTGACGAAGAAGCTGCCGAACCCTTCGGTGCAGCCCATGCGCACGTGGCCGGACAGCGCCACGCCGGAGCCGGAGACCTGCTCGCAGGCCATGTGCAGGGTGCTTTCGATGGACTCCGCGTAACCCAGCAAACGCTGGCCTTCGGTGGTGAGCACAAAACCGTTGGTCCGGGATTTTTCGAACAGCAACGTGCCGAGTGACACTTCCAGCGAGCTGATGCGCCGCGACACCGTGGTGTAGTCCACCGCCAGGCGTTTGGCGGCCACGCTGGCCTTGCGGGTGCGAGCGACTTCGAGGAAAAACTTCAGGTCATCCCAGTTCAGGGAGCCCAATGATGTGATGTTTTTTTGCATATTGGACCGGCTTTTATGTGCGTTCTTATTAGAGATTTGCACATCTATACTCCAAAAACAGTCCGAACGCCTCATTCTTCAAGGCGATTCAACGCCTTGGTTCTCTAGCATAACTATAAGATTTGGAGACCACATGAACGCATCCGCCGATATTTCCGTGCAGCAGGTCAAGCTGCTGATCAACGGTGAATGGGTCGAGTCCAAGACCACCCAGTGGCAAGACATCGTCAACCCGGCCACCCAGCAAGTGCTGGCCAAAGTCCCTTTCGCCACCGCCGATGAAGTTAACGCCGCCATCGACGCCGCCCATACAGCCTTCCAGACCTGGAAGCTCACGCCGATCGGCGCGCGCATGCGCATCATGCTCAAGCTGCAAGCCTTGATCCGCGAACATTCCAAGCGCATTGCCGTAGTCCTCAGCGCCGAGCAGGGTAAGACCATTGCCGATGCCGAGGGCGATATTTTCCGTGGCCTGGAAGTGGTCGAACACGCGTGCTCCATTGGCACTTTACAGATGGGCGAGTTTGCGGAAAACGTCGCCGGTGGCGTCGACACCTACACCCTGCGCCAACCTATCGGCGTGTGTGCCGGCATTACCCCGTTCAACTTCCCGGCGATGATTCCGCTGTGGATGTTCCCGATGTCGATTGCCTGCGGTAACACTTTCGTCCTCAAGCCGTCCGAGCAAGACCCGCTGTCGACAATGCTGCTGGTAGAGCTGGCGCTGGAAGCCGGCGTGCCGCCTGGTGTGCTTAACGTGGTGCACGGCGGCAAGGATGTGGTGGATGCGCTGTGCACCCATAAAGACATCAAGGCCGTGTCCTTCGTCGGCTCGACCGCCGTGGGTACCCACGTTTACGACCTGGCCGGTAAACACGGCAAGCGCGTGCAATCGATGATGGGCGCCAAGAACCATGCGGTGGTGCTGCCGGATGCCAACCGTGAACACACCCTCAACGCGCTGGTCGGCGCCGGTTTTGGCGCGGCGGGCCAGCGGTGCATGGCCACCTCGGTGGTGGTGCTGGTGGGCGCGGCCAAGCAATGGCTGCCGGATCTGAAGGCGCTGGCGCAAAAGCTCAAGGTCAATGCGGGCAGCGAAGCCGGCACCGATGTCGGCCCGGTGATTTCCAAACGCGCCAAGGCACGCATCCTCGAGCTGATCGAAAGCGGCGTGAAAGAAGGCGCCAAGCTCGAGCTGGATGGCCGCGACATCAAGGTGCCGGGCTTCGAGCAAGGCAACTTCGTCGGCCCGACCCTGTTCTCGGGCGTGACCACCGACATGCAAATCTACACCCAGGAAATCTTCGGCCCGGTGCTGGTGGTGCTGGAAGTCGCCACGCTGGATGAGGCCATCGCGCTGGTCAACGCCAACCCGTTCGGCAACGGCACCGGTCTGTTCACCCAAAGCGGTGCGGCGGCGCGTAAGTTCCAGAGCGAAATCGATGTAGGCCAGGTCGGCATCAACATCCCGATCCCGGTGCCGGTGCCGTTCTTCAGTTTCACCGGTTCGCGTGGCTCCAAGCTCGGCGACCTGGGCCCGTACGGCAAGCAAGTGGTGCAGTTCTACACCCAGACCAAAACCGTCACGAGCCGCTGGTTCGACGACGACACGGTCAACGATGGCGTCAACACCACCATCAACCTGCGCTGATTCCGGGAGACGACCATGAAGATTGCATTTATCGGCTTGGGCAACATGGGCGCGCCCATGGCCCGTAACCTGATCAAGGCCGGCCACGCGCTGAACCTGTTCGACCTGAACCAGGATGTGCTCAAGGAACTGGCCGAGCTGGGCGGCAGCATCAGCGACTCGCCGCGTGATGCCGCCCAAGGCGCCGAACTGGTGATTACCATGCTGCCGGCCGCGGCCCACGTTCGCGCCGTCTGGTTGAATGAAGACGGTGTGCTCGCCGGCATCGGCCAAGGCGTGCCGGCGGTGGATTGCAGCACCATCGACCCGCAGACCATCCGCGATGTGGCCGCCGCGGCGGCCAAACAGGGCGTGACCGTGGCCGACGCCCCGGTGTCCGGCGGCACTGGCGGCGCACAAGCCGGGACGTTGACCTTTATGGTCGGCGCCACCCCGGACCTGTTCGCCACCCTGCAACCGGTGCTGGCGCAAATGGGCCGCAACATCGTGCATTGCGGCGATGTGGGCACCGGGCAAATCGCCAAGATCTGCAACAACCTGTTGCTCGGCATCAGCATGGTCGGCGTCAGCGAAGCCATGGCCCTGGGCGATGCACTGGGCATCGACACCCAAGTGCTGGCGGGCATCATCAACAGCTCCACCGGGCGCTGCTGGAGTTCCGACACCTACAACCCCTGGCCGGGCGTGATCGAAACCGCGCCATCATCGCGTGGCTATACCGGTGGGTTTGGTGCCGACCTGATGCTCAAGGATTTGGGCCTGGCCACCGAAGCCGCACGCCAGGTTAAGCAACCGGTGATCCTCGGCGCCGTGGCCCAGCAGTTGTATCAATCGATGAGCCAGCGTGGGGAAGGGGGCAAGGACTTCTCGGCGATCATCAATAGCTATCGCAAGCCGTAACGCGAGCTTGCTCGAAAAAATTTGCGACCACCGCGTTCATTCTGAATGAACGCGGTGGCCTGAAAAGTCTTGAATTCATCCAGAACTCAAAGCCGTGTTCGATCTTGTTATGGTTTGCGCCGTTTTCAAGAATCTGATCGTTATGGCACGTCGCTACTCGAATTTTCTTAAATACCTGGTCTTCCAATCGCAATCGAGAAAGTCAGCATTGGCGGCTTTCGTTGAGCAATGGGCGCAATGGGGAGATCAGTCACTCGACGCTTCGAAAGTTCGCCTTGATGTCATTGATACCACGGCGATTGGGGCATTTAACCGCTGGGGAGGAGATAATCAATTTCCCTGGGAAGATGTTCCTGACTGGAAGGCGTTGGACGTCAAAGGGTTTGATTTGTCCATTTGGCATGATGAGCAGCTATGCGGCCTTTGTTATGCCACACCTCGCGACAGCAAAGTCACGATCAAAATCGTGCTCCTCGAAGGGAGCCCGGACAGTCAACATCCTTTGAAAGGCTTGATTGCTGCGCTTGCCCTTGGCTCCGTTGATGCCTATGCGCGTGTCATTGGTTGCTCATGCATCGAAATTCAAGAACCGCGGCCCGATGCCGTACCCACTTATGAGCGACTTGGCTTTGGGTTTGACGCCAGGCAACGCCTTGTGATTTCGGTCGAGCGCACCTAGTATTGGGCGCATACCCAAGGCTTACAGAGGCTTGATTTGATGAAAATGTCTCCCCGGAAAACCAATGCGCAACTGGTTGCGAGCTTTTCTGCCGAAGCTAAAAAACTCGGAGGATTGATGTCAGCTAACCAAAAAAGATTTTTCAGCGTTGCGATTGCGCATGGCAAAGACATGGAGCCTACAGGCCCCTTGGCTGGCGAGAGTCGCTAACCCATTCAAAAAAACCGCCTTCATGGGCGGTTTTTTTATTGAAGTGCGGTTGCGGATTACCCCCTCAAGCAAACACAAAATACTTACGCACCGTCTCGACCACTTCCCACGTGCCTTTCATCCCCGGTTCCACCACGAAGATATCCCCAGCCCGCAGGTGAATCGGCTCCATGCCTTCTGGCGTGATGATGCAGTAGCCTTCC
>Ga0302347_1002721_pt1 | contig 17111 bp, 15 predicted proteins | sample PhyWR1_FD_202178 | JGI IMG/M metagenome (GOLD analysis project Ga0302347, IMG submission 202178) | Leaf surface microbial communities from wheat plants in UC Gill Tract Community Farm, Albany, California, United States - DLSL W.R1 (v2)... | ecosystem: Host-associated > Plants > Phyllosphere >...
AGCCTTGATGCGTTCCAACATCAGCTCTCTTCGCTCCAGCAGTAGTTGTCACGGGCAATCATGGCGCTGGCCGCGCTCGGCCCCCAGGTGCCGGCGGCGTAGGGGCGCGGCCCCATCGAGTCGTGGCTCCAGCGGTCCAGGATCGGCTCGACCCAGCGCCAGGCCTCTTCCTGCTCGTCGCTGCGCACGAAGAGGTTCAGCCGCCCGTCGATCACGTCCAGCAGCAGCCGCTCGTAGGCGCCCACGCGTTCGGCGCCAAAGCGCTTGTCGAAGTCCAGGTCGAGCTGCACCGGCTCCAGCGTCGGCGTGCCCCGGCGGTGGCGCTGGTCGGCGCCTTGGGCCAGCAGGTGCAGTTCCAGCCCGTCGCGCGGCTGCAGGTCGATCACCAGCCGGTTGCCGGCGTTGCAGACCTGCGGCGAGTTGAAGATGGCGTGCGGCGTGGGCCGAAAGTTTACTTCGATGTGCGCGTCGCGCCCGGCCAGGCGCTTGCCGGTGCGGATGTAGAACGGCACGCCGGCCCAGCGCCAGTTGGCAATCTCGGTGCGCAGGGCCACGAAGGTCTCGGTGCGGCTCTCGGGGTTGACGCCCGGCTCGTTGCGGTAGCCGGGCACGGCCTCGCCGTCGATGGTGCCGCCGGCGTACTGGCCGCGGATCACATGCTGACTCAGCGTTTCGGGCGTCCAGCGCTTGAGCGAGCGCAGCACCTTGAGCTTTTCGTCGCGGATCGCGTCGGCGTGCGCGTTGATGGGCGGCTCCATGCCCACGGCGCACAGCAGCTGCAGCGCGTGGTTTTGCACCATGTCGCGCAGCGCGCCGGTGTTGTCGTAGAAGGCGCCGCGCTTTTCCACGCCGAGTTCCTCGGCGATGGTGATCTGGATGTTGGCGATGTGCTCGCGCCGCCAGAGCGGCTCGAACAGCGCGTTGCCAAAGCGCAGCGCGAACAGGTTCTGCACCGACGGCTTGCCCAGGTAGTGGTCGATGCGAAAGATCTGCTCTTCCTTGAGCACGCCGCGCACGGTCTTGTTGATGGCGCGGTTGGAGGCCAGGTCGTGGCCCAGCGGCTTTTCCAGCACCACGCGGGTGTGCGGGCCGTTCAGGCCGGCGGCGGCGATCTGCTCGCAGACGGTGGTAAAGAGGGTTGGTGCGGTCGCCAGGTACATCACCACCACGTCGGCCGAGCGCTCGCCCAGCCGCTCGGCCAGGCGCTGGTAGTCGGCCGGACTGGACAGGTCCATGCGCAGGTAGCCCAGCATCTGCGCAAAGCGCGAGAACTCTTGCTCGGTGGGACGCTTGGCCAGATCGACGCTGTCAAAGCGCGATTTGATGAGCGCGCGGTACTGCTCGTCGGACAAATCATCGCGCGCCACGCCCACGATGCGGCCATCGGCGGGCAGCGAGCCATGGCGAAAAGCCTGGAACAGCGCCGGCATGATCTTGCGCCAGGCCAGGTCGCCGGTGCCGCCAAACAGGATGAGGTCAAAGCTCATGGTAAAAACTGTAATGGTAATAAAGTTTCATATTCTATGGGCATAATGGTAACTGCACCCGGTGACCTGCTGTGACCCTTGTGTTGGCGCGGCTCGCTTCATTCCGGCCTTTGAACCCCTTTGCGCCCCTGGCTGGCGCTCGATGCCCATGAACCAACTCGATGCCCTGAAACAATTCACCACGGTGGTGGCCGACACCGGCGACTTCATGCAGCTGGCGCAGTTCAAGCCGCAGGACGCCACCACCAACCCGTCGCTGATCCTCAAGGCGGTGCAAAAAACCGATTACGCGCCGCTGCTGCGGGACACCGTGGGGCGTTTCAAGAGCCGCGCGCTCGATGAAACCATGGACCGGCTGCTGGTGCGCTTTGGCTGCGAAATCCTCTCGCTCATTCCGGGCCGCGTCTCGACCGAAGTCGATGCCCGGCTGAGCTTTGACGCCGCCGCCACGGTGGCGCGCGGCGAGCGCCTCATTGAGCTGTACCAGGCCGAGGGTATCCATATCGACCGGGTGCTCATCAAGGTCGCCGCGACCTGGGAAGGCATTCAGGCCGCCGCGCAGCTGGAGCGGCGCGGCATCCACACCAACCTGACGCTGCTTTTCTCGTTCTGCCAGGCCGTCGCCTGCGGGCAGGCGAAAGTGCAGCTGATTTCCCCGTTTGTCGGCCGGATCTACGACTGGTACAAGAAGTCGGCCGGCAGCAGCTGGGACGAATCGGCGCAGGCCGGGGCGAACGATCCGGGCGTGCGATCGGTGCGCGACATCTACAACCACTACAAGCATTTCGGCATTGCCACCGAAGTCATGGGTGCGAGTTTTCGCAACATCGGCCAGATCACGGCGCTGGCCGGTTGCGACCTGCTCACCATCAGCCCCGAGCTGCTGGCGCAGCTGGCCGCCAGCGAGGCGCCGCTGGCGCGCGCCCTGAATGCGGAAAATGCCGCCGCGCTGGACCTGCCGGCCGTCAATTTCGACGAGGCCGGCTTTCGCTACGCGCTCAACGAGGACGCCATGGCGACCGAAAAGCTGGCCGAGGGCATTCGCGCCTTCGCGCTGGACGCGGTCAAGCTTGAGCAACTGATGCTGGCGGCATAAAGTCGTCAAAAACAAAAGGGAGATGCCATGAAGCGATTGCGTTGCGACCAGACACCGGCATGGGCGGCACTGCAGGCCCACTTCGAGGCCGGAGGCCAGAATTTCGACATGCGCGAGGCTTTCGCGCGCGACGCCTGGCGTTTTGAAAACTTCAGCCAGGAGGCGCCGCATGTGTTTGCCGACCTGTCCAAGAACCTGATCGATGCCGACAGCCAGGCGCTGCTGATGGCGCTGGCGCGGCAATGCGGACTGGAGCCGCAGCGCGACGCGATGTTTGCCGGCGAGCCGATCAACCGCACCGAGCAACGCGCGGTGATGCACTTTTTATTGCGAAAACCGCCTGCAGCGCACTACCTGCCTGCGCAGGCAGCTATCAATAAGCTAGCAGACGCGCAGGCCGAGGTCGAGGCGACGCTGGGCGCCATGCTGGCCTACGCGGAGCAGGTGCGCACGGACGCGGCCATCACCGACATCGTCAACATCGGCATCGGCGGCTCGGACCTGGGGCCGCAGATGGCGGTGCTGGCGCTGGGCGAATTCGCCCTGCCGGGCAAGCGGCTGCACTTCGTCTCGAACATCGACGGCGACGAGCTGGCCGGCGTGCTCAGGCACCTCAAGCCGGCCAACACGCTGTTCCTGATCGCCTCCAAGACTTTCACCACCACCGAGACCATGACCAACGCCCATTCGGCCAAGGCCTGGTTCGAGGGGCAGGGCGGGCAGAACATCGCCCGGCATTTCGCCGCGCTGACCACCAACGTAGCGGCCGCCAACGCGTTCGGCATCGACACCACCTTCGGCTTCTGGGACTGGGTGGGCGGGCGCTATTCGCTGTGGTCGGCCATCGGGCTGCCGATGGCAATTGCCATTGGCGCGGCGGGTTTTCGCGAGTTCCTGGCCGGCGCGCATGCGATGGACGAGCACTTTTGCACGGCCGAGCTGGAGCGCAACCTGCCGGTGCGCCTGGGCCTCCTGGATGTCTGGTACCGCAACTTCCACGGCTTCGGCAGCCGCAGCATCGCCCCCTACAGCAGTGCGCTGCGGCGCTGGCCGGCCTACCTGCAGCAGCTGGAGATGGAGAGCAACGGCAAGCGCGTGGACCGCGACGGCCAGCCGCTGCCGTTCGACACGGCGCCGGTGCTCTGGGGCGAGCCCGGCACCAACGGCCAGCATGCCTATTTCCAGATGCTGCACCAGGGCACGTCGGTCGTGCCGGTCGAGTTCGTCGCTGTCAAGCAGGCCGCCCATGCGCCGCACGACCTTCCCGGCCACCATGCCAAGCTGCTGGCCAACGCGCTGGCGCAGGCGCAGGCGCTGATGCGCGGACAGGAAGATGCCGGTGGGCACAAGGACTTTCCGGGCAACCGGCCCAGCACCTTCTTGCTGCTGGAGCAGCTGACGCCGGCCAGCCTGGGCGCGCTGATCGCGCTGCAGGAGCATCGCGTGTTCGTCAGCGGCGCGATCTGGGACATCAACAGTTTTGACCAGTGGGGCGTCGAGCTGGGCAAGGTGCTGGCCAAGGACATCGAGCCGCGCCTGCACAGCGGCGATGTGTCGGGACTGGACGAATCGACGGCTGGCCTGCTGCGGCGCCTGCGCGCCTGAGCCGCCGCTGGCCTTGCCAGCGCGCAGCGGCCGTATCGCCCACCGGCTTATCATGCGGCCAGGGTAATTTTCGACTCCATTTTCAAGGACGCCATCATGAATTTTGGCCAAGCCATTTCCAGCTGCCTGAGCAACTACGCCACCTTTTCGGGACGCGCCTCGCGCCCAGAATTCTGGTGGTTTTTCCTGTTCCAGCTGCTGGTGATGATGGCCGTGTCCATGGTCAGCGAGAAGCTGACGGGGCTGGTCAACCTGGGGCTGCTGCTGCCTTCGCTGGCCGTCGGCGCGCGTCGGCTGCATGACATTGGCAAGAGCGGCTGGTGGCAGCTGCTCATGATCTCGGGGATCGGCTTTCTGGTGCTGGTGTACTGGTGGGTGCAGCCCACGGCAGGTGATGTCAGCCGCTACGGCTCCAGCCCGGCCTGAATCGGCTTTCATCCATCCATGAAAAAAAAGGGCCACAGCGCTTGCGCGCTGTGGCCCTTTTGACTGGCTGTCCAGAAACCGCAGGAGCGGCGGGCAGGATTTTCGTGGAAAAACCCGGCGCCGCCCCCGCTGTTCTTGAATTACATACCCATGTCGCCCATGCCGCCCATGCCACCCATGCCGCCGCCCATGCCAGCGCCGCCGGCAGGTGCGTCGTCCTTGGCGGACTCGGCCACCATGGCTTCGGTCGTCAGCATCAGCGATGCGACGGACGCTGCGTTCTGCAGCGCGGTGCGGGTCACTTTCGTGGGATCCAGGATACCCATTTCGATCATGTCGCCGTAGGTGTCGTTGGCGGCGTTGAAGCCGTAGTTGCCGGTGCCGGCCATCACGGCGTTCACCACCACAGAAGCTTCGCCGCCTGCGTTGTAAACGATTTCGCGCAGCGGGGCTTCGATGGCGCGCAGGACCAGCTTGATGCCGGCGTCCTGGTCAGCGTTGTCGCCCTTGATGGCGCCAGCAGTCTGCTTGGCGCGCAGCAGTGCCACGCCGCCGCCAGCCACGATGCCTTCTTCGACGGCAGCGCGGGTTGCGTGCAGTGCGTCTTCCACGCGGGCTTTCTTTTCCTTCATCTCGACTTCGGTGGCAGCGCCAACCTTGATCACGGCAACACCGCCGGCCAGCTTGGCCACGCGCTCTTGCAGTTTTTCACGGTCGTAGTCGCTGGTCGCTTCTTCGATCTGGACGCGAACCTGCTTGACGCGGGCTTCGATGTCGCCGGCTTCGCCTGCACCGTCGATGATGATGGTGTTTTCCTTGCCTACTTCGATGCGCTTGGCCTGGCCGAGGTCGGCCAGCGTCACTTTTTCGAGCGACATGCCGACTTCTTCAGCGATGACCTTGCCGCCGGTCAGGACAGCGATGTCTTCGAGCATGGCCTTGCGGCGGTCGCCGAAGCCAGGGGCCTTGACAGCGACGACCTTCAGGATGCCGCGCAGCGTGTTCACGACCAGCGTAGCCAGGGCTTCGCCCTCGACTTCTTCGGCAATGATCAGGAGCGGACGGCCAGCCTTGGCGACTTGCTCCAGGGTCGGCAGCAGGTCGCGGATGTTGCTGATCTTCTTGTCGTAGAGCAGAACGAACGGGTTGTCCAGCAGGGCGGACTGCTTTTCTGGGTTGTTGATGAAGTAGGGCGACAGGTAGCCGCGGTCGAACTGCATGCCTTCAACGACGTCGAGTTCGGATTCCAGCGACTTGCCGTCTTCCACGGTGATCACGCCTTCCTTGCCGACCTTGTCCATCGCATCGGCAATGATCTTGCCGATGGTTTCGTCGGAGTTGGCGGAGATCGAGCCGACCTGTGCGATTTCCTTGGAGGTGGTGGTGGCCTTGGAAGCCTTCTTCAGCTCCTCGACCAGGGCCGTCACGGCCTTGTCGATGCCGCGCTTCAGGTCCATCGGGTTCATGCCGGCGGCCACGTACTTCATGCCTTCGTGCACGATGGCCTGGGCCAGCACGGTGGCGGTGGTGGTGCCGTCGCCAGCGATGTCAGACGTCTTGGAAGCGACTTCCTTGACCATCTGCGCGCCCATGTTCTGCAGCTTGTCTTTGAGTTCGACTTCCTTGGCGACGGACACGCCGTCCTTGGTCACGGTCGGGGCGCCGAACGAGCGCTCCAGCACCACATTGCGGCCTTTGGGGCCCAGCGTGACCTTGACCGCGTTGGCCAGGATGTTCACGCCTTCAACCATACGGGCACGGGCTTCGCCGCCGAAAACTACGTCTTTTGCTGCCATGATTCGGATTCCTTAAAATTTATGAATGAAATAGGCTGCTTGCGCATGTCCAGCATGCATGGGCAGCTATCAAATAAGTAGCGCTGTGGAAACGGCAGGAATTACTGCTCGACCACCGCGAACAGGTCTTCTTCCTTCATCACCAGCAGTTCGTCGCCGCCGACCTTGACGGTCTGGCCGCTGTACTTGCCGAACAGCACGCGGTCGCCGACCTTGACGGCCATGGCGCCGAGTTCGCCCTTGTCATTTTTCTTGCCTGGACCGACAGCCAGAACTTCGCCTTGGTCAGGCTTTTCGGCAGCGCTGTCAGGAATCACGATGCCGGAAGCGGTCTTGGTTTCGTTTTCCACGCGTTTGACGATGACGCGGTCATGCAAAGGACGAAGGTTCATAAAAGGCTCCTTGTGTTTAAACAATAGGTGGTTGGGATCAAAGGCATCGGCTTTTCAAGCCGCAGCCTGTCAACTTGACGCTGGCAGAAGGCTGTTAGCACTCCATGCCATCGAGTGCTAATGATAGGGGCATTTATCCGGGTTTTCAAGAGCCGTTCATTTAATTGATGTGTCCGGCTGTGCGGGCCGCTTGTCGCTCGACAGGTGGGCCGCTGCTATTATTCAAGCCGCCGTATCCGGGTGGCACGCCATTGAACGGCAAGGTGTTGGGTGCCAGACCCGGTTCGCTGGTTTCATGGCATGGCGTTGTTGCCAGCCGCACGCGCCGAAGTTTTCTATTCCCTGCACAACATCCTTCAATCCTCTTATGTACAGTGACAGTCCTTTTTTGAAAGAGCGCCTTGCCGAGGCGGCGCGATATGCGCTCATGCGCCGCCTGCTGCCTGCGATTCGTCACAACATCGCCGGCTTGCTGCAACCCATCGGCATGATGTCGGCCATTCTTGAGCGGCGCATCAAGGCGCCCACGCCCGACATGGCCCAGCTCGACAAAAGCACGCAAGCCCTGCACAGCCTGTCGCGCGAAGCTAGCGCGAATTCCCAGAACCTGATGAGCTGGCTGGCGCCCAAGGACAACGATCCGGTCAATGTGGCCTCGGCGGTCGAGGAGTCCTTGAGCCTGATGATGACCGAGCTGTCCTTTCGCGGTTTTTCGGTTGCAAACGAAACCACGGAGTTGCAGATGCAGCTGCCCAGAGGCATTTTGCGCAGCGTCTTCACGGCCAGCCTGATCGCGCTGACCGACAAGGTGCAGGGTGCGGCAAGAGTCGTCGTCAGTGCCCGCATGGCACAGGACGGGACGCAATTGACAATTGCCCTCGAGCCGGGCGGCAGCGCTGAAATGGCCGACTTTGGCAGCCACTCGAAAATCTACCGCATGCTCGATTGGAGCGATGTGCAGTTGCTCGCCGATGCCGAGGGCGTGAGCCTCAGCTACGACGCGCACCGTGTGCAGCTGCGCTGTCGTACGCTGGCTTGATCCAGGCCTTGGAAAAAGCATGAAGAACCCGTGCGCAGCGTCACCGGGATTGGCGGGAATTCTTCTGGCTTTGAAGAAAAATGCGTTGCCCTGCCTGTTGTCCTACAGTTCTTCCCGGACACCGTCCTGTAAGGTAACGAACGGCTGGCGGCGCATGCCTGGCATGCAGTCGCCAGTGTTCGGTTTTTAAGACTTTTCTGACCGCAACCCTTCTTTCAAGGAGCAGCGAAGCATGCCAAGGAAAGACCGCTTACCCCATCCACCGCACATGGACCCCCAGTCCGCCGGCCAAGGCAAGCCGCGCACGGGCGATGATTTTGGCCAGGAAGGCACGAACAAGACCATTCCCGTGCCCAAACCCGACGGCGCCGAATCCGAGGAGCTCGGAAACAGCTCGGTGCCGCACATCGAGAAATCGCCCTACACGTACAACCGCACCTGAGCCCGGGCATGCGCTTAGCGACAGGGCGGCCGGCTTGATCGGCCTGATGGCCGTGCGGCGGCCTTGCTGCGTCAGCGGCCTGCCGACTGGCGCAACAGCGCCGCCTTGTCGGTGCGTTCCCAGCTGAACTCGGGCTCGTCGCGGCCAAAGTGGCCGTAGGCGGCAGTCTTTTCGTAGATCGGGCGCAGCAGGTCGAGCATCTGGATGATGCCGTTCGGGCGCAGGTCGAAATGCTGGTTGATCAGCTCGGCGATCTGGCTGTCCGGGATGACGCCGGTCCCTTCTGTGTAGACCGTCACATTCATCGGCTTGGCCACGCCGATGGCGTACGCCACCTGGATCTGGCACTGGCGGGCCAGGCCGGCGGCCACCACGTTCTTGGCGACATAGCGCGCGGCGTAGGCGGCCGAGCGGTCCACCTTGCTCGGGTCCTTGCCGCTGAAGGCGCCGCCGCCGTGCGGGCAGGCGCCGCCGTAGGTGTCGACGATGATCTTGCGCCCGGTCAGGCCACAGTCGCCCTGCGGGCCGCCGATGACGAAGCGCCCGGTCGGGTTGATCAGGTAGCGGGTGTTTTTCAGCCACTCTTTAGGCAGCACCGGCTTGATGATTTCTTCAATCACGGCTTCGATGAACGAGGCCTTCATCTTGGTTGGCGTCTCACTCTGGTCGGGGCTGTGCTGGGTCGAGAGGACCACGGTATCGATGCTGTGCGGCTTTCCGTCAACGTAGCGCATCGTCACCTGGCTCTTGGCGTCGGGCCGCAGGAAGGGCAGGCGGCCGTCCTTGCGAAGCTGCGACTGGCGCTCGACCAAGCGGTGCGCGTAGTAGATGGGTGCGGGCATCAGCTCAGGCGTTTCGTCGCAGGCATAGCCGAACATCAGGCCCTGGTCGCCGGCGCCAATGTTGAGGTGGTCATCGCTGGCGTGGTCCACGCCCTGGGCAATGTCCTTGCTCTGCTTGTCATAGCAGACCATGACCGCGCAGCCCTTGTAGTCGATGCCGTACTCGGTATTGTCGTAGCCGATGCGCTTCAAGGTGTCGCGGGCGATCTGGATGTAGTCCACATTCACGTCCTCGCGCGCCGTGATTTCGCCGGCCAGCACCACCAGACCGGTGTTGGTCAGGGTTTCGGCGGCCACACGGGCATGCTTGTCCTGCTTGAAGACGGCATCCAGAATCGCGTCGGAAATCTGGTCGGCCACCTTGTCGGGATGGCCCTCGGAGACGGATTCGGATGTGAAGAGAAAATCGTTCGCCATTGCGTACACTCCATAAGTTTAGGTTGGCGCGTTGCCAATTGGGGTGCTTTGGCGAACGCTTTAGCAGTTTGGTTTAATGTCGCCCTGCAAGTTGTTCAGTAACTCGGCGACAGGCCTCAATTATAAGGCGCCACTTTTTGGCGCCATTAGCTCTTTTGTACCCATTCATGCTCTGGCTGTTCCGTTTTTTCTCCCATTGGCCGCTGTCTGTCCTGCAGGCGCTGGGCGGCGCAATGGGCTGGCTGGTCTGGCTGGCCAGCGCGCGTTACCGGCGCCATTTCCGGGCCAATGTGGCGCAGGCGGGCCTGCCGTTCGAACTGGCACGGCCCGCCATTGCCGAGGCTGGCCGTTTTGTCGGCGAGCTGCCCCGGCTGTGGATGCGGCCGCGCGCGCAGTCGTGCCTGGACCTGGTGCGCATCGAAGGCCAGGCGCATGCCGAGCAGGCGTTTGCGCACGGCAGGGGCGTGATCTTTTTTGGCCCCCATTGCGGCAGCTTCGAACTGGGTCCGCAGGCACTGGCCGAAGTTTACGGACCCATCACCGCCATCTATCGCCCCGCGCGCAAGGCCTGGCTGGCCCGGCTGGAAAGCCTCTCGCGCGACCGCCAAAACCTGACCGTGGTGCCCGCCAGCCTGAGCGGCATCCGGCTGATGCACAAGGTGCTCAAGGCGAATCAGGCGGTGGCGATGCTCACCGACCAGGTGCCGCCCGAGGGTCTGGGGCTGTGGGCGCCGTTTTTTGGCCGCCCGGCCTATACCATGACGCTGGCGGCCCGGCTGGCGCTGCAGACCGGCGCGGTGCTGCTGCCGGTCAGCTGCGAGCGGCTGGCGCACGGAAAGGGTTACTTCCTCAAGATCTGGCCGGCGGTGGACGGCGTGCGAACACGCGAAAAGGACGACGAAAAGCCCGAGCTGCTGCAGATCGTCACCCGCATCAACCAGGCGATCGAGGCCATCGTGCTCAGCCAACCCGGCCAATACCTGTGGGGCTATGCGCGCTACAAGATGCCGCGCAAGGAAGCATCTTGAAGTCTGCGGGCCAGCGGCTGGGGCAGGCCGCCACCCTGAGCGGAATTGCCTTCATGAAGGCACTGGCGCATCTGCCGCTGCCCATCGTCCGCGCGCTGGGAACGGTGCTGGGCTGGGTACTGTATGGCTTGGTCGGCGGGCGCCGGCGCGTGGTGCATGCTAATTTTTCCGTCTGCTTCCCCGCGCTTTCCAGGGCTGGGCGGCACCGGCTGGCGCTGCAGACCTTTGTCTGCTTTTCCCAGGCCTGGCTGGACCGCTCCTGGCTCTGGCATGCCCCCAAGGCGCGCGTGGCGCAGCGGGTGCGGCTGACCGGCGCGGTCGAGGCGCTCGCGGGCACGGAACCGACGGTGATTTTCCTGCCGCATTTCGTCGGCCTGGATGCGGCCTGGGTCGGCACGGCGCTGGCCATGCCGCGGCCCTCGACCACCATCTACACCGACCAGTCGAACCGGCTGGTGGATGAATGGATCCTGCAGGGCCGCCAGCGCTTTGGCAACCTGCGTCTGTTCGGACGCGTCGAGGGCGTCAAGCCCATCGTGGCGGCGCTGCGCGAAGGCCAGCCGCTGTACTTGCTGCCCGACATGGATTTTGGGCCGGACGAGTCGGTGTTCGTGCCGTTTTATGGCGTGCCGACCGCCACCGTGCCTTCGCTGTCGCGCTTTGCCCGGCTGGGCCGCGCCAAGGTCGTGCCCTTGCTGCCGCGACTGACGGTGGACGGCTACGACATCGAGGTGTTACCCGCCTGGACCGATTTTCCGAGTGGCGACGCAGTGACCGACACGGCGCGCATGAATGCCCGGCTGCAGGAGTACATCGCCACCATGCCGGCGCAGTACTACTGGGTGCACAAGCGCTTCAAGACCCGGCCCGAAGGCGAGGCGTCGGTGTACTGAACCCTTCCGTCAAATACAAGGCACTATCTTTTTAATAGCATCATGCGTAGGTGGGTAATGGGCTGCAGGCGGTTTCTGCTTGAACTTGCCGCAAGCGGCGCGTGTTTCGCGCCTGGCGCCGGTTCAGGCCGGCGCCTCCCCCGCTGGCGCCGGGTCGTCGGCGCCGGGTGCCGCTGGTGCGACATCGCCTTCGCCCGGCTCGCGCGCCGGCTTGGGCGTCTTGACCTTGGGATGGGCCCAGTCCCACAGGTGCTGGGCGACTTCCTCGACGCCGTGCCGCTTGAGCGAGGAAAAGAGTTTGACGTCGCCGCCGCCGGCCTGCAGCTTGACGATCTGCAGCGCCTTGGCCGCATCGGTGCGGTTGAGCTTGTCTGACTTGGTCAGCAGCACCAGAAACTTCAGCCCTTCCTCCACGCGCGGCCGGATCACGTCCAGCAGCACCTCGTCGAGCTCGGTCAGGCCCAGGCGCGGGTCGCACAGCAGCACCACGGCCTTGAGGTTGTCGCGCGTCTGCAGGTAGTTGCCCATGACCTGCTGCCAGCGGTACTTGGCTTCCTTGGGCACGGCGGCGTAGCCGTAGCCGGGCAGGTCGGTCAGTACCGCGTCCATTACGCCCTGCTTGCCCAGCGAGAACAGGTTGATGCTTTGCGTGCGGCCCGGGGTCTTGGAGGCAAAGGCCAGCCGGTGCTGCTGCGTCAGCGTGTTGATGCAGGTCGATTTGCCGGCGTTGGAGCGGCCGACGAAGGCGATTTCGGGCACGTCCAGGCGCGGCAGGTGCTTGAGTTCGGGCGCGGTGGTCAGAAATTTGGCCGTGTGCAGCCAGCCCATGGCGATTTTCGGGTCGGGCCCTGGAGCGGTGGCGGCGGAAGGCAAAGCGTTGGAAGCGGTCATGAGCGGGCTGTCCCTGAAGGATCGGTGGTTGCGCTGGCAGTGCAGGGCGGGCGAAGAAAAACGAAAGGTCGAAAAGTCAGGCTGTCCTGGCGGGCAGCGCAGGCCCGGCGGTTTGGCCGATTTTCGATAATAGGCGTTGGCGTCAAGCCATTGTAAAATCCCGCAGTAATAGTTTTGTGCGCCAACCCAATAAAACACCCCCTATGAAGCTGCTCGCTACTTCCCTACTGGCCGCCTTGCTGGCCTTGCCCGCCATGTCATTTGCTGCGGGCGAAGCCGCTCCTGCGGATGCTGCCCAGACGCATGCGGCCCCCGCAGCGCCAGCCGTGGCAGCCAAGCCTGACCTGGTCAAGGGCCAGGCCACCTTCACGGCAGTGTGCGCAGCGTGTCACGGCGCCGATGGCAATTCAGGAACCCCCACCTACCCCAAGCTGTCGCAGCAGCACCCCGAATACCTGGTCAAGCAGCTGCAGGAGTTCAAGTCCGGCAAGCGCAAAAACCCCATCATGCAGGGCTTTGCCGCCATGCTGTCCGATGACGACATGAAAAACGTCGCCTACTGGGCCACGTCCCAAAAAGCCAAGACCGGTTTTTCCAAGGACAAGGACACCGTCACCATGGGCGAGCGCATTTACCGCGGCGGCATTGCCGACCGCCAGGTGCCTGCCTGCGCCGGTTGCCACAGCCCGACCGGCGCCGGCATTCCCTCGCAGTACCCGCGCCTGAGCGGCCAGCATTCCGAATACACCGCCGCGCAGCTGACGGCCTTTCGCGATGGCGTGCGCAGCAACAGCACGCAGATGACGCAGGTGGCCGCAAAGCTCAATGACAAGGAAATTCGCGCAGTCGCCGATTACGTCGCGGGCCTGCGCTAAACCGCCAGGGTTCGACTGGCCCGGTTGCCAGCGCCGGCAGGCTTTCTTGGCCGAAACTGCTGGAAGTTCTTCCTGGCATTGAACCCCGAGCCCAATAATCAATCACAACAAGGTGGGTCTTTCTGAAGAAAGCCCGCCTTTTTTATTTCGCTTCTTGCTTTGCCTTTGCGGGCAGCGTCCTCAGGGCTGAATTGCACGTATGACAGTTTCCACCGAAGGTATGAAAGTCAACTCGGGTTCGCGCACGCTGCGCGCATTCGTGGAGTTGCTGTCGTCGATGCGTTTCTCGATCTCGCTGCTGACGGTCATCTGCATCGCCTCGGTGATTGGCACGGTGCTCAAGCAGCAAGAGCCACTGTCCAACTACGTCAACCAGTTCGGGCCGTTCTGGGCGCAGCTGTTCAGCCTGGCCAGCCTGAACACCGTGTACAGCGCCTGGTGGTTCCTGCTGATCCTGGCTTTTCTGGTGGTGTCCACCTCGCTGTGCATCGCACGCAACACGCCCAAGATACTGGCCGACTACAGCCAGCTCAAGGAGGGCATGCGCGAGCAAAGCCTCAAGGCCTTCGGCCACCGGGCGCAGGCCGCGCTAAGCGAGGCACCCGAGGCGGCAGCCCGGCGCATCGGCCAGACGCTGGTGCAAAGCGGCTGGAAGGTCAAGCTGCAAGAGCGCGGCAATGGCTGGATGGTGGCGGCCAAGAAGGGCTCGGCCAACAAGCTGGGCTACATTGCCGCGCACAGCGCCATTGTGCTGATCTGCGTGGGCGGGCTGCTCGACGGCGACATGATCGTGCGCGCGCAGATGCTGCTCAATGGCAAATCGACTTACACCGGCGGCGGCCTGATTGTCGATGTGCCCGCAGCGCACCGCCTGGGCGAGCGCAACCCGACCTTTCGCGCCAATTTGCTGGTGGCCGAAGGCACGCAATCGAGCACCGCCATCCTGAACCAGCCCGGCGGCATCCTGCTGCAGGAGCTGCCCTTTGCGGTGGAACTCAAGAAGTTCGTCGTCGAGTACTACTCCACCGGCATGCCCAAGCTGTTTGCCAGCGACATCGTCATCCACGACAAGGCCACGGGCGAAAAGACGCCGGCACGCGTCGAGGTCAACCACCCGGCCAGCTACAAGGGCATCGAGATCTACCAGTCCAGCTTTGACGACGGCGGCTCCAGCGTCACGCTCAAGGCCGTTCCGATCACGGCGGACACCCAGCCCTTTGAGATCCAGGGCACCATTGGCGGCTCCAGCAGCCTGGCCAAGGGGAAGGGTGCCGGCGCCGAGCAGCTCACGCTCGAATACACCGCGCTCAGGCTCATCAACGTTGAAAATTTTGCCGGCAGCGACAAGTCGCCCGGCGCACCGACCTCTGGAGCGGACGTGCGCAAGGTCGATTTGCACAATGCCATCGAAACCCGATTGGGCGCGGCCAACAAGACGCAGACGCAAAAGCAACTGCGCAACGTCGGCCCTAGCGTCAGCTACAAGCTGCGCGATGCCGCCGGCCAGGCGCGCGAATTCCAGAACTACATGCTGCCCGTCAAGATGGACGACAACCCTGAGAGCCCGTCCATCTACCTGATGGGCGTGCGAGAAAATCCGGGCGACCCGTTCCAGTACCTGCGCATTCCGGCTGATCTTGAGGGCGGCATGGACACCTTCGTGCGCCTGCGCGCCGCGCTGGCGGACCCGGTGCAGCGCGACAAAGCCGTCAAGCGCTATGCGCGCCTGGCCATCGGCGCCGACCGACCTGAACTGGCCCAGCAGCTGGCCGAGTCGGCTTCGCGCGCGCTGGCGCTGTTTGCCGGCGCCGATGCCGCGCCCGCGCCCGTTGGCGGCACGCCCAATGGCAAGACCAAGCCCATGGCCGGGCTGCAGGCCATTTCCAGCTTCATGGAGGCCAACGTGCCCGAGGAAGAGCGCGGCCGTGCCGGCGAGGTGCTGGTACGCATCCTCAATGGCACGCTGTTCGAGCTGAACACCATGGTGCGCGAGCAGGCCGGCCTCAAGCCTTTGCCGCAGGACGAGAAGACGCAGGCCTTCATGTCGCAGATGGTGCTCAGCCTGTCGGACGCGCCCCACTATCCGGCGCCCATGGCCTTCCAGCTCAAGGACTTCAAGCAGGTCCAGGCCAGCGTGTTTCAGGTGGCCCGGGCGCCTGGCAAGACCATCGTTTATCTGGGCTGCGCTTTCCTGATCCTGGGCGTGTTTGGGATGCTCTACATTCGCGAGCGCCGCGTCTGGGTCTGGCTGGCGCCGCAAGGCGACACCCTTGCGGGCAGCAATGGTGATTTGCCACCGGCTTTGAATGTCGAGGATTCAATGCCAGAATCCGGCGCAGCAAGCCAGGCGACCATGGCCCTGTCGACCAACCGCAAGACGATGGATGGCGACAAAGAATTCGAGATGTTGAAAACGAAACTGTTGCAGGCGCCCCCATGAACACCACGACGAGCATCAACACCACCACCCTCTCGGCAGGGCGCGGCAGCACGCTGAGCCTGAACAAAGGCTATTTCGCCCGGCGCAACACCTTCGACTGGGTGTTCGCCCTGCTGGTGGCGGGCGGCTTGCTGTATGCGCTGGCGCGCTACGGCGCCTACATGGACGTCTATGAAAAAGGCATCCTGCTGGCAGCTATCCCGTCCACCATCGCCATGGGCTGGTTCTGGCGTCCCTTGCGCATCCTGATGCTGACGGTGGCCGGCTTTGCGCTGCTGGGCATCGCGTCCTACCAGGGCGACCTGGCGCGCGCCGAGCAGGTGTTCTGGCTCAAGTTCTTCCTGTCCAGCCAGTCGGCCATTTTGTGGATGAGCGTGCTGTTCTTCATGAGCACGATTTTTTACTGGCTCGGCATGTTTGCCGGCAACACTCCGTCGGCCACGGGGTCCAGCCACAGCGCCACGCTGGAGTCACTGGGCTCGAAGATTGCCTGGGCGGGCGTGGGCATGGCGCTGATCGGCACGCTGGTGCGCTGGTATGAAAGCTACCTGATCGGCGCCGATGTCGGACATATCCCGGTCAGCAACCTGTACGAAGTGTTCGTGCTGTTTTGCTGGATGACGGCGGCCTTCTACCTTTACTTCGAGGCCGAGTACAAGACGCGCGCGCTGGGCGCTTTTGTGATGCTGGTGGTCAGCGGCGCGGTGGGTTTCCTGCTCTGGTACACCGTGATCCGCGAAGCCCATGAAATCCAGCCGCTGGTGCCAGCGCTGAAAAGCTGGTGGATGAAGCTGCATGTGCCGGCCAACTTCATCGGCTACGGCATGTTCTCGCTGGCGGCCATGGTGTCGCTGTCCTACCTTATCAAGCAGCAGGCGAATGAAACCCGCTGGTACAGGCTCACGCCGCTGTGGCTGCTGGGCGTGGTGCTGTGCTTCGTGCCGATGGTGTTCCGCAAAGCGCCGCTGGAGGCGGGCGGCAGCAACTACTGGATGGGCTACCTGCTGGTAGCGGGCCTGATCGCCGCCGGCATCCTGCTGGGCCGCAAGCACATGGCCGCGCGCCTGCCGAGCCTGGAAGTGCTCGACGACGTCATGTACAAGGCCATTGCCGTGGGCTTTGCGTTCTTCACCATCGCCACGGTGCTGGGCGCGCTCTGGGCGGCCGAGGCCTGGGGCGGCTACTGGAGCTGGGATCCGAAAGAAACCTGGGCGCTCATCGTCTGGCTCAACTACGCCGCCTGGCTGCACATGCGCCTCATGAAGGGCTTGCGTGGCACCGTCGCCGCCTGGTGGGCGCTGGTGGGCCTGGTTGTGACGACCTTTGCCTTCCTGGGCGTGAACATGTTCCTGTCGGGCCTGCACAGTTACGGAACCTTGTAGCCTCCAAAAGAGTCTTTGTCATTGAATCCTTTGCAGGATTTGCTGCGTACCCAACCCAGC
>Ga0302347_1002724_pt1 | contig 17105 bp, 18 predicted proteins | sample PhyWR1_FD_202178 | JGI IMG/M metagenome (GOLD analysis project Ga0302347, IMG submission 202178) | Leaf surface microbial communities from wheat plants in UC Gill Tract Community Farm, Albany, California, United States - DLSL W.R1 (v2)... | ecosystem: Host-associated > Plants > Phyllosphere >...
GACTGTGAGCTACACGGCTCAAATCCGCATCAAACGCGACGGAGTGCAAGTCTACCAAGAGAGCCAGACCTTCGCCCGGAAACAGGCCGCCCAGGCCTGGGCGCGCAAGCGTGAATCGGAGCTGGACCAGCCTGGCGCGATCGAGCGTGCGAGTCGGAAGGGCGTCACCGTCAAAGACATGATCGACCAGTACCTGTTGGAAGTGGGAAAGGCCCGGCCGCTGGGCAAAACCAAGAAGGCCACGCTCGAAGCCATCGGCAAGATGGACATCGGCAAACTGAACGATATCGACGTCACCACCCAATGCCTAGTCGACTTTGCACTCTTCCGAATGAGCCGCGAGGGTGGCGGCGTTCAGCCACAAACTGCCGGCAACGACCTGGCGCACCTCGGCGCTGTTCTGGCGATTGCCAAAGATGCCTGGGGCTACCAGGTCGATCCGCTCGCCATGGGCGGCGCCCGGAGGGTATTGCGCAAGCTGGGCTACAACCTGAAAAGCCGCGAGCGTGACCGCCGGCCGACGTTGGACGAGCTGGGAAAGGTTCTGACCCACTACCAAGCCATGCAGGAGAGGCGCCCGACTGTCACCAATATGCTGAAGGTTGTGGGCTTTGCCTTGTTCTCCACACGCCGGCTGGATGAAATCACCCGTATCCGGTGGGCCGACGTCGACGAGCCTGGCCAGCGGGTGCTGGTGCGCGATATGAAGAACCCCGGTCAGAAGATCGGCAACGACGTGTGGTGCTACCTCCCGGACGAAGCTTGGCAGATCCTCCAGACCATGCCGAAGGCGGGCGAGGACATCTTCCCCTACAGCCCAGAATCTATCTCCACGTCCTGGGCCAAAGCCTGCAAGTTCCTGGAAATTGCGGACCTGCACTTCCACGACCTTCGGCATGAAGGCGTCAGCCGCCTGTTTGAAATGGACTGGGACATCCCACGCGTGGCGAGCGTGTCCGGCCATCGGGACTGGAATTCGATGCGGCGCTACACCCACCTGCGTGGCAAGGGTGACCGCTATGTGGGCTGGGAATGGCACGAAAAGATACTGAGGGCGCCCGTCCAACTGGGCGCCGCATCAGAGAAGTGGCTCAAACGGCGCGTTTTATCCCGTTGAGTTGGTTGTGTTCCTTTACGGCGGCGGCGCGCTGCAAGTCGAGGTATGCGGCGAAATCGGTGAGGTGGATGCCCTTGGCCGACTTCTGGCTAACTTCCAGGCGGGTGATGGGCAGTTTGATCTGACCGCTCATCACCTTGCGCTGGAACATCTCCGGGGTCAGATGCGTGAAGTAATCACGGCAGACGAGTTCCAGCACCATGCCTGTTGAGATTCTTCTGCAGGATAAGCACTGCCTGCGAGCGGTCGCCGTGGCGAAGGGTGGTGGTCATGCGCTGGGCCTCAATAGGGCGGCGACATTGCCGCGTGAACGGAAAATCAGGATGCAGAGCAGCACGATGGACGCGGCCTGCCCGAGGCTGGTGGGCTGTCGCTCCAGAAGAATTTCCAGACCGCAGATGCACAGGACAGCCCCAAACAGGCTTGCAAGCAGCGAGATGCTGCGCCGGTACCGCGCTTCGCCTCGGGTGTAGCAGGCCAGGCGCAGGGCGCTCAGCAGGTAGGCGATTGCCGCTATCAACTGCACGGCCAGTTCCATGTTCGGCATATCAGGTGCCCCCTCTGATGCGACGCCAGATGTCCCAGATATCCGCTTTTTCCACCCACATCATCAGTTTGATGCTGATCGGGATGACCACCAGGGCGCAGATAAAGGCGCTGCCACCGCTGGTGATGAACGGGATTGCTTGCAAAGCGATGGGCGCGAACAGGTAGCCCACCCCTGCGGACAGGAACAGGGAGCCCAGGCGCTGCCAGACCTTGAGGTCGCGCTTGAGACTGGTCACCAGCCAAGCACCGAGGATGGCGCCGAACAGCGCCCCGTCGTCGATAACAGGCGTAACGGTGGACAGACCCAAGCCAATAAGAAGGCCAGTCACAACGCTGGAAGTCGGATCAGCCATGGTGTGGGTTTCCTTGGTTGCAGAGGATCAGTCCCATAGGTTCACCATCTGCCGTTGGGGCGCGCTGGTTTTGGCTTCGGGCATGCTGACAGTGAGGCCTTGCGGCAGAATCGGGCCGTGATCGGCCAGGCCGGGGTTCGCCTCGAGCACGGCCTCGGTGACGCCTGCGGTGCGGCCGTAAAACCGCCAGCACAGGGCGTCGACGGTTTCGTTTTGATTGGTGCGGATCTGCACAGCCATCAGATCAGCTCCACGGTGGTGCGGCTTTTTCCGAGAAAATCACGCACTGCCCACCGCAGGTCGCGGCGGTAGTCGTCAATGGTGGGTGCAACCTCTTCGGCCTTGTTGTTGCCGGTGTTGGTGGCGCTGTAGTCGCGAAAGCGTTCGCACACCTCGGCGCCGGTACCGGCCTCGATCGCGCGGCGGTAGAGGTGAGCCTTTACCGATACGTCCTTGATCCGATTACCTGGTACGGCTTCCAGCGTGGCATAGCCAGCTGCCTGTTGAGCTGCTCGCCAGTCACTCAGCTCGCGGTTGAGATTGATAGCGGCAGAGATCACGGCGGTTTCCAAGCGGGCCGGGGTGACGCTGGAGTCGATGCGCAGGGTGGCGCGCAGGTCGTCCAGATCAATAGACGGCCAAAAAGGGTCGGTGTTGATGTGGCCGCCGGCTGCGGCGCCGCTGGCTACAAATGCGCTCATGAGACTGCACTCGAAAATAGATCGCCGGTGGTCGGGGCTTCACGTTCAGGAGGAGCGGCCTGGCCGATCCGCCCCGAGCCGGCGGGGTGCGTGGGGACGCTCGGTTAGCTGCTTGGAGCAGCGTATTTCTTGAGGAGGCGCTCAACTCGCTCCAGATCCTTTTTGCCACCGCAGCTGGTATTCAGCTCAATGGCGCGGGCCAGATACTTTTTCGAGGACTCCAGATGGCACAGAGCGATAACCTTGCTCTCCGACGTGTCATCATCGGAAACCATCTCGGCAAACGCTTTGCCCAGAGCCAGATGCAGCTTGGCCTTGGCCTGGTCGGGCATGTCTTCCTCACCCGCGATTTGCTCAGTACGCAGCAGCAGATTCACATCGAAAGTGCCACCGGCCTTCTGCGCCTTCAGGGCCACTTCGGCGATTTCTTCCGCAATGATGGTGCCTGTGGTGCGTTCGAAGCGGTCAGGCATCAACAGGGAGTGCTCAATGACGTACTCAGCGATATCCAGGGCGCCGGCAAAGTCACCAGCATCCATTCGCCAAACCATCAGCGTGGTCAGCACTTGGTCCTGCGCGCCTTTGCCCTCAGCCAGAACCCCTTCGACGTACGGGACATACTCGGGCAGCAATTGTTTTTTCAGCTCTGCTTTGCCCTCGGTGGACTGCACCTGTTTCAGGCGCAGGTAGTCCTGCTGAAGCTTCGCCAGGTGCAGTTCGTATACGGTGGAGCCTTCCATGGTCATGGCTGGACCGGCCACAGCGGCCGCTGCAACGGCTGCTGTGACGCGCTGGAAGTGACGACGGCAAGGATTGGTCATGATTGCGCGCCTTAGCTCAGGGTGATGTTTTCGGCCATGGCAGCGCAGCCCAGGTCTTCAATCACGTAGCTCTCGTTGACCGACTCGAAGTTCTCGATGCGGTCGCGTTTGGCGTTGTCGACGACAGTGCGGCGGCGAGTGCCTTCCTGCCAGTAGATCGACAAGTTGTCGAGGCGGGTCACAAGCAGCCCGTTTGCCGGGAAGTGCGGCACGCGCACGGCCGGCAGATTGCCGATACGTTTCTGACTGGTGACGATATCGGCCGCGAGCATCTCGGTCGGCGCCTGAGTCTTGTTGATGATTGGGAAGTACTTATCGGCCAGCAGCTGGCGTCCGCAGATCACCACCAGGTCAGTGTCTTCCTGGTACCACGGGTCGATGAATTCATTGACCATGCTGGTGACCAGGGCGTCGATGTTTTCGAAGTCCTTTCCCCCGCCGATCTGAATTTTGCCGCTGCCGTCGACCACTTCTTTCATAACGCGCTGCGGATTTTCCAGACGCATCTTTTGCAGCCATCCGACGTTGACGTCCTGCAGCAGCTGGTTAAGCGTCGGGTTGGAGGTTGCTGCACGGCTGGTACCGTTCCAGCCAATCATGATCCGGTTGAGCGCCTGGGCCTTAATGATGGCGTCGCGGATGCGAGCCTGGAAGTCCTTGAACTTGGCCCATTGGTCCAGCTTTTGGTAGCGGATGCCAGTGTCGAAGTTGGTCTGAGTGCAGGTGTACCCACGGTTATCGAGGCCGCTAGGGTCACGGGGTTCACGATCTTTGAGCGTGGTGTCGGTGGTGCTGGCGATAGTGCCGTCAATACCGATGCCGATTTTTTCGCCCGACTGCTCCGAAACGCCGAACACGTTGATGGCACTGAGGAACGCGCTGGATTCCTGAATCCGGGTTTCCAGTGTCTGGGCGACGCTCGGAGCGGCGGTGAATTTGGTGGTGACGTCGCTCACGCCGTGCAGTTGCGCAAGTTGTTGCAGGTAGGCGTTGTACAGGACGCGGGTATCGTTACGCATGGTGTTCTCCGATGTTCCTTGGCTTTGTGTTGTCCGTGGTTTGGATCAGCAGTCGGTGACGAGCTTCCCGTCACCGCCCGTAGCCGGCGGGCGAACGGAGTACTGCGGTTGTTTACCGGTGGTGTCCGGGGTTTTTTCGAGCTGTTGAACCAACGCCGTGAAGTCGGCAGACAGCTTTTCGTGGGCGGTCTGCAGCTTTTCGCGGGCAGTTTTTTCGACGGTAAAGGCTTCACCCTGGCCGGCGACATGCTCGGCCATGGCTTCAACAGCCTCGCCGAGTTCAGTGAAAAGAGCGGCGTCCTTGCCTTCCTTGTCCTTGCTCTTGCCGAGGAGGTCGAGAACGCGGCTGAACAGGCCTGCGACCTTGCCGCTTTCGTCCTCAACTTCTTCGAATTCAAGCTCGATCTCGATGGCCTCGGAAAAGAGGTTGGCGGGATCGCGTTTACGGTTGGCTAGCGGGTTCATATCCGGGTGCTGGGCACTGAACGTCAGCATCTCGGTGCCGAGGCTGGCGGGCGTGTCAGTGACCGCGATGCCGTCCAGATAGGCGCGCCCGGTGTCGGCGAACTTCGGCCGGATCTCGATGCTGGTGAACATTTTTTGCCGTGCTTTGTTCATCGCTACCAGGTCGGCGGTCGGCTCGATTTGGGCGAACAAGGCCAGTTTTTTTGTGCCGGCAATTTCAACTTCTTCAGTCTTCAGCGCCACCACGTCACCGTAGGCGCGGAAAGGGCTATCGGGCAGTAGGCTGCGCATGTGCTCAATCCAGACCCGTGCGCCGTACGTGTTTTGGCTATAGGTTTCGGCAGCGTCGACCAGCCATTGGCGTTCGATCTGGCGACCATCGGTAGTGGCACCTTCAACGGCGACACGGAAAAACTTGGAACGTTGTTTCTTGGCTGGGTTGTCGGTTTTGCCGGCCATGCGTGGATCCCTCAGTGCGGTGGCAGTCTGCCTTGGCGATGAGCGCATGTTGTTGAGCGCGGGCGCGACGGGCAACGAGGCGCTCTTGTAGAACGGGCGCTTACAAGGGGCGGCGCGGGAACTGTTCGCGCGCGGGCGGCAGCATCTGCGCCATGAATGCCATCGTCGAACTACCTACCGATCACCGCCGCCACGCCAAGCACCTGTATTGGCAGGGCTATCGTGTGTGCGAGATCGCTGAGCTGATCGGGGAGAAAGAGAAAACGCTCCACAGCTGGAAGGCCCGCGACGAATGGGACCGCGCGACACCTCTGGAGCGAATCCAGGCGGCGACCGAAGCCCGCCTGGTGCAGTTGATCCTGAAAGACCCCAAGTCAGGGTCCGACTACAAGGAAATTGACCTGTTGCACCGGCAGTTGGAGCGGCAAGCTCGCATCCAGCGGTTCAACGAGGGCGGCACCGAAACCGAGCTAAATCCCAACCTTTCCAAGCGCAATGAGGGGCCTAAGAAGCCGCCAAAACGCAACGTGTTCGAAGAAGAACACATTGAAAAGCTGACTGAGGCGTTCATTGACGGGTGCTTTGGCTATCAGCTGGATTGGTACAAGGCGGGCAGTCAGCGGACCCGTGCGATTCTCAAGTCACGACAGATCGGCGCGACCTACTATTTCGCCCGTGAGGCGTTGATTGACGCGCTTACAACAGGCCGTAATCAGATTTTCCTGTCGGCCTCGAAAAACCAGGCACATATCTTTAAAGCCTACATCCAGGCCTTCGCCCGTGAGGTCGTTGGCGTCGAGCTGACGGGAGACCCAATTATCTTGGGCAATGGTGCTGAGCTGCACTTCCTCGGCACCAACGCTCGCACTGCCCAGGGCTATCACGGCAATTTCTACTTCGACGAATTCTTCTGGACTTTCAAGTTCAAGGAACTGAACAAGGTCGCCAGCGGCATGGCGATGCAGAAGCAATACCGCCGAACCTACTTTTCGACGCCATCCAGCATGGCGCACGAAGCCTACACGTTCTGGACCGGCGAGCGGTTCAACAAGGGCAAGCCTGCGGCGCAACGGGTCAAAATCGACGTCTCTCACGATGCTTTGCAGCAGGGCCGACTTTGTGAAGACCGGGTTTGGCGGCAGATCGTCACCATTCTCGATGCTGAAGACCGTGGCTGCGACCTGTTCGACCTGGACGAGTTGCGCCAGGAATACGATGCCGAGGCTTTCCAGAACCTGCTGATGTGCCAGTTCATCGACGACGGGGCCAGCATTTTCCCGCTTGCGATGCTGCAGCCATGCATGGTGGACAGCTGGGATCTATGGGCCGAGGACTACAAACCTTTTGCCGCGCGTCCGTTTGGGGATCGTCAGGTTTGGGTTGGCTATGACCCGGCCGAAAGCGGCGACAGCGCCGCACTGGTGGTAATTGCTCCACCGACTGTTGCCGGCGGCAAGTTCCGCGTGCTGGAGAGACACCAATTCAGGGGGATGGACTTCGCGGCCCAGGCGGAATCGATCCGCCAGGTCACCAGACGTTACTGGGTGACTTACATCGGTATCGACATCACAGGTATGGGGTCCGGCGTTGCGCAGCTGGTGAAACAGTTCTTCCCGAACATCACCACGTTCAGTTACTCGCCCGAGGTCAAAACGCGCCTGGTGCTGAAGGCCTACGACGTCATCAAGAACGGTCGTTTGGAATTCGATGCCGGTTGGACAGACATGGCCCAGTCGTTGATGGCTATCCGCAAAACAGTCACCGCCTCCGGGCGCCAGTTCACTTATACGGCGGGTCGCACCGACGAGACAGGCCATGCCGATTTGGCGTGGGCGACCTTCCACGCCCTGCACAACGAGCCTCTTGAGGGGCAGACCACGGCGAATACCGGATTTATGGAGTCCTACTGATGAGCAAGCGTAAGCGCGTAACCCAACTGAACGTCGCTCCCCCTCCGATCGAAGGGGACTTGTTGCCACCTGAGGCCGGGCCTGTTGAGGCCTTCACCTTTGGTGATCCCGCACCGGTGCTGGACAGCCGCGAGATCCTCGACTACCTGGAATGCTGGGCCAATGGGCGTTGGTTCGAAACGCCCATGTCTATGGATGGCCTGGCGAAAACGACGCGCGCTAGCGTGTACCTGCAGTCCGGGCTCAACTTCAAGCGCAATATGCTAGCCCGCACGTTCGTCCCTCACCGGCTGTTGAACCGCCAGGCTTTCGAGCAGTTCGCCCTAGACTGGCTCTGGTGCGGCAACTGCTACCTGGAAAAGCGCAACAACATGCTGCGCAACACGATGGGTTTGCTGCCGCCCCTGGCGAAGTACATACGCCGAGGCGTGGACATGGAGACCTATTACCAGGTGCGAGGCTGGAAGGACGAGCACGAGTTTGCGCCAGGCTCGATCTGCCACCTGCGCGAAGCTGACATCAACCAGGAAATATACGGGTTGCCCGAGTGGCTGGCAGCCCTGCAGAGTGCTTTGCTCAACGAGAGCGCTACCCTGTTTCGCCGCAAGTATTACAACAACGGCAGCCATGCCGGTTTCATTCTGTACATGACTGACGCGGCGCAGAAGGAAGAAGACATCGACTCACTGCGCACCGCGCTGAAGAATTCGAAAGGGCCGGGCAACTTCCGCAACCTGTTCGTCTACGCGCCGGCCGGGAAGAAGGATGGCATTCAGCTTATCCCGGTCAGTGAGGTGGCTGCCAAAGACGAATTCAGCTCAATCAAGAACATCAGCCGCGACGATCTGCTCGCGGCATTGCGCATTCCGCCGCAGTTGATGGGCATCGTGCCGCAGAACGCGGGCGGGTTCGGGTCGTTGCGGGAGGCCGCAGAAGTTTGGGCGGTGAACGAACTGGAGCCACTTCAGGCGCGGTTGGCCCAGGTTAATGAATGGCTCGGCGAGGAAGTCGTCAGTTTCAAAGAATTTGAGCTTCCGACGGGGGCCAAGTAGGACCCCGCATCGTAAACGTGGCGTCGAGCTGATGGGCTGACATCGCTCGACTCTTGAGTTGATCGAAGTTGCGCCCATCTGTAAAACTGCTCGCGTCCAACCAGTCCCGCTAACTTTCCCGCTATTTTATCTGTATAAGTCTAAAGGGCGTCCGCGAAACCTGCGACGCCTCTAAGTATTATGTGGAATTTATCCTAGGGTTGGGGTGATCAGTATGAAGGCTTTCGGAACTCGTTCTCCAGCATATGCGAAATTTTGTGCGCCTGAATATAATGTCAAGTCTGGGTGCGATAGTATCAGGTTTGGCACCCTCTATAGCTATAGAGCTATTGAGAATAAACTCCTTCGAGATGAGGGGGAAGGGAAGTTTTCCTATGTTATAAATTTCCCAAGTCAGATTGAAGTTTCCTCTGAATGGTTATCAACTTTTGAGGTTGAGACTCTCGATGAGTTTACGTTTAAGGATTTGCAGTTTGATTTTGGGCGTATAAAGTTAAAAGAATTTAACTTGAGTGGCTCGACGCCAAACTGCTGGATCTACTGCATGTCTAAGAGTGAGGGAAGCGCGGGTAGCATTACCGATGCGCATAAAGACAAATGGACTATAGAGTCCGATAGTTTTCCTGGGTTCGTGCGGTTTCTCGCCACTACTTTGTTCGAACAATTGACTGTTAATGAACTCCCGGCTCATTTGCTAGAAATGTACAATATTAAAAGCCTAAATGAGCGCCTTAGCATATCTTATGAATTTAGAGATGTCAGCTACGTAGACCGATCTGTAACCATAACTGCGCCAGAGGAGTTTGATGTTTCAGCTATACAGGGCATGAGCGAAAGTATCGCCTTTATGAAGCCTAAAAGGTTCGAGCCAGAGCAAGAGGTTAGAATAGTTTTTTGGTTGATGTTTGATGACAAGAAAATATCAATCGTAGATCAGCCTAAGTCTATCAGTCTTCGCCCAATCAATAAGTTTCTATAAGTTTTCTGTAGTTGAATAGGCTGCTTTTTTACTTGATCTGCTCGGCACACTCTTGGGTGTTGCCGGGTTCAACCAGTCCCGCGCCAGTCGCTGAACCTGCACCATGTACGGCCGATGCCATCACTGGCTATGCGGGAGATATTGGCTGATTGCCGGCTTTAGCGACAAAGCCACTGCCCGCGCATGTTGGGCAATCCTCTCTCCGCTCAAAGCGATCAAGACAGGCACTGCACTTAATGAATCTGGCGGAGACCAGCAGCGGTCGGGCCTTCTGATAGCTCTCAAAATCGTGATCTTCCAACGCCACCTGTGCGCAATCTACCAGGGCCCGATAGGTGTCAGCATCGCTGACAACTGGATAAACCCTGCCGTTGATGACTTGAGCGGTCTGCACCAGGTCGTGAAGCTCGCCGGAGGGTGCTGTAAGCAGCAGTCCCTTTATAGGCCATTGCTCATTGCTATTACGAAACAAAAGGTGCAGGTCATGCTTGTTGCCATACACCTTCCCATCAAATCCCCCCGCGCTTGGGGACGTGGCTGAATAGTACGTGTTGGCCATTATCCGCCCAATGCACACCGAGCGCTCCCTGCTCACGACGTCGTAGTGGCCGCCAAACAAGTACCCCTCAGCGAGGGTAGCCAGCTCTTCGACGGCATGCCAATACGCCGCGTCAGCCTGTTCGTCCATTTCGAACTTTTCCATTTGATTTATCACGTCCGCTGCCAGCATGTCCCGGCTTTCCCAACGGCACACCGTTCTATGGGCCTCCGGGTTATCCATCCGATAGACGTCGTCGTCGAGCATTCGCCGCCATTTGGCGAGCCAAGCCGTCTTGAGTTGAGAAGGAGTCATACGCTTAACTGCTTATTTAACTGTATGCGCATACAGTAATCGAGGATTGACCATCACGCGATTTGAGGCGACGAACTGTAAGCGAAGGGGAGGTCTGTCAAGCTGGAAAATTAGCGGGGGGGTGATGAACTTTCGCGCTTCAAGGCGACGAAAAAACCCAGTTCAACATAGCATTTCCATGCTTGCCAGGCAATGAAAACGTGGGTTTCGGCCAGTAAATGCTGGAGTTCGACACGGTGCTTAAGGCTGGGCGGTCTGCCGCTAGCGGTTGTCGTCCGCCGGACGCTGGAGGGGTTGGCGTGCCACATCGTGAGGCGGGACAGTGACGTGCTACTTTTTGGGGTAGTGACGTGCTACAGGCGGGCGAGCAGGGCTATCGTCACCCGGCGCGCGCCGTCGTCCCCGCACCACGCCTGCGGGCTAAATGGGTCGTTTTTTCTGCGGCCCTGCGGATAGCTCAACGCGGCACCGGCTGGGGGGCTGCTCGGCGTCGTGGAGTGGTCAAAAGCCTGCGGAACCCTGCACCGAGGGGGTATTTCGTAGAAGGGGGATGGAGGCTTTGCTGTTGAGGGGGAGGGGGTGAGTCTCAAAAAGAGTAATTTCAGTAATCTCCCCACAGAAACGGTCTGGAGGCCACGTATTCCGTGGGCTACGAGATTACAAAAAGGAGTAATAGAGAAGTAATTGAAAAGGTAATTATTTTACAACCTATTGATTTTAAAGGCTTTTATTAAAGTAGAGAATTACATTTATAAAGAGTAATCAGATTACTTCAATATTACTTAAATATTACCTTTTGCTCTAAACGCAAAACCCTTTAATTTCAATGGCTTGAGCGTGAAAAATGGTCAAGATTACTTATGTTACTCTTTTGTTTAGCCCGAAAAATTTTGAGGTCAGGGCTCCCTTATGTGCGGGCGCGCATGTACGAGCGGCGTTTATTGGTCGCGTTGATTTGTTAGGGCGATGTCAGGTGCTGGGGAGCTGGATAGGGGGATTGAGGTGATAGGCGATCTTTGCATGGGTGGTCTTGGGTGCCGCTGGCCTGGCATGGATTAAATACAGCGTACAAAAAAGGCTCCTGCACTTGATCGATGTGCGGAGCCTTTTATCTAAGCGGCGTTATGGGGAATTGGGTGAGGTTACTCCTCCAGTGGGACAAGTCGTAGCATAGTTACGGGCTTGGGTTCGGTCCGCGTTACAATCAGCCCTTCGATGGTGCCAGCCGGTTTGCCGTTGTAATAAAAGGTTCCGTCTTTGATTTCCCCGACCTGCCAGGCCTCGGGTCCCTCGTAATACAGCCCTTTGCGCACTACGCCCAGGCGATCACCCTCATATTGAAGTGCGTAGGTTTTTTCCGGTTCAAATTGTTCAGCCATCGCGACGACTCCTTGTTGCAGTTACGCCGGGCCGAGATAGCCTGGCGAATGTTCCTTTCTGTTGTTCTGGGGACGTTTATTGATTCCGACTAGCACGCCCCAGCGCTATGGCTGCGGCCACATGGCCAGCGCTTCCGCGCCCACAGGCGTGCATCTCTTTGATCAATACGTCTACCGCTTGCGCACCACCGGCTTCACCAAGGCCCTGCAGAACAGCCACATACCCTGAGGAGCCTTTCCCACAGTTGCTTAGCTCTCTCACCAAAGCATCAATTCCTTCTTGCGCTGCCATATCGTTGATCCCGTGCGTTGTGATGCTGGCTGATTTTGAGTCACATCGGACCCGAATATGGATCTCAAGGTGATCATTGCGTCGGATATCGTGGTCTGCCCCCGAAATCCTTAAGACTTGGGTTTCTTAACTGCCTGACGTGGTGCTTCGGAGATATTCCTAAATACGACTGTGGAGCCAGGAATACCGGGAGTTTCATGAATTTCCGTCTGTAGATTCAAGCCCAGAATTTCCAGTGGTTCGAACATCCGCAATCGCGAAATCGTTTCTCCAGTGGGACTGCGGGAGTACTCGCCCGAAAGAACCAACGGTTTGTGCTCCTCAAGCCATTGGACGCTACCTGTACACCTTAGTAGAACAACGGGCACTGGGCCATCGGACGTATCTAAGGCATAGGGCTCTTTTAAGGTGACGTTGAAATGCACTGTTACTGCTGGACCGTTCGGCGTCAAGCCACTCAGTAGGTCCGGATGATTACCGAGTGTTTTTGTAAAAACCTCACGCGGAGTGATGGTCATGTTGTTATTCACATTGCGAAGCGAAATGTTCGCTTGATCGCCCCGTAACAGCTCGTTCAGGCTCTCTACGCTGACCGTTAGCGGGAGTGACTCTATGCCAAACTCAATTTTGTCTAGGTAGCGCAACTCTGTGCGATGGGGCATGCCGACAAGCTCTGGCCAACCCTCGAATTCAGAGGGGGAAAGCTCCCTAAATTCTCGAGTGTCGATCTCAAAACGCGCTGCCTCCTCCAATGCGGCAGCACTGAAGCCGGTTGTAGAAACTGCCGTCACGCGTGAAAGGTTAAATCTCTGCCGTCTGCCAATCAGCTGTTCGATCCATGCAGCAGGGGCGGGTCCTGCTGACGGTCGGTCTCGGCATTCAATAAGCCACTTGAAGTCGATCGTGCCAACCTTGCCTTCGACCATTATGTCGAGCTCAGCTCCTGGCCTTCCCTTATCAGTACTACTGAGTAGTCGGGGTGTGATCGTCCAATCCGTTGGGAGCCGCAAACTCTCGATGTAAGTGACGACGTTCTCTAACTGTTTGCCGTCCGTTTTTTTCTTTGCCATGGGCCATTTGCCTAACGATGACGTGATCTCCAGCGAGTATACGTGTTGAGCTGAAAGATCAATCGTATTTGCCGAGGTAACGGACAAGGCTTCAGTGCTGGGGCATTCTGGTGGTACGAAAGTGGTATGGGCTTTTTGGGGTGGCTCTGAAGGCCATGTATTACGGGGGCTGTGGAATCAGTAGTTCCAATCCATCATGGGGGCGACGGAGAAGCGGCGGGAGGGCTCGGACCGTGAAAGGCTTGATTTTACTGGTGCTGAGACTTTTTCGGAATTCATTGATACTGATCTTTAATACAGCGGTTTTTACCCGTTTCCCCTTTTTTCTGAAATCGGTTGCTACGTTGTAGCGATCGAATTCGGCAACGTAGCAACTGAAAATGGGCACGATCACAGCACATAAGCGCGAGGACAACTCGACAGCCTACACGGCGCAGATACGGATCAATCGGGATGGCAAGACAGTTTATCAGGAAAGCCAAACCTTCGACCGTAAGCAGGTCGCCCAAGCCTGGATCAGCGTCGGGGGACGGAACTGGCTTATGAACGGTCGAATTTGACGGTTGGACGATCAAGAAGGTGATTGAGCGGTACCTGGATGAGTGCGAAAGGATCCGCCGCGTCTGATCAAAGCCAAAACTCAATTTCTATTAACAAGTACTCCGTCTTAGTTAATTAATTAGGTAGTTACTAGATATCGTCAGTCCCATTCTCCCTATTAAAAATACGAGCAAAATCAGGAAAAATATCCTGATGAAGCCGCTTCCATAGCGCAGCGCTAAGAAAACCCCAGTGAGTGAGCCTACGATATTGCAAGCCGCTACCACGCCGCCTACTGTCCATAAGACATTGCCAGATGGGACAAAAAAGATAAGGGCCGCACTAAATGTTCCCAAATTAACGAGCTTTGCAGAGGCTGATGCGTTTAAAAAGTCGAAACCAAAAAATTTGACAAAAACAAAAAGCAGAAGGCTTCCGCTGCCCGGTCCAAAAACGCCATCATAAAAACCAATGAGGCCGCCAAAAAAAATGCCTAATATAATCTGCTTTGTTCCGCAGTGTATGGCGTGACTGAATAAACCCAGGTTTTTTTCCGTAAAAGTATAAATGGCCATTGCTATAAGGATAAAAAAAACAACAAATTCCATCATCTGTTTTGGCACGATGGATACTGATGCGGCGCCAAGAAATGCAAATAAGAATGCTGAAAGCATGGTGGGTAGCATCAGTCTCCAAACTATTTTAATCCTTTTTAGGTATCTAAATATTGAGGATAGGTTTCCCGCCAAGACAGCTAATTTGTTAGTGCCAAAAACAGTAGCAAGTGATTGCTGAGGCAGGGCATGTAAAAGTGCTGGAATTTGTACAAGCCCACCACCGCCTACCGCCGCGTCTATCAATCCGCCGCAAAAGGCGAAAAAGCCCAAGACGATGAGAGCGTGGTCAAAACTCATACAGGGGATCCCTTCATATGCTCTAAACAGTGTTGAGCCTTGCTTTTATGAGCTTAGGGCTCTGTGCATCGCCGCAAAAGCTTTTCCTACTCGCTCATTGTAGTTAAGCATAATTCCCTTCAGTCGCCCCAGCTTGAAGCTTGTATCTACCGTTCGACCATATGATTGCGCGGCAGCTAAAGCATGTAATCCATGCTTGTTTTCAACGTCGCCGGAATGGGCTGTTATATAACCTTTGGCGCTACGTAATTTTTGAGCGTTTGCCTTCAGTGAGGGATCGATTGCAATCAATTTATCCTCTATGAACTGAGCGATGAAGTTGTATTCACGACCATTCCATAGCTCTGATGCGATAGCAACCATCATGGCATCCATGATTGAGTTTTTATGGTCGGCTGAGTTCAAGGCTGACTTATGCTGCGCTACGCCGGTATTATATAAGAACTGGGAGAACTCGGTGCATTCTTTCAGTGTGTATTGGTCCCCAACCCAATCCGTCGCGCCAAAGGCTGTGGTCATATAACTATACATACCATCATGCCCTGGGTGGCCAAGTCCAAAATCATCTTTAGCCACTTCATGCATGTGCGCCATGACGTTGTGGTAGCTAATTCGTTGTTCGGCCGGTACCGATATCGCATCCGCTGATAGGCGCATGATGATTTTAGCTGAGACCAGGCTAGTTGTTTTATGGGTTTCATTCCAGCCATTGAAAAACTTAAGAACAGCAGAATCTACAGTTTGTTTTTTAAGGAAGACCCTGAAAGCACCCTCTGTGTGAAACTGAGCTTCTTGCGTGATTGGATGGCGAAGGACTTCGAGCAAAGCATTCTGTGTTTCGGGTATTTTCAGGAGTTGCACTGATACGGGCTCTCTGCGGTGGTTTTCAAATATAATTCGTCCGGGAATTTTTAAACTTCGTATATGCTTCGGTAGCGCTTCAATAAAAGTTTCACCAAACTCCTGCATTGATTTTTTTTCAAAGGTTTCGAAAAAAATTTTCGGCGATGCTGAGCTCATAAAGTGTCTCTCTTCTTGATGAGTCGGTGGAATGGTTCCGATTTATAGCTTTTATGCGAAGTTAGAGTCCAAAACGTAAACGACTTGATCGCTTGTGACAAGTGACTTATAGTGAGTTTGTCGTTCACTTTTAGTGAGTAATGGAATGGAGCTCTCACAGCTGGCTATGTTCAAAGCGGTTGCCGATCAAGGTAGTATTGTTCGCGCTGCTGAACTGTTGCATTGTGTTCCATCAAATATAACGAACAGAATTAAAATATTGGAAAAAGAGTTAGGTGTTTCGTTGTTTGTAAGGAAGGGGCGTGGGCTGGTTATCAGTCCGTCTGGGAAGACGTTTCTCAGTTACGCTAACAAGATCTTGTCTTTATGCCAAGAATCAAAAAGAGCTCTCGATCCTACCGCTGCGCCATCGGGGACCTTAAAGATCGGTGCCATAGAGTCGTCCGCTACAGGCAGGTTGCCCAAACTACTGTCAAAATACCACTGTCTTTATCCCTCTGTGCACATGCAGTTTAGTACTGGAGAGTGGTCGCAGTTATTAAAGGGTGTGGTCAGTCATGAATTGGACGGGGCGATTGTTGCTGTTGAAATTAAGCATGAAGATATTGAGTGTGCTGAAATTTACAAGGAAGAATTAGTACTGATAGCCTCTCCAGCTGCGGGAGTGATACGTGATCCGCAGGATCTTGGAGGCTTGGACATTTTCATGTGGCCTGAAGGATGCCCTTACAGAAAGTCGTTGGTGAATTGGTTGGATCTTCATAAGGTATCGAGTTCTATAATCAGTATAGCAAGTTATGGCACTATTCTTGGCTGCGTGAGTTCAGGGGCGGGAGTTTCGTTAGTTCCCAAGGGCGTCTTTGAACAGTTTAGACTGATCGGAGGCATCTGTGGGCATGTGTTTAGTGATTTGGTTCCCGTGCGGAATTATTTTATATGGAATAAGCATATTGAGTTTCATCGTGCAAAGGATAAGTTTTCAGAACTATTAAAGGAAGAGTTCAAAGACCTATAACGAGCTTTTTTCAGGGAGAAGTCCGTGCGGAAAATGTAGGGTCAGCTATCGCTGCCCTGGTCATCGGTGGCGAAATTGCCCTGATCGGCCTCTCTGACTGCGCGCTTGATTTGGGCTCTCAGCATTTTTCCTGCTCTACGTATTCACGAAGAACGTCCATTGCCAGATAGCTCGCCGTTTGGCCGTTGGTTTGGCCAGTGCGGCAAGAGAGTTGGACAGATCTTTCGGCAGGTCTAGAAGTAGCCCAGTCATGGCAACCTTGATGGTGGACAATTTTTGGCCGCTTACACCCTGGATTGCTGGGTCGAATCGACAGGTCGTCGTGAGAGATGTATCTGGAAGTGATCCTGTGAGGCTGATGTGAGAATTCAAAGGCGGAGTTACGGTCTGGCGCGCTGGCCGATGGCCTTGTGAACTTGCAGGAGACGATCCAGACTGTTGAAAAGGCGTGTTTTTCAGCGCATGCCCCTCTAGGGATTCTCCGAACAAGTCCGCAAATGTGATGAAATGTGCCTGACCACCTGATCCGAGCCGCCCATGAGCCAGATGAGCTTTTCCGATTTCGAATACGCCGGAAAACGTAAGCAGACACGCCGC
>Ga0302347_1002726_pt1 | contig 17100 bp, 16 predicted proteins | sample PhyWR1_FD_202178 | JGI IMG/M metagenome (GOLD analysis project Ga0302347, IMG submission 202178) | Leaf surface microbial communities from wheat plants in UC Gill Tract Community Farm, Albany, California, United States - DLSL W.R1 (v2)... | ecosystem: Host-associated > Plants > Phyllosphere >...
TGAGCATGAGCATGAGCATGCCGAGGATGTACCGCCGGGTGCCGCCCATAGCCATGGGCATGTGCATTCTCCCGTTCGGCATAGCCATCCGCACTTTCCGGATATTCACCACAGGCACCGGCACTGACTGGCTGCGTGTTAGATTGCGCCGGCTGGATGCAGCAATACTCTCTTCCAATGGAGCTACAGAGTGCACATGTTTGAACACATCGATTTCAACTACTTGCTGGCGACCTATGGTTACCTGGCCATCTTTATCGGCTGTTTGCTGGAAGGTGAAACCATCCTGATTCTGGGGGGCATGGCAGCCCATCAACATGTGCTCAAGCTGTTGCCGGTCATTATGTATGCGAGTCTGGCCGGGATGCTGGGTGACCAGTTGCTGTTCTGGACCGGTCGCTACTTCGGTGCCCGGCTGTTGCCCAAACTGCACAAGCATCAAGCCGCCATCGAGCGGGTGACGCAGTTGATCAACAAGTACCCTACGGCGTCGATCTTCTCCGTGCGCTTTCTGTATGGCATGCGTCTGGTGGGGCCGATGGTCATTGGTGCAAGCCAGGTTTCACCGGTCAAGTTTACCTGCATCAACCTGGTGGGCGCGGCGGTATGGGCGACGCTGTTCGCCAGCGGCGGGTACTGGGCCGGAGAGTTTCTCGAGGGCTTGTTGGGGGATCTCAAACCCTATCGTTTGCCGATTGCCCTGGGCGTGATCGTATTGATGGTGGTGGTAGCCCTGGTGCGTCACTTCAGGGCGAAAAACCGGTCGCCGGCCAAATCGCTTTGAGCCTTGGGGGCCAGGTTTCTGGTTGCCGGGCATGGCTTGTGGTGAGCATTTCGCCATGGGCGACAGATCCGGATGCTGTTGCAAAAAACAGGCTTGAAAGGCAAAGTCCGGGTACCCGGTTGCGTGATCAAGCCCGTGGCCTACGCTTTGAATGACAAGCTCAACGCCACGGGTTTCAAGGTATTGGCAGCACACCCACGAACCCGGTCCGCTAATAAAAGGAGTTCTGGATGTTTATCCGTTTATTGATCCTTACCGGCCTGCTGGTGACTGGCATGGCGCAGGCTGTTGAAGTTCCAAGCCCCCTTGAACAGGATCGCGGCAAATTTCGCCCATTGATTATCGTCGCTCGTACAGAAGTCGATCCAACCCTGACCACACTCAAGCAAGCGCTGGCCGATCCGGCCAATCAGAAGGGCTTCGAAGAGCGCAACATGGTGCTCTATACGATTGTCGGCATTACCGGCAAACGTGATGGCAAAGACCTTGAACCCCAGAGCACGATGTCGCTGATTCGCGGACTCAAGCCGGGGATGATTATCGACAAGGCCAAAGTGATTCTGATTGGCAAGGATGGCGAAAAGAAGCTCGAAACCGAGGGTGATGCAAACCTCGCTGAGTTGTTCAAAACCGTAGACGCCTTGCCCGCTGCCGAAAACCAGATTCAGGCCCAGGCCGAGGTGGTGACGCCGGATAAAACAGCGCCGGCCGGCAAGCCGGGCAAGGCTGCAAAACCGGTCAAGGCTCCTGCACAGCTGGATGATTGAGGCCTGTTAAATCAGGGCCAAAAAAAGGCCCGCTGAGGGGAGCGGGCCAAATGGGATTCACAAAAGGAGTGGATCCAATCTAGGCCAGTCGATGTGAAAGTGGCGTGAAAAGCATGTAGGCAAAACGCAATTAATTCTCAATTTATGACGATTTCAGATCCGGCCTGCACGGCCCTGATGATGGCCCGGGCTCAGCCCCCGGCCTGTTCGTTCATGACTCCTCAGCGCCCGCATCATTAAGCCATTCCTGGCTCAGGGTGGGCGTGTCCCCCAAATATTCCAGCAACCAGTTCATCGCCGGAGAATGATTGTTCTGTACCCAGGCTAAGCATGACGGGCTGGCCGGGAAAGGGCGTTGCAAATGCAGCGCCTGCAATCGGCCTTGCTCGATCAGGGGCTGGGCCAGGTGGGCAGGCACCATGCCCACGCACAGTCCATCGCTAAGGCAGGCCAGCCCCGTAGTCCAGTCGGGCACCATCATCCGGCGCTGGTTATCCAGGGTCCAGGTGTCACGTTTGGGCAGGTTGCGCGAGGTATCGTCCATGCACAGTGAAGGGTAGGGGCGCAGTTGCTCATCGCCGAGCAAGCCGTCAACCCGGGCCAGTGGATGCTGCGGGCTGACCACGCACAGCCAGTGCAGAAAGCCCATGTCGCGAAAGGCAAAACTGCCTGCCACCGGCACTGCCCTGGTGGCGCCGATGACCAGGTCGGTACGTCCATCCACCAGCGCATCCCACACTCCGTTGTATACCTCGTACTGAACAATCAGCTCCACATCGGGAAAGTGCCGATAGAAGTCGATCACCATTTGCCGGCAGCGCGGGTGTTTGATGATCGAGTCCACGCTCACCCGCAACTGGCCGCTCCAGCCATTGGCGACCTGTTGGCACAGGCGCCGGGTGCCGAGCATTTTCTTCATCACATCACGGGCTTCTTTGACAAACACCTGTCCGGCCGGGGTCAGCTCGACATCGCGATGGCGACGCACAAACAGGGGTACGGCCAGCCACTGCTCCAGTTGGCGCACTGTGTAGCTGATGGCCGAAGGCACACGGTGCAGCTCCTGGGCGGCACCGCTGAAGCTGCCGTGGCGGGCGACGGCATCGATTACGTCCAGCGAGTATTCAGACCACATGGCTTGCCTTCAAAATAATTGATGTCATTAGGCAATTATTATCGCTTCACAAGCAAATGTGCAGCTGGATAATGCACGCCAGTCAACAAATTGTTTGATGGCAAGTTTTGGAAGCCCATGAAAAACTCTTTTGGTTTTACCTGTTACCTCGCGGGGCTCAGCATGCTGGGCTACCTGGCCATGGATATGTACTTGCCGGCCTTCGGCACGTTGCGCAGCGAGCTGGGGCTGTCTTCCGGCGCGGTTGGCGCCAGTCTCAGCATCTTTCTGGCCGGTTTTGCCTTTGGCCAATTGCTCTGGGGACCGCTGTCTGACCGCCTGGGTCGCAAGCCGGTGCTGCTGGCGGGGCTGTCGATGTTTGCCCTGGGGTGCCTGGGGATGTTGTGGGTCGATAACAGTGTGTTGCTCCTGACCCTGCGGTTTATCCAGGCGATCGGCATCTGCGCGGCGGCTGTGACCTGGCAAGCATTGGTAATCGATCGCTTCCCGGCCGATAAAGCCAATCGGGTGTTTGCCAGCATCATGCCGTTGATGGCCTTGTCGCCTGCGCTGGCACCGCTGTTGGGGGCTGTGGTGCTGAGCCATTTGGGCTGGCAGGCGATTTTCAGTGTGTTGCTCGGTTTGGCGGTGCTGTTGATAGTGCCGACCCTGTTGCTCAAAGAAAAAGCCCGCGCCCCGGCAACAATCGTCACCTCTAAAGTGAGCTATTGGCAGCTGCTGCGCTCGCCCGGTTTCAGCGGCAACGTGATGATCTTTGCCGCCTGCTCGGCCAGTTTCTTTGCCTGGTTGACGGCTTCTCCTTTCATCCTTGGCGATATGGGCTACAGCCCCAGTGATATCGGCTTGAGCTACGCGTTTCCGACCCTGGCCTTCATGATCGGCGGTTACAGCTGCCGCAGTGCCTTGCAGCGGATCAAGGGCCACACGCTATTGCTGTGGCTGTTGCTGGCGTATTGCATCAGCATGGTGGGCCTGTACTGCGTTGCCACAATGACCGAGCCGACCTTGACCACGTTGCTGATCCCGTTTTGTTTGATGGCATTGGTCAACGGCGCGAGCTACCCCATCGTCGTGGCCCATGCTCTGATGCCGTTTTCGGAAAATTCGGGCAAGGCCGCCGCTTTGCAAAACACCCTGCAACTGGGTCTGTGTTTTCTCGGTAGCCTGCTGGTGTCGGGTTTTATCACCGAGCCCCTGCAGATCACCGTTGAGGTGATGTTGGCCACGGCTCCCCTGGCTGTGTTGGGGTATCTGATCCAGCGCCGCAAATCACCTGCAGCGAGCTGTGTCACAGGCTGAACTTTGTAATGGACGGCTCTATCCAACAGTGTTCGAGACATTGCCCGGGCGCTGCGGATGAACAAAATAATTACGTCGCACAGTGAGTTACAGATTCAGAGCGAGCACGATGCCAAAATGTTCGGCTCGCCCAAGGACCGGCTGGATTTCTACCGGCGTGAAATCCAGTACGAGACCAGCATCCTGTCCCACCGCACCGATGCGTATCTGGCGGCCCAGTCATTTCTGGTGATCGCCTTTGCATCCTGCATGGCTAACCTCAACCCGGAGTGGGGCAAGTTTTTCACCCTCACAGTACCGCCCATGCTGGCGGTGCTCGGGATACTGATCTCACTTAATGCGTGGCCGGGGATCCGGGCGGCCTACGACATCATCGATCACTGGCACTTCAAACAGAGCGAACTGCTCAGCAGTCAGCCGGTCATGGGCATGGCCTACGATGAATCACCGTTGTTTTGCGAGATGGAGTCCACCCACAAGGGGTATAAAAAATCCTTGATGTTTTCCGTGCGCTCGCCTTGGTTGTTCGCCTGTTTCTGGCTGGTGCTGGGTGCATTTTCTCTCTACATCCAGATCGACAATCCCCTGAGCTGAAGCCTGTCGCCGGAACGTCCGGCGCAAGCGTGCAGGCTATGAAAAAGGCCGGACACCCGTGAAGGTGCCGGCCTTTTTTCAAGTCATCAATCAGGCGATATCCACCAGCACGATCTCGCTGTCTTCTATGGCCGTGACTCGCAACCGGGTCTCATCAACCACGGCCACTCCATCCCGGGCGCCGGCGCGCAAGCCGTTGACTTCAATCATCCCGGTGGCTGGCACCAGATACGCCCGGCGGCCGCTGTCCAGTGCATACTCCGCTGTTTCCCCGGCCTTCAGGTTGGCCGCCACCAGGCGTGCATCGGCGCGGATGCGCAAGCTTTGGTCATCGCCGTCCTTGCCACTGGCCAGGGTTACAAAACCTTCGCGCCGGCCTTTGGGGAAGGGTCTGGCGCCCCAGGCCGGTGCGTCACCTTGCTGATTGGGAATGATCCAGATCTGGAAGATTTTGCTCGGCGTCGACTCCATGTTGTATTCGCTGTGGGCAATCCCGGTGCCTGCGCTCATGACTTGCACATCGCCGGCTTCAGTCCGGCCTTTGTTGCCCAGGTTGTCTTCATGGCTGATGGCGCCTTCGCGGACATAGGTGATGATCTCCATGTCGCGGTGGGGGTGTTTCGGGAAACCTGTGCCGGGGGCAATCACATCGTCGTTCCACACCCGCAGGTTGCCCCAGTTCATCCGGGTCGGATCGTAGTATTCGGCGAACGAAAAGTGATGGTGAGCGTCCAGCCAGCCGTGGTTTGCGCCGCCCAGGGTGTTGAAGGGTCTGAGTTCAAGCATGATGCTTCTCCTGTTCAGGTGGCCCGTGCGCTGTGGACGGTTACCCGGTTGCTGATGGAGTGATTTTCCATCAAGAACATATCGATAAAAAGCTGAAAATATGCTTTAAAACTATCTATTTGTTAGATGTATTTTTCCGTCAACACATCCCTGCCTACTTTCATAAAATGCTCTAAAGAGCTGATGCTCCTAGATATCTTGGCGCAATGCAGCGACCATAGCCCATCCGCCCGGACAGCCTCACACCCTGGAGTCAGCGTGCCGCAACACATTCCCGATTTGCCTGAAGAACTCGCCCCTCTAACCCGATTACCCTTGCTCAAGCGCCTGGCCGCCAGACTCTTTGGCAGCGGCCTGAACCATTTGCGTGCGCAACATGCCGCCTCCTGGTTGCAGGGTCAGGCCGACGGGTTTCGCAGCGGGCACAGCGCCGGGGTGGATTATGGCTTTGAAGAAGGGCATGCCGAGGGGCTGGAACAAGGCCGGCAAGTATTGTTCATCAGTGATACCCGCCCGCAGGTGCTGCGTGCGCCGGGAATCGACGACAACCTGTTCGATGACTGGCGCCTGCCGCTGACCGCCGAGCTGAAAAAGCGGATCAAGGCCGATGTTGCGGCGATCCTGCCCGAACAGGCACAGCCCAGTGCCGCCCAGTGGAAGATGATCCTCAGCGATACACCTTCGACCTCGGTGGTTGCCGGGGCCGGGGCTGGCAAGTCGACATCGCTGGTGCTGCGTATTCTTCTGCTCAGCCATTACCTGGGTTTTGAACTCGGTTCGATGACGGTGGTGACCTTCACCCGCGAGTCACGCAAGGACTTCATCAGCAAACTGCAATCCATTTTTGCCTTGTGGGGCCGCACCCTGAGCCTCAAGGAAGCGCGGGATGTGGTGCGCACTTTCCATTCGCGGATCTTGCCCATGGTCCGCAGCTTGCCCGGCTACAGCCAGTTGCAGGCATTCGAGACCCTGAGCACGCGCACTTTGCTCAATGACGATGACAGCGACAGCAACCCGTTTGACCTGCGGATCAATGATGCCCAGCGCCAGCAACTGAATGCCTGCTATCAAGGGCTTTACACCCGGGATCAGCGTTTTCGCGAGACCCTGGCACCCCTCTGCCGGCATGCCCTGCAACTCAAGGAGCTGGAACGCGATCACCCGGATGTGCAAAAACGCATGGCAGTGACCGAGCTGGCCGCCAAGCGCGACGAAGAGCTGTGCGACACCCTCGAAGACCTGTGGTTTGCCGCGGGCGCCTGGCCGATCCAGGGCATTGAGCCGAGCCGGGAAACCGTGCAGATCAATGGTGCGCAGTTCCATTGCCACGGGTATGTGCCGCAACTGGATGCGTGGGTGGTGCTCGGGTTTGATCCGCGGGAAAACCCGCAAATCTGCAGGCCGGGGGCCAAGTTGAGCGTGCGCGCCGAATGGGCAGTAAAGCGCACTCTGTTTCGAGCTTTTTGCAGTAAGCCTTTGATTTGGCTGGAAAGCTATGATGCTGCAAAGCGTGTTATTACCTCGCTGGCGGGTGATGCCAGTGCGGGTCCGGGTTTTGATTACAAGCTCAAGGGCGAACTGAGTTCGGCGCCGTTGCTGGACTGTTTTGTCGCGGCTGCCAGCTTTATAGAGAACCTGGGGCTGGACGTTGCCGCGGCCGTGGGGGACATGGCATTTGCCGCCGATGATCCGGACCGGTTTTTCTTCGAGGCCCTGAGCCTGTACTGGCGCGCGCTGGAAGATCACTTGCTGGCACAGTCGCCGCCGGTGATGACCTATAACCGCATGTTTTCGCTGTTCGGCGAGAACACCCCGCAAAACTTCAAATTGCTGAGCCATGAGCAACTGCGCCCGCTGTCGCATTTGATGATCGATGAGTTCCAGGACGTTTCGCCGCAAATCGTTTCCTGGTTAAGGGCCAGCCTGCGGGAAATCCGCAGTCGAGGCCCGGCGATGCATGTCGGGCGTGGTGCCCAGCGTTCATCGTTACTCTGTGTGGGTGATGACTGGCAGTCGATCTATGGCTGGCGCGGCAGTTCGCCCAAGTACTTCATGGAGTTCAACAAGGAATTCCCGTCGCCCGCCACCACCCGGGTGATGCTCAGCGACAACTTTCGTAGCCATCAGCACATCATCGATGCTGCCGAGCATATCGTGCGGGCAGCACCTTCGATTGCCGGCAAACGGGCTAAAGCCAGTGGCGAGCCCAAGGTGCCAGTACCGGTGAATGTATTGAGCCGCGATGACCAGGCTTTGGCAGCGCGGTTGATTGAACATTACAACGCTGGAGATAGCGTCTTAATGTTGTATCGAAAAAGCAGCGATAAGTTATTGATTGAGAGGGATATTCAGTCGGTAGTTAATGTGGATTCTAGGTTGGCGCCTGAAGACCGTCGGCTCAAGCAACTGACCTATCACAGCTCCAAGGGCTTGCAGGCTGACGCGGTGTTCCTGTTGGGTGACTGTCAGCACCTGACGTCTTCGCCGTATAAAAACCAGGTCTATCGCATGGCGGGCCTGGGCAAGGATGGTGACCCGGACCCTTACGATACGGCGCAGAAGGATGAAATCCTGCGCCTGGCCTATGTGGGCATTACCCGGGCGGTGACGCATTGTTACTGGTATCTGGAAAACCCGGATGCCCAGGGTCCGAACATCCCCAGGGCCTCAGACCGCATCCCTCGGGGCAAGGTGTTCTTTGAGGATCTGCGCAAGGTATCTGAGCCCGCCGGATAGACCTTTTGCAGGAGCTGGCAAGCCCAACTCCCACGGATTCATGGGCCGGTCAGATTTATTGTAGGAGCTGGCTTGCCAGCGATTCAGGCGGCAAGGTCAGGCGGGTAGACCGGGTCGATGCCATCGCGGGCAAGCCCGCTCCCACAGGTGGCAGGTGCCACTCTGATTTACTGTAGGAGCAGGCTTGCCCACTCCCACAGAGTCATGTGCCGGTGAGATTTACTGTGGGAGCTGGCTTGCCAGCGATTCAGGCGGCGCGGTCGGGCGGGTAGACCGGGTTGATGCCATCGCGGGCAAGCCCACTCCTACAGGTGGCAGGTGCCACTCAGATTTACTGTAGGAGCTGGCAAGCCCACGCCCACAGAGTCATGTGCCGGTCAGATTTACTGCAGGAGCAGGCAAGCCCACTCCCACAGAGTCATGTGCCGGTCAGATTTACTGCAGGAGCTGGCAAGTCCAGCCCCACAAAGTCATGCACCACTCTGATTTACTGCAGGAGCTGGCTTGCCCACCCCCACAAAGTCATGCACCGGTGAGATTTACTGTGGGAGCTGGCTTGCCAGCGATGCAGGCGGCGCGGTCAGGCCTGCGCCTGCCAGGTCATCGGCGGGACGAAGCTTTCGAGTTCGTCTTCCACCGCCTGGATGATATTGCTCACCTGACCCGGGGTCATGGTGGTTGCGCAGGGGATGCCGGCGATGGCGATCAGGGTTTCGCCACTGGCACGATCAAACAGGCGGGCAACCAGGCTTCCCGGCGCATCCATGGTCGCCTCGAAGCCCATTGGATGAAAATGCCAGCGCATCAGCTGGCAGGCATTGGGGAAGGTAACCTTGTGCATGTCGCGTGTTTTGTTCATGGAGCACTTCCTTTTGCTCTGAATTTAAACAGCCAGAGAACAATCTCCGGCAGATGTTTTAGCGAGTGTTTCGTGTTTAAACCTATCATCCATATTCTGTGGCGCTAAGCCTTTTGTTACATACCGATAGACTGTTTAATCCGGTTTTGATGCACATCAAGCCCTGAAGCGTTTTTTAAGCCGTTTACCCCTGCACCTGGCCATTGCTGCCAACGCACAAACTCGGCACTCTCTGCTCTTTTTGCCTACGAGCGTTCCATGTCAGACCCCGATGACGGCCCCGAACAGACCCGCGCTACCGGTCAGACCGTGATGCGTTACCACTTGTGCTGGAAGCACCGTGACCTGGACGGGGTGATGGCGCTTTATCACCCGGACGTGTGCTATCACGATTTTTTTCAGAATCGGGTCATGGCCCTCCACGAACTGCGCGAGTACGTGCGTCTGTCCATGCCAAGGGAGCCGGATGAAGCGCTGGAGCATAGCGATCGTATCCGTCTGGATGGCAATACGGCGTTCATTCAATATCGCATGACCCTGCGTGGCAGCCAGGGGCTGGTGTCATTCCGCGCCAGTGAGGCGATTACGGTGCGCGACGGGCTGATCTGGCGGGTCAATGAGTACGCATCCCTGGTCCATGAAACCGCGATCAATCCGGCGCTCAAACCCTCATTGAGACCGGCCGTCAGCCGTCTTGGGCTCTCGGCGCGGCAATTGAGTTTCATGGCCCGGGACCTGCAAAGCTACTTCGAGCGCCAACAACCCTATCTCGACCCTGAGCTCGATCTGCAGCAAGTGGCCAGTGCCTGCGGCTATACACGTAACCAGATGTCGTATTTGCTCAACCAGGTATTGGGACAAAGCTTTTACCGCTATGTGAATCAGGCACGGCTGCGGCATGTACTGGCGGCAATGGATGCTGCGGTGTCGCCGGTCAAAGTCGATGAGGTGGCGTTCTCGGCCGGGTTCAATTCGATCTCGGCGTTCTACAGCTGTTTTCGCCAGCACACCGGCCAGTCACCCAAGGCTTACGCCAGACAAATTTCTTTGCGGGCACGCGCGCAAGACTTTTCCTGACGCCAGGAGGTAGGGTCGACCCATTCTTTGAAGCAGTGTGGAGTCGGTGATGCCAGCATGGCGCTCAATCAGTTTATGGATGGACCAGCTCGGGGATGAGCTTGCTCCCCGACCGGCGCTCGAACACGACCTGGACGTCGATGTGGCCATCATCGGCGCCGGTTACACCGGGCTCTGGACCGCGTACTACCTCAAGCGCCATGCGCCGCAACTGAACATTGCCATTGTTGAAGCGCAAACGGCGGGCTTTGGCGCCTCCGGTCGCAACGGCGGCTGGCTGATGGGCAATTTGCTGGGCGAGGACCGGTTGCTGGCGGGCTTGTCTGCCGAGCAGCGTCGGGCCTCCTTCGATTTGCTGCACGGCATACCTGATGAAGTGAAAAACGTCATCGATCGTGAAGGCATCGACTGCGATTACCGCAAAGGGGGCGCTTTGTATTGCGCGGCCCGTTACCCCGAGCAAGAAGCCAGTCTGCGCAGTTATCTGGCCAGCCTCTACGCCCAGGGCTTGAACGAATCCGACTACCGCTGGCTGAGCCCGGGCGAACTGGCGCAACAGATCCGCGTCGCCAGGCCCTATGGCGGCATCTTCACTCCCCATGTTGCAACCATTCACCCGGCCAGACTGGTACGCGGCCTGGCCCGCGCCGTTGAGCGCATGGGGGTGCAGATATTCGAGCAAAGCCCGGTCACGCAATGGCAGTCGGGCCAGGTGGTCACAGCCAAAGCCCGGGTGCGCAGCCGTTGGGTGGTGCCGGCCGTGGAAGGCTACGCCAATACCTTGCCAACCCTGGGCCGCTATCAACTGCCGGTACAGAGCCTGCTGGTGGCCACAGAGCCTTTGTCCCAGGCCGTGTGGGACGAGATCGGACTGTCCCGGGGCCAGGCCTTCAGCGAGAGCAGCCGTCAGGTCACTTACGGCCAGCGCACGGTGGATAACCGCCTGGTGTTCGGTGCGCGGGGCGGTTATCAGTTTGGCGGACGCCTGCGAGGCAATTTCGACCTCAGCGAAAGCGAAATTGAACTGCGCCGTTATTTGTTTGGCGAACTGTTCCCGCAGCTTAAAGACGTGCGTATCAGCCATGCCTGGGGCGGCAATCTGGGCATGTCGCGGCGGTTTCAGCCACACATGCTCTGTGATCGCCAGCAAGGCATCGCCCTGGCCGGCGGGTATGGCGGCGAAGGGGTAGGCGCCAGTCATCTGGGCGGCCGCACCCTGGCCGACCTGATTTTGCAACGCGACACCCTCGAGGTGACACAGCCCTGGGTGTTGACCGAAGGCGGACTCGCTGCGCTCAAGGCCTGGGAGCCGGAGCCCTGCCGCTGGCTGGGTTACAACGCAATTATCCGCAGCTTCGTCTACGAAGACCAAACCCTGGCCAACCCCCACAGCTCGCCCTTGCGTCGGCGCCTGGCCAGCCGCGTGGCCGGGTTTATGGAAGGTTTCATGCAGTAATTAAACGTCGTCTTGATCAGGAAGCATTTCATGAGCATCACTCAATTCAAAAACACGGCCCTGGTACCGCTACAAGAGTCCTTCCCGGTGGCCGTGCCGCTGGGTACGCCGGTGGCTATCACCTCGGTCACCTGTGTCGAGCGTAACGACGGGGTCGAAACCGGCATCTGGGAATGCACGCCGGGTCGCTGGCGCCGACAGATTGTGGCGCAAGAGTTTTGTCACTTCATTCAAGGGCGCTGCACCTTCACTCCGGATGACGGAGAAACCCTGACCATAGAAGCAGGGGATGCACTGATGTTGCCTGCCAACAGCACCGGCATCTGGGACATTCAGGAGACCGTGCGCAAGACCTATGTCCTGATCCTGTAAGCCTTTGCTCACTTAAAACTGCCGATACCTGCCTATAAAAAAGCTGCCAGAACATGCAAGGAATCGAATCATGATCCGTATGACCCTGTTGCCCCTGATGTTGGCCGCGACTTTGTGTCAGGCCGCCGAGACCGTGAAGGTCTATAACTGGTCCGACTACATCGCACCCGACACGATGAAGAACTTTTCCCGTGATTCCGGAGTTGCGTTTACCTACGACCTGTTTGACAGCAACGAGACCCTGGATGGCAGGTTGATGACCGGCAATTCCGGGTATGACGTGGTGTTTCCATCCAACCACTTTATGGCCCGGCAGATTCAAGGCGGGGCCCTGAAGAAGCTCGACAGAAGCCAGTTGCCCAACTGGAAAAACCTCAACCCGGTGCTGCTCAAGGCGCTGGAGGTCAACGATCCGGGGAACCAGCATGGTTTTCCGTACCTGTGGGGCAGTACCGGTATCGGCTACAACGTGGCCAAGGTCAAAGCGGTACTGGGCGAGAATGCCCCGGTGGATTCCTGGGACCTGATTTTCAAGCCTGAAAACATGGAAAAGCTCAGTAAATGCGGGGTCGCGATACTGGACAACGGTCCGGAAGTGCTGCCCGCGGCGCTGAATTACCTGGGCTTGCCCCATCACAGCAAGAACCCGCAGGACTACAAAAAAGCCGAAGCGCTGCTGATGAAAGTACGGCCCTATATCAGCTACTTTCACTCGTCCAAGTACACCAGCGACCTGGCCAACGGCAATATTTGTGTGGCGGTAGGCTTTTCGGGAGACATTCTGCAGGCCGAAACCCGGGCCAAAGAGGCCAGTAACGGGGTGGATATCGGTTATTCGATACCTAAGGAAGGTGCGGCGATCTGGTTTGATATGGTGGCCATGCCCGTCGACGCGCCGGACGAGAAGGCCGCTTACAGCTTCATGAACTACTTGCTGCGCCCGGACGTGATGGCCGGTATCACCAACTATGTGCATTACGCCAATGGCAATGAACAGGCCGATGCCCTGGTCAGCCCCGAGATCAAGGCTGACACCAAGGTCTATCCAACGGCGGCGATGATGGACAAGCTGTTTGCCCTCCAGGCCATGCCGTTGAATATCGACCGCATCCGCACGCGGCTATGGACCAAAATCAAGGCCGGTGAATGATCAGCCCAATGCTTGTGGGTTAACCAGGTTGGCCGGGCGTTCACCGGCCAGTGCCGCCAGGAGATTATCGACCGCACAGCGGGCCATGGCTTCGCGGGTTTCGTGGGTGGCCGAACCTATGTGGGGGGTGGCCACCACGTTATCCAGCTGCCGTAGCGGCGAGGTCAGCTCCAGCGGTTCGCGCTCGAACACATCCAGCCCGGCTGCGCGAATCTGGCCCTCTTGCAAGGCCTGAATCAGTGCCGCTTCGTCCACCACCTTGCCCCGGGAGATATTGATAAAGATGCTCTCGGGGCGCATCAGGGCAAATTGCTCTGCGCCGATCAAGCCTTCGGTTTGCGCGGTCAGGGGCAGGGTCAGGCAGATAAAGTCGGCTTGTTGCAACAGTTCATCGAGGCTGCGGTACTGCGCGTTGAAGCGTGCCTCTACTGCAGGTTTTGGCGAATTGCTGTGGTAGATCACCGGCATGCCGAAGCCAAAGTGGCCGCGCTGGGCCAGGGCTTCGCCGATGCGGCCCATGCCAATGATGCCCAGGGTTTTGCCATGCACGTCGGTGCCGAACTGCTCGGGGCCGACGTTTTTTTGCCACTGGCCATTGCGCACCAGGTTGGCCAGCTCCACCACGCGCCGGGCGCTGGCCAGAATCAGGGCGAAACCGGTGTCGGCCGTGGTTTCGGTGAGCACGTCGGGGGTGTTGGTGAGCAGGACTTTGCGCTCGGTCAGGTAGTCGATGTCGTAGTTATCAACCCCCACCGAAACGCTGGCCACGGCCTCCAGTGCCGGTGCCAGATCCAGCAGCTGCGCATCCAGCCTGAGGCTGGCCCCCAGCAATCCCTGGGCCTGGGGTAGGGCCGCCCGCAGTTGCTCCAGGCCCTGGGCATCAAGGCGCTTGATCAGGGTGACATTGACCTGATCTTCCAGGCGTTGCATCAGGGGCGCGGACAGTTCTTTGTACAGCACGACATTCTTTTTCAAGGTATTCACCGACGTTGAAATCAAGAGTGGGCCAGACCCTGCGTAGCCAATTGCTTGGGCGCAGGGGTGTCATTGACCGTGGGTTTGAGCATCAGGGTCAGCAGCACGGAAATCATCAGCGCGCCGCTCATCAACAGGAAGGAAGCTCCCGGTGAACCGGTCTCGCTGTTCAGGTATCCGACCAGATAGGAGCCGGCAAACGAACCCAGGGCCCCCATGCTGTTAATCAGCGCCATGGCGCCCCCGGCCACGTTGGACGGCAGTATTTCCGGGATGATGGCGAAAAACGGACCGTAGGGTGCATACATGCAGGCACCGGCAATCACCAGCAGGCTGTAGGACCACCAGAAGTGTTCCGCACCCAGCACGTAGGAGCCGTAGAAGGCGATGGAGGCGATCAGCAGCGGCGGCCAGACGAAGCGTTTGCGTTTTTGCAGTTTGTCCGAGCCCCACGACACCACGAGCATCGCGATCACTGCAGCCAGATAGGGCAGGGCCGAGAGCCAGCCGGCCTCGATCATGTCCATCTGCGCGCCGTGTTTGAGAATCGACGGCAGCCACAGGACAAAACCGTACACCCCGATGCTCCAGCAGAAGAACTGCAAGGACAGCAGGATCACTTTCGGCGAGCGGAAGGCCGCAGCATAGTTTTTTACCGGTTTCATTCCGACCTGTTCGGCATCCAGCGCGCTTTGCAGGTCGTGTTTCTCTTGAGTGCTGAGCCATTTGGCTTCGCTTGGACGGTCATCGGCCAGGCGCCACCAGATAAATGCCCAGAGCACAGCAGGCAGGCCCTCGACGATAAACATCCAGCGCCAGCTGTAATGCTGCACCAGGTAGCCCGAGACCACCGACATCCAGAGCATGGTGACCGGGTTGCCGAGAATCAGGAAGGTGTTGGCGCGCGAGCGTTCGGCACGGGTGAACCAGTGGCACAGGTACACCAGCATTGCCGGCATGACTGCGGCTTCAACCACTCCGAGCATGAAGCGAATGGCAATCAGGCTGTAGGCGTTGGACACCACGCCGGTCAGGGTCGCCAGGCTGCCCCAGAGGATCAGGCTGACGAATATCAGTTTCTTGACGCTGTTTTTCTGCGCATAAATCGCCCCCGGGACCTGGAAGAAGAAATACCCGAGGAAGAACAGGGCGCCGAGCAACGACGACAGCCCGGGAGTGATGTTGAGGTCTTCGGCCATGCCGGAGGCCGCAGCGAACCCGTAGTTAGCCCGGTCCAGGTAGGCCAGGCTGTAGGTGATAAATACGATCGGCATGATGTACCACCAACGACGGGCGGCGAGTTTTAACGAGTGCATGGTGGTGCTCCTGAGCTTGTTTTTTTTGTCGCAGCAGGTAACGGGTGCAGCAAAATCACGGTGTTTATTCGGGCGCAGTCTGCGCGTTGTGGTGCGACAGTTCGGCCCGGGTCGGTAGCCCTTCCATATCGCCACGGCTTTGCACGGCACGGCTGCCAACCCAGTTGCCACGCTGCACGGCTTCGGCAAAGTCGAGGTTTTCCAGCAAGGCACTGATGACGCCCACAGCAAAGCCATCGCCGGCGCCAACGGTGTCGATCACCTGGGCAACCGGTACGGCGGGCACGAATTGTTCAAGCTCGGCGGTGCGCCAGTAAGCGCCCTTGGCTCCCAGCTTGATGATCACCGCTTCTGCCCCTTGGTCGAGGTAGAACGCAGCGATGTCGCCCGGATCGTCGTAGCCGGTCAGCAACCGGCCCTCGCTCAGCCCTGGCAGTACCCAGTCGGCGTGGGCGGCGAGGGCGTTGATGTCGCGAATCATTTGCTGCTCGCTGGCCCATAGCGACGGTCGCAGGTTGGGATCGAACGACACGCTGTTGCCGGCTTTGCGCATGGACTTCATCAGCTCAAAGGACAGTTCATTGCAACTGGCCGAGAGGGCTGGAGGAATGCCGGTGGCGTGCAAATGACGGGCATCGAGCAATTGCGGGGTAATGGCGTCGAGGCCCAGATGACTGGCGGCCGAACCGCGGCGGAAATACTCCACTTGCGGATCGCTGCCGTCATCTACCCGTGACTTGAGTTGAAAACCGGTGGGGTGCTGCGGATCGATGGCCACGTGCTGGCAGTCCAGCCCTTCGGCTTGCAGGGTGTTGCGCACGAAACGGCCGAGGGAATCGTTGCCTACGCGGCTCAGCCATTTAACATTGAAACCCAGGCGTGCCAGGCCGATGGCGACGTTGCTGTCGGCCCCGGCAATGCGTTTGTGAAACAGCTCGACCTGGTCCAGATCGCCGCAGTGTTCAGCCACCCACATGGCCATGGTTTCGCCAAACGACAACACATCAAACTTAGACATGGCTCAGCTCCTGTTGCTGTTGGCTCAGTTTGGCCAGTACCGCGACATGCTCTTTGGTCAGCCGGTCGAGGTCGCTGCCCTGCAGCGGATATTCGACGGCGCGGGTCAGGCCATGGGGCATGTGGGTCATCAGTTGCTGCCACATTTGCAGGTCGGTGGCGGTTGGCGCTATGGCAATCAGCTTGCCGTCCGGGCGCCGGGCCACGCCTTTGCAGTGCAGGTAGCTGACGTAACGGCCGAGCAGGCGGGCGGCGGTGCCGGCTGACTGGTCCTGCCACTGCCAGTTACCAATGTCGAAGGTCATGCTGATCGGAGCCTGCTGTTGATCGACCTTGTCGAAGAAACGCTGCATCGGCTCGATCCGCCCTCATTAATCTCTGAAACCGGTTTCATTTTGTTGTTAGGAAGTGCCGCAGGTTTAAACAGGCAACCGGCGGCAATAAAGCGTCAGGTAGCAGGGCGTTGAGTGGAGCCGCGCTTGATCAGGCTTGCAGCAAAATCCAGGACCCGGGCGGGTGCCTTGTCGCCCTTGAGGCGTCTGAGCAGGCAGTCAAAAGCGCTGGCGCCAATCTGTTGCGTGGGTTGGGCGAGGGCTGTGATACCGCTGCCGACCAGAGGGAACCATTCCAGGTCATCCAGGGCGATCAGGCCGGCATCCTCGAACAAGCGACAGTTCAACTCGCGCAAGATATGGGTGCAGGCCAGCGCGGCCACGCCATTGGCACAAAACAGTGCCTTGGGGCCGTTGCCGGGGGTTTGCAGGAAAGACTGGATGT
>Ga0302347_1002729_pt1 | contig 17086 bp, 16 predicted proteins | sample PhyWR1_FD_202178 | JGI IMG/M metagenome (GOLD analysis project Ga0302347, IMG submission 202178) | Leaf surface microbial communities from wheat plants in UC Gill Tract Community Farm, Albany, California, United States - DLSL W.R1 (v2)... | ecosystem: Host-associated > Plants > Phyllosphere >...
TACACGGAGTAGGAGCAGTGTATAGCGCATTCACAGGCAAACCACTTAACTGGCAATGCCGCGGTAATAAGATTCAAGATGTAAATGGCGAATATCGGTGTATTTGCCTACAACTTGATAACTGTTAACGTCAGTTAGCTCCGCTTTTCAACACCCAAGGGAAGCGGCCAGGCACATTCAGGTCCGAGGACAAAAATAATGCAACCTGATTTCTGGAATGACAAACGTCCTGCCGGTGTACCGCTGGATATAGATATGACGGCCTTCACATCGGTCGTTGATGTGTTTGAACGCTCGTGCAAGAAATTCGCCGATCGTCCGGCGTTCAGCAACCTGGGTGTGACCATCACTTATGCCGAACTGGAGCGCCACAGCGCAGCGTTTGCCGGTTATCTTCAAAATCATACCGACCTCAAGCCCGGCGACCGCATCGCTGTACAGATGCCCAACGTGCTGCAATATCCGATCGCGGTATTTGGTGCGTTGCGCGCCGGTCTGATCGTGGTCAACACCAACCCGCTGTACACCTCTCGCGAAATGCGCCATCAGTTCAAAAGTGCCGGGATTCGGGCGCTGGTGTACTTGAACATGTTCGGCAAGCGCGTGCAGGAAGTGCTGGCAGATACCGAGATCGAGTACCTGATCGAAGCCAGAATGGGCGACATGATGCCGGCTGCCAAAGGCTGGATTACCAACCTGGTGGTCGACAAGGTCAAAAAGCTGGTGCCGGCCTACCAGTTGCCCCAGGCCATTGCCTTTAAAAGCGTATTGCACCGGGGCGCAGGCCAGCCGATTCGGCCGGTGCCGGTGACGCTGGATGACACGGCAGTCCTGCAATACACCGGTGGCACCACCGGACTGCCCAAGGGCGCAATGCTCAGTCACGGCAATCTGGTGGCCAACATGCAGCAGGTGCGTGCTTGTCTGTCCCAGCATGACGAGAGTGGGCAACCGATTCTCAGGGACGGTCGGGAGGTCATGGTGGCGCCGTTGCCGCTGTACCATATCTATGCATTTACCGCTAATTGCATGGGCATGATGGTCACGGGTAACCACAACATCCTGATCACCAATCCGCGTGATATCAAAGGTTTCATCAAGGAGCTGAAGAACTGGCGGTTCACCGCTTTTCTGGGGCTTAACACCCTGTTTGTCGCGCTGATGGACCATCCGGACTTCAAGAGCCTGGACTTCTCGGGGCTGAAGGTCACCAACTCGGGCGGTACTGCGCTGGTCAAGGCCACGGCCGAGCGTTGGGAAAAAATCACCGGATGCCGCATCGTTGAGGGCTACGGCCTGACTGAAACGTCACCGGTGGCCAGTGCCAACCCCTGTGGTTCTCTGGCCCGGCTGGGCACCGTGGGCATGCCGGTTCCGGGTACGGCGATGAAAGTAGTCAGCGATGATGGCAGCGACCTTGGTTTGGGGGAGCGCGGCGAGCTATGCGTCAAAGGCCCGCAAGTCATGAAGGGGTACTGGCAAAACCCGCAGGCAACGGCCGAAGTGCTGGACGCCGAGGGCTGGTTCAAGACGGGTGATATTGCGGTGATTGATCCCGATGGTTTTGTCCGGATTGTCGATCGCAAAAAGGACCTGATCATCGTTTCGGGTTTCAACGTGTACCCCAATGAAATCGAAGATATCGTGATGGCCCACCCCAAAGTGGTGAATTGCGCGGTAATCGGCGTGCCTGACGAGCGCACCGGGGAGGCCGTCAAACTCTTTGTAGTCGCGCGCGAAGGCGGGGTCAGCGTTGAAGAGCTCAAGGCGTACTGCAAGGACAACTTCACCGCTTACAAGGTACCCAAGCAGATAGTGCTGCGTGACTCCTTGCCCATGACTCCCGTGGGGAAAATCCTGCGTCGCGAGTTGCGTGATAACGCCTGATTCCATCAGCCTGGTGAAAAACGCCCGTTTGCTTTGAGCAGGCGGGCGTTTTTATTCGTCTATAACAATAGACAGGGTTTGATCTGGATCTCTGAGGGGGCGCCGTAATGCCTGAATTAGAGCGGTTTTACTATCAATAGAGCTATTGTACTAATGATGACTTTGGATTGTCCTACAGTCAGGTTTGTGACTCTGCGGGCCATCTTTGGCTCTAGGCGGCCTCTGGCAAAGCTGCTACTCTCGGCGCGCTTTGTGACTTCTCGGTAAGTGAAAAGCCAGATTTATCCATTACAAAAATCACACAAATAATAACCGCATCAATGCGGTGAAGAATTCGCGACGCTGAGGAGTGGGCTTCCATGATTGAAGACTTTTGGAAGGATAAGTACCCAGCTGGGATTGCTGCTGAAATCAACCCGGATGAATACCCGAATATTCAGACGGTACTGCGCCAATCTTGCCAACGTTTTGCGGATAAACCCGCATTTAGCAACCTCGGTAAAACCATCACCTATGGTGAGCTTTACCAACAGTCAGGTGCATTTGCCGCCTACCTGCAGCAGCACACCGACCTGCAACCCGGCGATCGCATTGCTGTGCAGTTGCCCAACTTGCTGCAATACCCGATCGCTGTGTTCGGAGCCATCCGCGCCGGCTTGATCGTGGTTAATACCAACCCGCTGTATACCGCGCGGGAAATGGAACACCAATTCAATGACTCCGGCGCCAAGGCGCTGGTATGCCTGGCGAACATGGCGCATCTGGCCGAAAAGGTCGTGCCCCAGACTTCGATCAAGCATGTGATCGTTACTGAAGTGGCTGACCTGCTGTCGCCCTTCAAGCGCGTATTGATCAACAGTGTCATCAAGTACGTGAAAAAAATGGTCCCGGCGTATCACTTGCCCAAGGCCATCAAGTTCAACGATGTGTTGAGCAAGGGGCATGGCCAGCCAGTAAACGAAGCCAGCCCGCTTGCCAATGACGTCGCGGTTCTGCAATACACGGGCGGCACCACCGGTGTGGCCAAGGGGGCGATGCTGACCCATCGCAACCTGATCGCCAACATGCTGCAGTGCAAGGCGCTGATGGGTTCCAACCTTAACGAAGGTTGCGAAATCCTGATCACGCCATTGCCGCTTTATCATATCTACGCGTTCACCTTTCATTGCATGGCAATGATGCTGCTGGGCAATCACAACATATTGATCAGCAACCCGCGTGACCTGCCGGCGATGGTTAAAGAGCTGTCGAAGTGGAAGTTCTCCGGCTTCGTAGGGCTTAACACCCTGTTTATAGCGCTGTGCAACAACGACGGGTTCCGCAAGCTGGACTTCTCGTCCCTGAAAGTGACCCTGTCGGGGGGCATGGCCCTGCAACTGTCCGTGGCCGAGCGCTGGAAGACGGTAACCGGCTGTGCCATTTGCGAAGGCTACGGCATGACCGAGACCAGCCCGGTGGCCTCGGTCAATCCGATCCAGCACATTCAGATCGGCACTATCGGCATTCCGATGCCTTCGACCCTGTGCAAAGTGATCAATGATGCGGGTGAAGAGCTGCCGTTGGGTGAAATCGGCGAGCTATGCATCAAGGGCCCGCAGGTGATGAAAGGTTATTGGGAGCGTCCTGATGCAACTGCCGAGATCATGGACAGCGAAGGCTGGTTGAAGTCCGGTGACATCGCGCTGATTCAACCTGATGGCTATATGCGCATTGTCGATCGCAAAAAAGACATGATCCTGGTCTCTGGCTTTAACGTTTACCCGAACGAGCTGGAAGATGTGATGGCCTCATTGCCGGAAGTGTTGCAGTCGGCGGCGATCGGTATTCCTGATGAAAAAACCGGCGAGCTGATCAAGGTTTTTATTGTGGTCAAGCCGGGCATGACCCTGAGCAAAGAGCAGGTCATGGCGCATATGCGCGCGAACCTGACCGCTTATAAAGCGCCGAAAGTTGTCGAGTTCCGTGACAGTTTGCCGACCACCAACGTAGGCAAGATCCTGCGCCGTGAGTTGCGTGACGAAGAGATGAAGAAACTGGGTCTTAAAAAGTAATCTGCCCTTAAACAACAAAGCCCCGCATTGCGGGGCTTTTTTGTTTCAGCTCGCGTTCACCACTGTGCAGGAGCGAACTTGCCCCTGCAGGGTTTGCGCTGTTTATTTTTGCAGAAACTGCGAAAAGTTGACGCCTGTGCCTGTCGGACGCACGTCCTGCAGGAAGGAGTCTTTGTCCGCGCTCAGCTCAAGACTCATGGTCGGCGTACGCTTGTGCGTCGCTCGTACCACCATGCCTTCGCGTTTCTCGCGCAGGAACGCAGTGGTGACCTTCAGGTGCAGCAGTTCATCGGTACTTGGGGTATGCAGCAACAGATGCACCCATTCGTACTGACCGACGGCCAGACGCGCCAGGGGAATATCGAACCACCAGATGTTCTTGTTGGTGTTCAATATGGCGAAATGGCAGTTGTTGACGCCAAGCACAGCGCCGCCAAGTTCCTGGTTTCTGCGGGCAATGGCCAGCTTTTTATCGAGTTTCATAACCTTCCTACAATTGCTGATCTTCAGCGCCATAGCCTGAATCCGTTGCGCATTCTCGGGGGTTAGGCGGCAAACATAAAGCTCAACCTGCGCGGAACGACGAAATGATGGCCAGAAAATAAATGAAACTCCTGCGGTGACGATCGGGTCAATGATTCTGTCGATGTAATGACATCCGAAATTTCATCAGGAGAAATCCCATGAGCAGCACTGGCGATAAGATCAAAGGCAAAGCGAACGAAGCAGTAGGTAATGTCAAACAAGCGGTGGGGAAAGCGACCGACAATGACAAGCTGCGTGCCGAAGGCAAGGCCCAGGAGCTGAAAGGCGAAGGCCAGCAAGCGGTAGGCAAGGTGAAAGATGCGGTCAAGAAAACCGTCGATAAAGCCTGATAACCCAGGATTGCCGCAGGTGCGTCGGGTACCTGTGGCGAACATGAACGGTCATCCATGTGATGGCCGTTTTTGTATAAGTGTTTCCATAGTCGCCAACTTGACTACATTTGAGGTAAAACCCCAACCCAGAGCTTATGGCTGGCTTGCACAACCTACTTTTTAAGCGGCGAAAGGAGACGCTATGTTATTCCCGGTCTTGAATGGCCTGCCGTTGGGCAAAGTACTGATTCGCACGGTGAAAGAGTTTATCGACGATGAAATGTCGACTTACGCCTCGGCACTGGCCTATCAAATGCTGTTTTCGTTATTCCCTTTCATTCTGTTTTTGATTGCCCTGATCGGCTTCTTGCATCTGCCGGACTTTTTCTCCTGGTTGCGCCTGCAGTCTGAACTGGTACTGCCGCCGCAGGCACTGGAGCAGGTCAACCCGGTCATCGATCAGTTGCAGCAGTCCAAGGGCGGATTGCTGTCGGTGGGTATCGTAATTGCCCTGTGGACCGCTTCGGCCGGTGTGCGGCTGATGATGAGCGCCATGAATGCCGCCTACGATGTAGTCGAGGGGCGGCCAGTCTGGAAGCGATTCCCGCTGTCGATTTTTTACACCATCGGCATTGCCGGAATGCTTCTGGCAGCCGCCGCGCTGATGGTGCTCGGGCCGCAGGTGATGAGCTGGCTGGCAGGACAGGTCGGGCTCGAAGAGTTCGTGGTGACACTGTGGACCATCCTGCGCTGGCCTGTGATTGTGCTATTGCTGATGGTGGCGGTGGCGGTGATTTACTACGTCATGCCGGATGTGGAGCAAAAATTCCGGTTTATCACCCCGGGTTCGGTGTTGGCGGTGGTTGTGTGGATCGTGGCTTCGCTGGGCTTTGCCTTTTATGTCAAAACCTTTGCTGACTACAACGCCATGTATGGCAGCATCGGTGCGATCATCGTGCTGTTGCTGTACTTCTACATTTCTGCCGCGGTGCTGCTGCTGGGGGCTGAAATGAACGCCGTGATCGAGCACATGTCGGCAGAGGGCAAGGATCCGGGCGAAAAAACCTTCGATGGCTCCGACGACCCTGATCCCAAGCAACACGTCTCCGGGCTGGGGCGTGACCATTCCATTCCATCCACTCCAGATGAAGCCTGACTATGATTCGTGAAATTCTGAAAATGGGCGATGAGCGTTTATTGCGCGTTGCCCAGCCGGTGCCGGCTGAAATGTTCGATACCCCGGAACTCTGGCAGTTGCTGGACGATATGTTGCAGACCATGGAGCACGCGGGCGGTGTGGGGCTGGCGGCCCCGCAAATCGGGGTTGACCTGCAGATGGTGATCTTCGGGTTCGAGCACAGCGAACGTTACCCTGATGCTGAAGCCGTACCACAAACCATCCTGATCAATCCGTTGATCACTCCGCTCGGTCCGGCGCTTGAAGAAGACTGGGAAGGCTGCCTGTCGGTGCCTGGTTTGCGCGGGGCAGTCGAGCGTTTTCAGAAGATCCGTTACGAAGGTTTCACGCCTAAAGGTGAACCGATCGTACGTGTGGCGGAAGGTTTTCATGCACGAGTAGTGCAGCATGAATGCGACCACCTGATCGGTCGCCTGTACCCGTCGCGGATCAAGGATTTCAGCAAGTTCGGTTTTATCGAGGTGTTGTTCCCGGACCTGGAGCCGGGCACCCGGGAATAACTGCTTTGCTTTGCAGGGGCGAGCTCTTTGAATGCTCTTCAAACAGCTCGCCCCTGCAGGGAGGGGAGCGCCGGGCTTAACGGCCCATCGCTATCATCGCCTTGTTGCGTTGATAGCGCACCAGCCGCTCATACAGGGCATGGGGCAAGTCAACCTCCAGACTGAACCCCATCTTTTCATAGAGACCTTGCAGTTCAGGGTCGCAAAACAACCAGACCGTGCCTTCGCACTGCGATATTGCCGCGTTGACCAGCGTGGTGGCTATGCCTTGCCCGCGTACTGCCGGATCGACAAACAGGCCGGTCAACCAGTAACCGTTGGCCATTGGTCGCAGACACAAACCGGCGACTATCTGGTCCTGGCGGGCAACCCACAATTGAGCTTCCTTGCTCGCTTTCATCGACGATTGGTGAGAGCGGTAAAACTTGTTCAGCAAGGGCCACAACGGCGCGTCGAGCGAAGAATAAGCAATGGCAGTCATAAGTCCACAGGCTTGAAAAGGGAGCGGCAGTATAAACAAATAAGTGCTTGAACTTTATAAACCTTGGGTATTGCCGCTTATTTGCAATTAAAACGCTTTGTTTATCATTGTTTTTTGAATAAAGGGTTTTAAATCCGAGTGGGTTCTCGATAGGTGTTATACCTGTGCCACACCCCCTGAACAGTTGAGCGCTTAACATGGCTAAAGGTATGGATTCAAAGAAGGCCGCGAAAAAGAAACCGGCCAAAACAGCCGATGAAAAACGCGCGGACAAGAAAACCAAAAAATCCGAAGTCGGATTGTTTGGTCACTGAGTGATTTACAGGAGCCCGTATTCCGGGCTCCTTGGCTTTTTGATTGGCGCAACGTCGATTTGGATTATTCTGCGCAATTGAGCACTTCGTCGCACACTGATGGCGATTTGCTTGCACGCTGTATCTGGCTGGCTATGCTTCAATTCTTGGGGGTTGAACATATAAAACTTACATCCCCGAAGTGCGCACATCTCTATGTTAAAGGCAGCAGGCACGTTTTCTTGTGTCGTGAAGCGTTTGAATTATCAATAGAAAGCATCTTCAGGAATTGAGCCATGTTCAACTTTCATCACAAAGCCGACCTGCTTGAGAATCAGCGCCTCACCTGTTCTCTGGATGAGAGCAAGGCCAAGCTGATGGCCGTCAGCCGCTCAATGGCAATCATTGAGTTCACTGCCGATGGCGTCATTGTGGATGCCAACGAAAATTTCTGTCGCGTGACGGGTTACTCGGTCGATGAGATCTGCGGTAAACATCACCGTCTTTTTTGTGAACCGGACTATCTGCGCACTGAACAATACGCACAGTTCTGGAAGGACCTGGCCAGTGGGGTACCCATGAGCGGCACTTTCTTGCGGCTTGATAAAGCCGGGCGCGAGATCTGGCTTGAGGCCAGCTACATGCCGATCACCGGCCCGAACAATGAGGTGACCCGGGTACTCAAGGTGGCAACCGAGATTACCGAGCGGATCAACAAAGAGCGGGAAAATCAAAGCATTGTGAATGCATTGAGCCGCGCCATGGCGATGATCGAGTTCTCGCCCGATGGCCGTGTGATCAACGCCAATCAGAACTTTCTCGACACTATGCATTATTCACTGTCTGAAATTGTCGGGCAGCACCACAGCATGTTCTGTCGCAGCAGTGAGAGCGAGTCTGGCGCCTATAAAGCTTTCTGGGCTTCCCTGAATCGCGGCGAATACCATTCCAGACGCTTTGAACGGGTCGATAAATACGGCCATACAGTTTTCCTGGAAGCGTCCTACAACCCGATTTTTGATGCCAAGGGCCGACTGTATAAGGTCGTCAAATTCGCCAGCAACATCACCGCCCAAGTGACTAACCTGCAAACCGCCGCCGAGTCGGCCCACAGCACTTCGGTACAGAACGACGCCTGTGCGCAGAAGGGTTCTCAGGTGGTTCAGCAGACTGTACAAATCATCGAAGCCATCTCCAAAGATCTCAATGAAGCCGCGCAAAGCATCGATGCGGTGAACAAGCAGTCCGACATCATTGGCAAAATCGTGCAGACCATTCGTGGTATTGCGGATCAAACCAATTTACTGGCGCTCAATGCTGCGATTGAGGCGGCCAGGGCCGGTGAACATGGGCGGGGTTTTGCTGTGGTGGCGGATGAGGTCAGAAGCCTGGCGGCACGTACCAGCGCGGCAACTGTGGAAATTGTCGAGGTGGTGCGCAAGAACCATGATTTGTCGCTGAGCGCGGTGAGCAGCATGCAGTCCAGCCTGAGCCGGACCGGGCTCGGGGTTTCGCTGGCGAATGAGGCCGGGGAGGCGATTCTGGAAATCCAGCAGGGCTCCAAGCATGTGGTGGATGCCATCAGCCAGTTCAACTCGACGCTGCAACTGCATTAAAGGCCAACCCCCCCGACCGATTGTGTGAGCCGGCACCCCGGCTCACCGTTGTTACCGATGGGCAATGCTCTCCAGTGCCAGGTTACGGGTACGCGGACCAAACCCGCCGATGGTGATCATCACGATCAGCATGCTGCTGACGATAAACGCCAATACCCCCGGTGTGCCGAAGTGCTCCAGGAAAATACCCACCAGCAAACTGCTGAACACAGTGGACAGCCGGCTGAATGAATAGCAGAAGCCGACCGCACGCGCCCGGATGTTGGTCGGGAACAGTTCGCTTTGATAAGAGTGATAGCTGAAGCTCAGCCAGGCGTTGCAGAAGGTGATCATCACACCGCAGAACACCAGGCCCAGCGCGCTGGTCTGAAACGCGAACAAGGTACCGAAAATCATTGCTCCAAGCGCTGAGCCAACAATCTGCCACTTGTTTTCAAAGCGGTTGGCAAAGCGCATGAACAGCAGCGGCCCAAGAGGGTAGGCCAGGGTAATGATGAAGGCGTACATCAGGCTGTGGGTGACGCTGACCCCCTGTCCTGAAATCAGCGCGGGCAACCAGTTGCCGAAGCCAAAGAAGCCGATGGCCTGAAAGACGTGAAACACGATCAGCATGATGGCGCGTCGGCGATACGGCGGTTTCCAGATATCGGCAAAGCGGCCTTCACCTTCAAGGTTCACGGGTTCGGGTTCGGGCGTATCCAATGGTTTTTTGTGGTCACTCAGGCAGCGGGCTTCCAGATCATCAAGGATCCTGTTGGCCTCTTCAAAGCGACCCTTTTGCGCCAGCCAGCGCGGGGATTCAGGCAGGCTAGAGCGTAACCACCAGATAAACAGGGCAAACACGGCGCTGGCCAGCACCACCCAGCGCCAGCCCGAGACGCCAAACGGCGCCTGTGGCACCAGCCACCAGGACATCAATGCAACGGCTGGCACTGACAAGAACTGAATAAAAAACGCAAAGGCGAAGGCCGAACTGCGCATGCGCTTGGGCACCAGTTCTGACAGGTAGGCGTCAATCGTGACCAGCTCGATACCCAGACCAATGCCCACCAGGAAACGCATGAAGATGATGCCTGCAGCCGAACTCTGAATGCCCATCAACACCGTGGCCAGGGTGTACCAGATCAAGGCGAAGGTGAAAATTGCGCGCCGTCCGAAGCGGTCGGCCAGAGGGCTGAGCATACTGGCGCCAAGGAACAGGCCAAGAAAAGTGGCCGAGGCAAATGCAGCCTGATCAGAAAAACCGAACACCCCTTGTGCGCCCGTCGCGAAAATACCGTCACGAATCAGGCCCGGGCTTATATAGGCAGTCTGGAACAGGTCGTAAAGCTCAAAAAAACCGCCTATTGAAAGCAGTGCCACTAATTTCCAGACACTGGCCACGGCCGGCAGGCGATCAATCCGTGCGCTGATCCAGGCCGCACGGGCAGGATCGATTCCGTCCGCTTGGGCGGCCGTTGCGCCAGGGTAGGTAGAGGAGACTTCAGGCATTGGCGAACTTCCTTTTTCTGTAAGTCAGAAAGGGTAGTTCGCTTGCCAAGGTTATTGCTTGTGAAGTTCAGGCCCTGGGCGGAGGAATTCAGCGCCTTGTTGCCATAAATGGTTACAAATTAGTGCTTTATGCTGCGCCAGCTTAATCGGGGCTAGGTGCTTTCGCGCACCATCAGGTCAAAGCCCATGTCCTGCACCGGGTTGGCAACCCTGTTTCCCGCCATCAACGTGAGCATCTGCTCGGCTGCATGACGGCCAATGGCTTCTCGCGGAGTACGAATGCTGCTGAGGCGCGGCACCATAAACTCGGAGGAGGGAAGGTCATTGAATCCCAGAATGGCAATTTGTCCGGGGATTTTGATGCCGATGCGTGCAGCTTCCAGCAGGGCGCCCTGCGCCAGGTCGTCATTGCCGAAAAATATTGCATCCACCTGCGGATGGTTGGCCAGCAACTGCAAGAACATCTCGCCGCCCAGGCCGACAGAAGAGGGGCGGGGAGTCAGGATTTCCAGGTCGGGGTTGTACAGCCCGGCCTGCTGCAAGGCCAGGCGATAGCCTTCGCCGCGCAAGAGGGTGCGCTGATCAAGCTGTGCACCTATATAGGCAAGTTGGCGGCGGCCCCGTGAAATCAGGTGCCGGGCAGCGGTCTCACCGGCCTTCAACTGTGAAAAACCTACGCAGTTGAGGCCCTCGGCGGCGTCCAGTTCCATCATGTACACGCAGGGCACATTGCTGTTTTCGATCATCCGGCGCGAGCTTTCGGAACGATCAAAACCTGTCAATAACAGACCCCGTGGCTGATAGGCCATGTAGTTGCGCAGCAGGTTTTCTTCTTCGTCCCGTGAGTAGTGAAAGTTGCCGATCAGCACTTCAAAGCCCTTGGGCCGCAGTACGGCATGGATAGCTTCGAGGGTGTCGATAAACAGCAGGTTGGACAATGACGGCACCAGCACCACCACCGAATGGCTCTGCGCCGAAGCCAGCGCCCGGGCAGCCGGATTGACCACATAGTTCAGCTCATCGGCCGCTTTGCGTACCTTTTCCGCCAGCTCGGTGGCAACACTGCTGATCCCGCGCAAGGCCCGCGAGGCGGTAATAGGGCTGACGCCGGCAAGGCGGGCGACTTCATTAAGGGTGGGGCGACCCGTGGTTCGGGTGTTTTTATCGTTTTTAAAGGAGGTCATCGGGCGGCTTGCCAAACAAAAAACAAGTCACTAAGGTAGCGCTGTCCTAGGATCCCCGCAATTGCCTGATTGCGTGTAGGGCAGTTACCCCAGCTTTGTATGTAGAGAGCGCCACCGCGTCTCCCCATAAAAACGAGAAATAGACGTCGGTAGCCTGGTCTTTGTGCTTTGCTTTCAACTATTGAACGCAGCAACAAAGACAGCGCTGTCTACGGACTGAGGTGTTTCATGAGTCAACCTATCACTGCCCTGGTCATAATGGGTGTTGCCGGCTGCGGCAAGTCCAGCGTGAGCCAGGCGTTGTGCCAGCTCAACGGCGCGACCCCGATTGAAGGCGATGCGTTTCACCCTGCGGCCAACATTGCAAAAATGAGTGCAGGTATTCCCCTGACCGATGACGACCGTGCCGGCTGGCTAGACAGCCTGTGCGATGAACTGCGTCGTGCCGTAGCCAAAGGCCAGCATCCGGTCTTGACCTGTTCGGCCCTGAAATTGCGTTATCGCGAGCGTCTGCGCAGTGCGGTCGACGGTCTTGGATTTGTGTTCCTGGAGCTGACGCCAGAGGTTGCCGCTGATCGAGTGGCCCATCGTCCGGGGCACTTCATGCCCAAGACGCTGATCGACAGTCAGTTCGCTGCGCTTGAGTCACCTGTCCATGAGCCCCTGGTGCTGACATTGAATGCCGCGCAACTGGACATCGACCAACTGGCGCGCGCTACCCGTGACTGGTGGCGTGAGCAATCACTGTTGGCAACGTCATGATTTTGTTACAGATAGACAGCGCTACCCGCCTCAGCCATGGCTGCATTTGCGTAGTTGATAACAACAAGACAGGAGACGCCCCATGCTAGGCATGTCCCACAATACCTTTCTGCTGCTTGATGCAGTTGTGACCATTATCGGGCTGATCGTATTGATCACCCGATTCAAGCTGCATCCGTTTATTGCCTTGATCATCGCCTCTGCGTTTCTGGGCTTGACGGCGGGCATGCCTGCCAACCTGATCATCAAGTCGTTCCAGGATGGTTTTGGCGGCGTGCTGGGCTTTGTCGGGATCATCCTGGCTCTGGGCACCATGCTTGGCAAAATGATGGCTGACTCCGGTGGTGCCGACCAGATCGCCCGTACCTTGATCCGTGCCTTCGGCAAGGAGCGGGTGCAGTGGGCGATGATGTTTGCCGCGTTTTTAGTCGGGATTCCATTGTTTTTCGAGATCGGTTTTGTATTGCTGATCCCGCTGGTATTTATTGTGGCGCGCCGCACCGGAGTATCGATCATAAAAATCGGCATTCCGCTGCTGGCCGGTTTGTCGGCAGTGCACGGCCTGGTGCCGCCGCACCCTGGGCCATTGCTGGCCATTGGCGTGTTCGGTGCTGATATCGGCAAAACCATTCTGTACGGCCTGATCGTCGCGTTGCCGACGGCAATCATTGCCGGTCCGATCTACGGCACTTTCATTGCCAAATACATTCCCGGCACTCCATCCCAGGAATTGATGGACCAACTGGCGAGCGAACCTGAGTCCAGCAGCCTGCCGAGCTTCAGCATTACTCTGATCACCGTGCTGTTGCCGGTGTTCCTGATGTTGCTCAAGACGTTCGCGGACGTGGCGTTGCCCGATGGCAACTTCTTCCGTGTCTGGATGGACATGATCGGTCACCCGATCAGCGCCCTGTTGCTGGCTTTGTTGTTGGCGCTGTACACCTTTGGTGCACGCCAGGGCATCGACTCCAAGCGCATTCTCAAGTTGCTCGACGCGAGTCTGGCGCCCACCGCAGCGATCATTCTGATCATTGGTGCGGGCGGCGGTTTCAAGCAGATGCTGGTAGCCAGCGGTGTGGGTGATGTGATCGGTCACATGGCGGTCAACGCGCAGATCTCGCCGATCTTGCTGGCGTGGCTGGTGGCTGCGGTGATCCGCATTGCAACCGGTTCTGCCACTGTTGCAACTATTACCGGGGCGGGGATTGTGTTGCCGGTGGTGGATTTGATTCCCGGGGTTAACCGGGAACTGCTGGTACTGGCAACAGGTGCAGGTTCGCTGATTTTGTCCCACGTCAACGATGCGGGTTTCTGGCTGGTGAAGCAGTACTTCAACATGACCGTGGCTGAAACCTTCAAGACCTGGACTGCGATGGAAACCATTCTGTCGATCGTGGCCCTGATCTTTATCTTGCTGCTGTCGCTGGTGATTTAAAGCCTTCTGCTGCGCCAGGAGCGAGCCCGCTCCTGGCGCAGATAAGAAACCTCAGTTGGCGCTCACGCCATCCGCCCGGAACATCGCGCGAATACCACGCAAGGCCTGACGGATGCGGTCCTGGTTTTCAATCAGGGCAAAGCGCACATGATCATCCCCGTACTCACCAAATCCTACGCCTGGTGAGACACAAACCTTGGCGTCCGCCAGCAGCTTCTTGGCAAACTCCAGTGAGCCCAAGTGTGCATAGGCCTCGGGAATCTTGGCCCAGACATACATCGAGGCTTTCGGGTTTTCGACCATCCATCCCAGTTCATGCAAGCCTTTGACCAGCACGTTACGGCGTTGCCGGTACTGCTCTGCAATATCCTTCACGCATTGCTGGTCGCCTTCGAGGGCAGCAATTGCCGCGACCTGCAGCGGGGTAAAAGTACCGTAGTCGTGGTAACTCTTGATCCGTGCCAGGGCGTTGACCAGCTCTGCATTGCCCACCATAAAACCGATACGCCAGCCTGCCATGTTGTAGCTTTTTGACAGGGTGAAGAACTCAACCGCAATGTCCTTGGCGCCCGGTACCTGCATGATCGACGGGGCTTTCCAGCCGTCGTAGACGATGTCTGCATAGGCCAGGTCGTGAACCACCAGCACATCGTATTGCTTGGCCAGGGCCACCACGCGCTCGAAGAAGTCCAGTTCGACACACTGGGCCGTGGGGTTGGACGGGAACCCAAGGATCATCATTTTGGGCTTTGGAATCGAGCCGCGAATGGCTTTTTCCAGTTCGGCAAAGAAGTCAACGCCGGGAATCAGGGGAACCGAGCGCACCTGGGCGCCGGCAATCACGGCACCGTAAATGTGAATCGGGTAGCTGGGGTTCGGCACCAGCACCGTGTCGCCCTGATCCAGCGTAGCGAGCATCAGGTGCGCCAGGCCTTCCTTGGAACCGATGGTAACAATGGCTTCGTGTTCGGGGTCGATCTCAACGTTATAGCGGTCGGCATACCAGCGAGAAATGGCCCGGCGCAGGCGTGGGATTCCGCGGGAAGTTGAGTAGCCGTGGGTGTCTTCACGCTGTGCGACGGTGCAAAGTTTTTCGACAATATGCGGTGGCGTCGGGCCGTCGGGGTTGCCCATGCTGAAGTCGATAATGTCTTCGCCACGGCGCCGTGCCGCCATTTTCAGCTCGGCAGTGATGTTGAATACATAAGGGGGGAGTCGATCTATGCGCGCAAAGCGGCGCGGCGAACCTTGGTCTGCCATGTGTGCCTCTGGTACGTAAGCGCCCGGAACCGTCCGAGCGACGCTGACCACTGCGGTGGTCTGGGCGAGACAATAAAGGCGCTGATGGCCTTTTGTCCAGATACAAGTTTTTGACCTGTCATCACCCCCGGGTTTTTTGTTCCTATACTGACCCGATCCGTTTCCTACTCACTCAATGAGCACGATCTTATGGAACAGGCAGAGAAGTTCGATTTACCAGCCCCGCGATTTACCAAAGGTCACTTTCAGTTGATTGCCGGTTTGGGCGGACGTTTTACCCAGGAGAGTGCTGAGCAGATTCCACTGCTGTGGGAACAGTTTCTGCCGGAAAGCGATAACATCCCCTGCAAAGTTGGCGATGAAACCTATGGCGTTTGCTGTAACCCGGATGGCCAGGGCGGCTTCGAGTACATCGCCGGGGTTGCCATCAGCAAGCTGGATGACTTGCCTGAGCGCTATCGCTGGATTGAGCTGCAAGAACAGGAGTACGCCGTATTCGAGCATCGTGGCTCGCTGGCCGGTTTGAGTCAGACCTTTCAGTCGATCTGGAAAGACTGGCTGCCCCAATCATCCTATGAAGCCGCGGATGCTCCAGAGTTCGAGCGCTACAGTGCCGACTTCAATCCGCATACCGGTGCCGGTCTGTTGGAGATCTGGTTGCCGGTCAAGCCGCGGTCCTAGCTCGCCTGAGCATGTGTGCCGTGGGCCTCGGCCAGATCGAGCACCAGGCGTCGCTCACCCAGATATGCCTCGCCACATTCAACCCAGCCCTGGCTCAGGTAAAAGGCCAGTGCGCTGGTATTGAAAGGGCTGACAGACAGCATCAACTGCCGGATCTCGGGCCATAGCAGACTGACTGCCAGGGGCAGTTGCCGCAGGCAGGCTTTGCCCAGGCCCTGGCCTTGTACTCGCTTGTCGACCTGCAATGCATGCAGGGTGGCGCAATCAGCTTCAGCCCAATGGGCCAAAAGCGGCTTGCGCCTGAGCAGCAAGAAGGCCACTGGCCGCTCATCACCCAAGAGTACGAAACCTTTGATCCCCGGATGGGGTTCGGCCGGCAGTGAATACAAGGCTGACTCGATGTTGCCCGAGTAGGCGATTTGTTCAGCATGAACTTCAAGCGTCTGTAACTGCTCGAGTTGGCGCGGTGTCAGGTCTTCATAGGCACAGAGTCGGGTGTTCATGCTGGGGTTCTGTCGAAGTGCAATGGGGGCCACCGAACCGTTGGTTCAGTGGCCGTTTGAAGATCACGTCAGTTTCTACCCATCTGCAGTTCAAATACAGAAAATATCCGCATATCAGTCCTGAGGGTCAGACTTGCGATGTGGAAAGGGCAGCAACATGCCGACGGTTTTTTGATAGTGGCGGTATTTCTCACCAAATATTTCGACCAGGTCTTTTTCTTCCAGGTACGAGCCAATCATGATGTAAACCGTACTGGTCAGCGCAAACACCAGATGCCCGACAGTCATGGCGGGCGTGGCCCAGAATGCGATCAAAAAGCCCAGGTACAGCGGGTGGCGTACGATTTTGTAGAGCAGTGGGGTCTTGAAGGTACTGTCCACTGCTCTGGGTTTTCGCAAGGTATCGAGGGCGTGCTTGATCCCGAATAGCTCAAAATGGCTGATCAACGCGGAAGCCAGGAATACCAGGCCCCATCCGAGCCAGAACAGGCCACTGAGCAGCCCGGTGGCCAAGGGTGAATCGACCTTCCAGACCAGGGTGTCGATCGGCTGCCACCACCAGCACATCAATGCCAGAACAGCACTGGAAGCCAGTACATAGGTAGCGCGTTCAATCGGGGCAGGCACGAAATTTTGCCACCAGAGTTTGAAGCTTTTACGGGCCATGACGCTATGTTGTACGGCAAACAGACTGATCAACAGCACATCGACGAGAAGTGCCTGCGGCCACGGAATTCCCGGGCCTGAATCAATACTTTTGGGAACGGCTACATTGCCCAGAAAGCCTATGAAGTAGAGAAAGCCCAGCAGGAAACACAGGTAACAGAGCAGGCTGTAGAGCAGGCAGGCAATTTTTGCTGTGGGCCTGAGGGGGCGAGGTTTGTGTT
>Ga0302347_1002732_pt1 | contig 17068 bp, 13 predicted proteins | sample PhyWR1_FD_202178 | JGI IMG/M metagenome (GOLD analysis project Ga0302347, IMG submission 202178) | Leaf surface microbial communities from wheat plants in UC Gill Tract Community Farm, Albany, California, United States - DLSL W.R1 (v2)... | ecosystem: Host-associated > Plants > Phyllosphere >...
ATTTTTCATTTTTTTGGCATGATTTGTTCAATTTCAGCTGACTTCAACCACGCATCCGGCGTCAGAAGTAACAAGCTTGCCGATTTTGATGGTTCATGTTGTTGCTTTCAGCGGGTGCTGAAGATTGCAGCGCCCCGCCCCCCGCCGGGTTGAAAGCGCCGGACACAGTCTGGCGCCTGCGGCTTACAGGACGCTGCCTTGGGCGGGCGCAGCATCAACACCCATCTGAAAATTTTCAGGCCCCACCGACCACCCGTTTTCAAGGAGAATCCTCATGGGCGAGAACAGCCACACCACCAACAGCGGCGAAGGAACCCGCCCCACCACCAGCGGCGGGGTGGACAACATCGGCGGGGCCAGCAGCTTCACGCCGGGCAAGAAATCCGGCCCTGCCGACACCTCGCCCGCCCCGGCTGAAAAAATGGCCGAAAAGCGCCAGGACCACACCGCCAACAGCGCGCAGCATCCGGCGCCGCACAGCACCGACTGAGCGCTGTTTTTCAGGCGATGCCTGCCGCGTCGGCGCACGGCCTGCGCGGCGGCATGAAAAAAAGCGCCTTTAGCCGGAGCTGAAAAGCGCTTTTCGCATTTCCGCAAGCCTGCAAGTTGCTACTTTTTTAATAGCGCCTCACGCAGGCGGCGCCTGCGTAAGCGCATCAAAAGCCTTGCAAAGCCGGCTGGCCGGGCAGAATCCGGGAATTCAGGCCTTGTTGGCTTCGCGCGCGTAGTTGGCGATGCCGTCGGTGATTTCCTGCTTGGCGGCTTCCGGGCCTTGCCAGCCCGAAATCTTGACCCACTTGCCTTCTTCCAGATCCTTGTAGTGCTCGAAGAAATGGGCGATGGTCTTCAGGCGCAGCGGGTTCAGATCCTCGGGTTTTTGCCACTCGGTGTAGAGCGAGCATTTCTTGTCGATGGGCACGGCCAGCACCTTGCCGTCTTCGCCGGCTTCGTCGGTCATCTTCAGGATGCCGATGACGCGGCAGGTCACCACCACGCCGGGAATCAGGGGAACCGGCGTGATCACCAGCACATCGACCGGATCGCCGTCGCCGCTCAGGGTCTGGGGCACGTAGCCATAGTTGCAAGGGTAATGCATCGAGGTGCTCATGAAGCGGTCCACGAAGATCGCGCCGGACTCCTTGTCCACTTCGTACTTCACCGGGTCAGCGTTCATCGGGATCTCGATGATGACGTTGAAGGCCTCGGGAGCATTTTTGCCAGGGGAAACGTTGTTCAGGGACATGGTGGCTTTGCGTTGATGAAAAAACGTTGATGAAAAACAAATGGAGGGCCGGCTCGCCCGCATCGGCTTGCCCGATGTCGGCCGGCAGCGGCCTTGCAGATGCGCCGCTTGGACAGGCGCACGCGCGGCTCATTCTACTGATGCCCACCTTACGGGTTGCCAACGCAGCCGGTTTTCGCGTTTAATTTCTCCAGTTGGCCAATCGTCCATCGCCTCCCGCGCGAACCACGAGGAAGCAACGCAGCGGGTTCCGCTTGCGTGGCGCCCATCCTGGTAAAAAACAATTCGCAGGAGGTCTCTATGACTGGTCACTCGTCAGCGCTCATGCTCGCGCTCGTGTGCGGACTCATTGCCGTGGCCTACGGTTTCTGGGCGCGCCGCTGGATTCTTTCGCAGGACGCGGGCAACGCGCGCATGCAGGAAATTTCCGCCGCCATCCAGATGGGCGCGGCCGCCTACCTGGCCCGCCAGTACACCACCATCGCCATCGTCGGCGTGATTCTGGCGGTGCTGATCGGCGTTTTTCTCGACGGCACGACCGCCGCCGGCTTCGTCGTCGGCGCACTGCTCTCGGGCGCCTGCGGCTTCATCGGCATGAACGTCTCGGTGCGCGCCAATGTGCGCACCGCGCAGGCGGCCACGCGCGGCATCGGAGCGGCGCTGGACGTCGCCTTTCGCGGCGGCGCCATCACCGGCATGCTGGTGGTCGGGCTGGGCTTGCTGGGCGTCGCCGGGTTTTTCTGGTTCCTGGTCGGCAACGGCCACTACACGCCGACCGCGCATCTGGCCAACCTGCTCAATCCGCTGATCGGCTTTGCCTTTGGCTCGTCCCTGATCTCGATCTTCGCCCGGCTGGGCGGGGGCATCTTCACCAAGGGCGCCGACGTGGGCGCCGACCTGGTGGGCAAGGTCGAGGCCGGCATTCCCGAGGACGACCCGCGCAACCCGGCGGTGATTGCCGACAACGTGGGCGACAACGTGGGCGACTGCGCCGGCATGGCGGCCGACCTGTTCGAGACCTACGCGGTCACGCTGATCGCCACCATGGTGCTGGGCGCGCTGCTGGTGTCCGCCAGTCCGATGAACGCGGCGCTGTATCCGCTGGCGCTGGGCGCGGTGTCGATCATTGCCTCGATTATCGGCTGCTTTTTCGTCAAGGCCTCGCCCGGCATGACCAACGTGATGCCAGCGCTCTACAAGGGACTCGCGGTGGCTGGCGTGCTATCGCTCATCGCCTTTTATTTCGTCACCATGTGGCTGATGCCCGACAACGCGATCGTGACCAGCGGCAGCCGGATGAAGCTGTTCGGCGCCTGCGCCACGGGCCTGGTGCTGACGGCCGCGCTGGTCTGGGTGACCGAGTACTACACCGGCACGCAGTACGCGCCGGTGCGCCACATCGCCCAGGCCTCGACCACCGGCCACGGCACCAACATCATCGCCGGCCTGGGCGTGTCGATGCGCTCCACCGCCTGGCCGGTGATCTTCGTCTGCATCGCGATCCTGGTGTCGTTCAACCTGGCGGGCCTCTACGGCATCGCGGTTGCCGCGACCGCCATGCTCAGCATGGCCGGCATCATCGTGGCGCTGGACGCCTACGGGCCGATCACCGACAACGCCGGCGGCATCGCCGAGATGGCCGACATGCCGCCCGAGGTGCGCGCCGTGACCGACCCGCTGGACGCCGTGGGCAACACCACCAAGGCCGTGACCAAGGGCTACGCCATCGGCTCGGCCGGGCTGGCGGCGCTGGTGCTGTTTGCGGACTACACGCATAAATTGGAGGGCTACGGCCGCGTCATCACCTTTGACCTGAGCGACCCGATGGTGATCGTGGGCCTGTTCATCGGCGGGCTGATTCCCTACCTGTTCGGCGCCATGGCCATGGAGGCCGTGGGGCGGGCCGCCGGCGCGGTGGTGGTCGAGGTACGGCGCCAGTTCAAGGAAATCAAGGGCATCATGGAAGGCACGGCCAAGCCCGAATACGGCCGCGCGGTGGACATGCTGACGACGGCGGCGATCAAGGAAATGATCATTCCCAGCCTGCTGCCGGTGGTGGTGCCGATTGCCGTCGGCCTGCTGCTCGGGCCCAAGGCGCTGGGCGGACTCTTGATGGGCACCATCGTCACCGGCCTGTTCGTGGCGATCTCGATGTGCACCGGCGGCGGCGCCTGGGACAACGCCAAGAAATACATCGAGGACGGCCACCACGGCGGCAAGGGCAGCGAGACGCACAAGGCGGCCGTGACCGGCGACACCGTGGGCGACCCCTACAAGGACACGGCCGGCCCGGCCATCAATCCGCTCATCAAGATCATCAACATCGTCGCGCTCTTGATCGTGCCGCTGGTGATGAAGTTCCATGGCGGCACGGCGCAGGCCGCGCCCGTGGCGCCGGCCCCAGCGCCCGCTTCTATCAGCGCGCCCGCTAACAGCAGCGCGCCCGCCAACAGCTCGCCGTCCAACAGCGCCAGCACCCCGATCGCCCCCGCCATGCCAGCGCCGGCGCCCACGCAGGCACCGGACGCGGCCGCCACACCGACGCCTTCGGCCAGCGCGCCGGCTGCGCCTGCCATGGCACCGGCCTCCGGTGCATCGCAATAAGACAAGCGCTTGAACCCTGTGGATCGGCGCGTCGCCGGTCCCGATGGACCGGTTTTTTCATGCATTCGCTATTAAAACGATAGCGACATGCGCAGCGCCCGCCTGCGCTACAGCTGCTTTTGACGTCAAGCCTTCCGCGCAGGGCCGCCCCTTGGCCAGGGCGCGGTGGCCGGCTGGTAGCTGCGGCGCCGCCCGCTCAGGCCACGATCCACGCCGGAAAGCGCTGGCGGATGTCATCGACAAAAGCCAGCGTTCCGGCCAGATGCTGGCGCAGCGCCTGTTCGGCCGCCTGCGCATCCTTGCGGGCAATGGCCTCGACGATGGCCCGGTGGTCGCGCACGATGGCCTGCGGCTTGCCCTCGTCGGGCAGGTGCAGCCGGCGCAGGCGGTCCACATGGCCGCTTTGTTTTTGCACCAGGCTCCACAGCGGCCCGACGCTGGCCGCTTCGTACAGGTCGTGGTGAAACGACCGGTCGGCCAGCGCCAGCCGGGCCACGTCCAGCGGAGCGAGCGCGGCCTGCTGCTGCGCCAGGCTGGCGTTCAGGCGAGCGACCAGCTCGGCATGCGGCGCGTCGGGCAAGGCGCACAGCGTGTCCAGGATTTCCAGCTCGACCGCGCGGCGCAGGAAATGCGCCTGCAGGGCTGCCGACAAATCGATGCGGCTGACCACCGTGGCATGCTGCGGAAAGATGTTCACCAGCTGCTCCTCGCCCAGGCGCAGCAGGGCGTCGCGCACCGGCGTCTGGCTGATGCCGAAGTGCTCGGCCAGCTCGGCGCGCTGCAGCACCGTGCCGGGCTCCAGCTGGACCGAAACGATGAGCTCGCGCAAGGCCTCGAACACCTGAGGCGCGGACTGGCGGGTGCGGTCCAGCCTGGGCGGGGCGATTTTCGCGAGGGCAGCATGCATACGGGCCTGGAAAGGAAGGGTTGGCGAAGGGGAAAAACCAGGAAATCATAGCATTGACACACTAATATATTAGTGCTTTAATTTACCCGCTCGCTGTGAGCGGGAGCCTTGAAAAACCAGCGCAACACCCGTGGGGGCCAGCGCTTTTGCAGGAGACAAGACCGATGCCGTTCACTTCCCCGCCCCGCCTGCGCCGACGCGCCCTGGGCCTGCTTTGCCTGGCGCTGTGCGCCTCGGCGGCCTGCGCGCAGACCGCCTGGCCGGCCAGGCCCGTCACGCTCGTGGTGCCGTTCGCGGCCGGCGGGGGCACCGACATCGGCGCGCGCATCCTGGCGCAGCGCCTGTCGCAGATGTGGGGCCAGGCGGTGGTGGTGGACAACAAGGGCGGCGCCGGCGGCAACGTCGGCCTGGAAGCCGTCTCACGCGCCAAGCCCGACGGCTACACGCTGCTGATCGGCAACGTCGGCACGCAGGCCATCAATCCGACGCTGTACAAAAAGCTCGGCTACAACCCCGACACCGCCTTCGTGCCTGTGGGCCAGTTCGCCGAACTGCCCTTCGTGCTGGCGGTCACGCCCTCGCTGCCGGCCAAGAATGTTCAGGAACTGGTCGCGCTGGCCAAGGCCAGCCCGGAAAAGCTCACCTATGCCAGCTCGGGCAACGGCGGCTCGCCGCACCTGTCGGCCGAAACCTTCAAGATCGCCACCGGCACAAAGATTTTGCATGTGCCCTACAAGGGCGGCGGCGCGGCCATGACGGACCTGATGGCCGGCAACGTGGACATGATCTTCGCCTCGGTGCTGGAAACGTCAAGCTTCATCAAGGCCGGCAAGCTCAAGGCGCTGGCCATCACCAGCAAGCGCCGCGTGGTTGCCATGCCCGACGTGCCGACGTTGCAGGAAAGCGGCGTGAGCGGCGCCGAGTCCGGCTCCTGGGTCGGCCTCTTGGCGCCGGCCGGCACGCCCAAGGACCTCGTGGACAAGATTTCGCAGGGCATCCAGCAAGCCGTGGCCGTGCCCGAAATCCAACAGCAGCTGCTGGCGCAGGGCGCCGTGGCCAAAGGCGGCACGCCGGCCGAATTTGCCCAGCTCATCGCGGACGACCGCAAGCGCTATGCGCGCATCATCATCGACAACAAGCTGACGATCGACTAGGCGCGCAGCCGGCTGGCCCGCAAATGACTTTTTCAGCATCAAAAAGACCGCTGGCGCACGTCCCGTCTGCGCAAGCTGCTATTGATTCAGTAGCAAAAACCGTGCAATCGGCCACCGGGCCGGTTCCGCTCCAACCCACCCGACTCCACCGCCATGACTAAAAAGACCTACGAAGAACTGCGCAGCGCGCGCTGGTTCGCCCCCGACGACGTGCGCTCCTTCGGCCACCGCTCGCGCGTGATGCAGCTGGGCTACGGCCCGCAGGACTGGGAGGGCAAGCCGGTCATCGCCATCCTGAACACCTGGAGCGACATCGGCACCTGCCACGGCCACTTCAAGCAGCGCGTCGAGGACGTCAAGCGCGGCGTGCTGCAGGCCGGCGGCTTTCCGCTGGAGCTGCCGGCGCTGTCGCTGTCCGAGTCGCTGGTCAAGCCGACCACCATGCTCTACCGCAACATGCTGGCGATGGACACCGAGGAGCTGCTGCGCAGCCACCCGATCGACGGCGCGGTGCTGATGGGCGGCTGCGACAAGACCACGCCCGGCCTGGTGCTGGGCGCTTTAAGCGCCGGCGTGCCCTTCATCTACATGCCCGCCGGCCCGATGCTGCGCGGCAACGTCAAGGGGAAAATCCTCGGCTCGGGCTCGGACACCTGGAAATACTGGGACGAGCGCCGCGCCGGCAAGATCAGCGCGACGCAATGGCTCGAAGTCGAGGGCGGCATCGCGCGCAGCCACGGCCACTGCATGACCATGGGCACGGCCAGCACCATGACCGGCATCGCCGAGGCGATTGGCCTCACGCTGCCCGGTGCCTCGTCGATTCCGGCCGTTGATTCCAACCACATCCGCATGGCGACCGAGTGCGGCCGGCGCATCGTGGAGATGGTCTGGGAAGACCTGACCCCGGCCAAAATGCTCTCGCGCGCCTCGTTCGAAAACGCCATCACGGTGGCCATGGCCATGGGCTGCTCGACCAACGCCATCATCCACCTGGTCGCTATGTCGCGCCGCGCGGGCACGCATTGCGCCGTCGGCCTGGACGACTTCGACGCGGCCAGCCGCAAGGTGCCGGTGATCGCCAACATCCGGCCCAGCGGCGACACCTATTTGATGGAGGATTTTTATTACGCCGGCGGCATGCTGGGCATGATGGGCGTCCTCAAGGAGCACCTGAAACTCGACGCGCTGACCGTCACAGGCAAGCCGCTGGGCGAGAACCTGGTGGGCGCGGAGGTCTACAACCACGACGTGATCCGGCCCCTGGACAACCCGATCTACGCCGAAGGCGCGCTGGCCGTGCTGCGCGGCAACCTGGCACCCGACGGCTGCGTCATCAAACCCAGCGCCTGCGCGCCGCGCTACTTCCAGCACACCGGCCCGGCGCTGGTGTTCGACGACTACCCGTCGATGAAGGCGGCCGTGGACGACGAGAACCTCGACGTGACCGCCGACCACATCTTGATTTTGCGCAACGCTGGCCCCCAGGGCGGCCCCGGCATGCCCGAGTGGGGCATGCTGCCGATCCCGCTCAAGCTGGTTAAGCAGGGCGTGAAGGACATGCTGCGCCTGTCGGATGCGCGCATGAGCGGCACCAGCTACGGCGCCTGCATCCTGCACGTGGCGCCCGAGGCCTACATCGGCGGCCCGCTGGCCCTCGTCAGGACCGGCGACCTCATCACCGTCGATGTGCCGGCGCGGCGCATCCACCTGGAAGTGAGCGACGAGGAGCTGGCGCAGCGCCGCGCCGCCTGGACGCCGCCGCCGCCGCGCTTCGAGCGCGGCTACGGCTGGATGAGCGCGCGCCACATCCAGCAGGCCGACACCGGCTGCGATTTCGATTTCCTGGAAACCTCGTTCGGCGCGCCCATCGGCGAGCCCGACATCTACTGATCCCTCAAGAAAGAACACCATGGCCCTCAGCCCCGAAACCCGCGACAAGCTCAAGACCGTCAGCACCGCCACGCTGTGCACGGCCCTTTTCAAGCGCGGCCTGCGCAACCAGTTCATCCAGGACGTGCGCCCGATCAACACCCGACTGCCGACCATGGTCGGCGAGGCGTTCACGCTGCGCTACATTCCGGCGCGCGAAGACTTGAACCCGATCAGCGTGTTCCAGGACCCCAAGCACCCGCAGCGCGTGGCCGTCGAGCAGTGCCCCGAGGGCGCGGTGATGGTGATTGACAGCCGCAAGGACGCGCGCGCCGCCTCGGCCGGCTCGATCCTGATCTCGCGCCTGATGGTGCGCGGCGCGGCCGGCATCGTCACCGACGGCGGCTTTCGCGACTCGCCCGAGCTGGCCAGCCTGCCCTTTCCCACCTACCACCAGCGCGCGTCGGCGCCGACCAACCTGACGCTGCACCAGGCGCTGGACATCAACGTGCCAATCGGCTGCGGCGACGTGGCGGTGTTTCCGGGCGACGTGATCGTCGGCGACCAGGAAGGCGTGTTCGTGATCCCGGCGCACCTGGCCGACGAGATCGCCGACGAGGCGGTGGAGATGACCGCCTTCGAGGACTTCGTGACCGAGGAAGTGCTCAAGGGCCGGCCGATCATCGGCCTGTATCCGCCCACGCAGCAGCAGTCCAAGGACGATTTCGCCGCCTGGCGCCAGGCCAGGGGCCGCTGAACGCTCAAGCGCGCGCAGCCCTTCTTGCCTGCTCCAACCTCCCCTTGACTTTGAGGCCCACCACCATGAAACACGCTTTTCTCACCGTCATTGCCGCCGCCGCGCTCGGCGCCGCAGGCGCGCTGCATGCCCAGGCGTTTCCGTCCAAGCCCATCACCATCGTCGTGCCGGCCTCGCCCGGCGGCGCCATCGACCTGGCCGCGCGGCTGATCGGCCAGAAAATGACCGAGTCCTGGGGCCAGTCGGTGGTGGTGGACAACAAGGCCGGCGCCACCGGCATCATCGGCACCGACCTGGTGGCCAAGTCGGCACCCGACGGCTACACGCTGGCGCTGGTGGCCAGCAGCCACGCCATCAACCCCAGCATGGTGAAAAAGCTGCCGTTCGACACGGTCAAGGGTTTCGAGCCGGTGGCGCTCACGCACGTCGTGCCGCTGGTGCTGGTGGTCGCGCCTTCGCTGCCGGTGAAGTCCGTCAAGGAACTCATCACCTACGGCAAGGCGCATCCGGGCGAGCTGTCGTTTGCCTCCAGCGGCTCGGGCGGCGCGCCGCACTTTTCGGGCGAGCTGTTCAAAAGCATGGCTGGGCTGGAGCTGACGCACATTCCCTACAAGGGCAGCACGCTGGCGCACCCCGACCTCATCAGCGGGCGCACCGCGCTGATGTTCGACACGGTGGCCGCCGTCAACGTGCAGATCAAGGCCAATCGCGTGCGCCCGCTGGCCGTGACCACGGCCAAGCGCTCGTCCATCCTGCCCGACGTGCCCACCATGGCCGAAGCCGGCATGCCGAGTTTCGAGACCAGCACCTGGGGCGGCCTGCTGGCGCCGGCCGGCACGCCCAAGGCCACGGTGGCCAAGCTCAACACCGAAGTCAACCGCATCCTGGCGCTGCCCGATGTGCGCAAGACGCTGCAGGAAGCCGGCATCGAGCCGGGCAGCGGCACGCCCCAGCAGTTTGGCGACTTCATCAACACTGAAATGGTGAAGTGGGCCAAGGTCGCCAAGGGCGCGAACATCCAGCCCGAATAAGGCCCGGCCACCTGGCGGCAGACTCCCTCCACTCTTTTAAAAAAACCCTTGATGAAACCCAGACTCCTGCAACACGCCTCGATTCCCCCCTTGCTCGACACCGAGCTGAACAGCCGCTACGACGTGCATCCGCTGTGGCAGGAAGCCGACCCGCAAGCCTTCCTGGCCGCGCATGGCGCCGAGTTCAGCGGCTACGTGACCAGCGCGCGCTTTGGCGTGGAGCCGGCCACGCTGGCGGCCCTGCCCAATCTGAAGGTGATTTCCAGCTTCGGCGTGGGCACCGACGCCCTGCCGCTGGAGGCAGCCCGGGCGCGCGGCATCGCCGTGGGCTACACGCCCGACGTGCTCAACGACTGCGTGGCCGACACCGCCTTCGGCCTGGTGATGGACGTGGCCCGGCGCTTCAGCGCCGCCGACCGCTTCGTGCGCCGGGGCGACTGGCTCAAAGGGCAGTACCCGCTGACCACGCGCGTGAGCGGCAAGCGCCTGGGCATCCTGGGGCTGGGCCGCATCGGCCAAGTGGTGGCCAAACGCGCCAGCGGCTTTGACATGGAGGTGCGCTACCACAACCGCCGTCCCAATCCGTCGGTGCCGTATGCCTACGAAGCCACGCTCGAAGGGCTGGCCGAGTGGGCGGATTTTCTGGTGGTGGTGAGCGCCGGCGGCCCCGAGACGCGCCATCTGGTGTCGGCCGACGTGCTGCGTGCCCTGGGCCCGCAGGGCTTTCTGGTCAATGTCTCGCGCGGCTCGGTGGTCGATGAGGACGCGCTGATCGAGGCGCTGGAGCAAGGCGTGATTGCCGGCGCCGGCCTGGACGTGTATGCCGACGAGCCGCGCGTGCCCGAGCGCCTGCGCTCGCTCGAACAGGTGGTGCTGCTGCCGCACCTGGCCAGCGCCACCCATGAGACGCGCCAGGCCATGGCCGAGCTGGTGGTGCGCAACCTGGACGCCTATTTCAGCGCCGGCCAGGTGCTCGCCGGCGCCGCCTGAAAGCCGCACCGACCCTGAGCGGGCCGGGCTGGCACCCTATTCGGGCTGGATGCCGGCCACCTTGATCACGCGGCCCCAGCGGTCGATTTCCTTGGACACGAACTGCGTGTAGGGGGCCGCGCCGAGCTGCGGCACGACAAAGCCCTGCACTTCCATGCGCGACTTGATGGCCGGGCTTTTCATGGCATTGACGGCCGCTGTTTCCAGCTTGTCCACGATGGCCTGGGGCGTTCCCTTGGGCGCGGACAGGCCCGACCAGGACAGCGCTGAAAACCCCGGATAGCCCAGCTCGGAAATGCTAGGAACATCCGGGTAGAGCGAATTGCGCTGCACGCTGGTCACCGCCAGCGCGCGCAGCTTGCCGGCCTTGACATACGGCAGCGCCACATCCTGGTTGATGAACATCAACGGAATCTGCCCGCCCAGCAGGTCGGTCATCATGGGGCCGCCGCCCCGGTAGGGAATGCCGACCATGAAGAGACTCTTGCAGTTCTGGCTCGCCACTTTGGAGCCGGTGCAGGTATTGACCGTCTGCTTGAGCAGCGCCATCGCCATGTGGCCCGACGAGGCATGGGTGTAGCCGTAATTGAGCTTTCCGGCATTGGCCATGCCGTAGTCCACCAGTTCCTTGAAGGTCTTGAAAGGCGTGCCCGGATGCACCACCAGCACGTTCGGGCCGGAATGCACCTGGGTGATGTGGACAAAATCCTTGTTCGAGTCGTAGGCCAGCTTGGGATTGAGGCCGTGCGCCACGGCATTCTGGCCAACCCCGGAGAGGACCAGCGTGTAGCCGTCCGGCGCGGCCTTGGCGGCGCGCTCGGCGCCAATCGTGCCGCCGGCCCCGCCGATGTTTTCAACTACGAAAGGCTGCTTCAGGGCCTTGGACAGCTCCTCGGCAATCATGCGCCCCATGATGTCGCTGGTGCCGCCGGCCGGAAACGGCACGATCAGCTTGACCGGCTTGTTCGGATAGTCGGCGTCGGCATGGACAGCCAGCGGAAGGGCCAGAAAAGCGGCAAGGCCCAGCAGTTTGCGTCGAATCATCATTTGTCTCCAGCAGGAAAGTTAAGGTTATTTTTGTAATTTTTGTGTAAGTTTAAATATTTTATGGTGTTAACGTTACCGCCGCATGACAGTGAATACCCTTGCATGGGTCAAACAAAAACGATGAAAAATGCACTTTACGCAAGCTGATCAAGGGTTTTCTGCTATCAAATAAATAGCCAGCCAAAGACAAGGCTGCCCTTGCAGGCTGGGTACCCTGCGCAGTGCGCCAGCCAGCCAGCGCCGCGCCCAAGCAGCCGCGCACGCAGGCATCAAGGGTAAAGCCGCGCCTTGGGCGGACGCCCCTGCCGATGGGTTAAATTCACCCTCCGAAGGCGACCTACCATGACAGACATTCCGCGCAAAGTTATTCCCCTGGCAGACCTGCGTTATGCCAGCCGCATTCCGGCCATTCCGCCCGGCCAGATCGCGCCCGTCGGGCTTCTGAGCGACACGCGCGGCCGGCCGCTGCGCGACTTGCGCATCAGCGTGACGGACCGCTGCAACTTTCGCTGCAACTACTGCATGCCCAGCGAAATCTTTGACAAGAACTATGCCTTCCTGCCGCAAGCCTCACTGCTGAGCTTCGAGGAAATCACCCGGCTGGCAAAAATATTCGTCGCGCACGGCGTCGAGAAAATCCGCCTCACCGGCGGCGAGCCGCTGCTGCGCAAGAACCTGGAAGTGCTGATCGGGATGCTGGCGCGGCTGCAGACGCCGGCCGGCAAGCCGCTGGACATCACGCTGACCACCAACGGCTCGCTGCTGGCCAAGAAGGCGCGCGCCCTGAAGGATGCCGGCCTGCAGCGCGTGACCGTCAGCCTGGACGCGCTGGACGACGCGATCTTTCGCGGCATGAACGATGTGGATTTTCCGGTGGCCGATGTGCTCAAGGGCATCGAGGCGGCGCAACACGCCGGGCTGGCGCCGCTGAAGATCAACATGGTTGTCAAGCGCGGCACCAACGACGGCGAAATTTTGCCGCTGGCGCGGCATTTCCGGCATTCGGGCGCGGTGCTGCGCTTCATCGAATTCATGGATGTGGGCGCCACCAACGGCTGGCGCATGGACGAGGTGCTGCCCTCGGCGCAGGTGATCGAGCGGCTGCAGGCCGAGTTTGCGCTGGCGCCTGTCGAGCCGAACCATGCCGGCGAAACCGCCGAGCGCTGGCGCTACGCGGATGGCGCGGGCGAGATCGGCGTCATCAGCAGCGTGACGCAGGCCTTTTGCGGCAGCTGCAACCGGGCGCGCCTGTCCACCGAGGGCAAGCTGTTCCTGTGCCTCTTTGCCAGCGAAGGCCACGACCTGCGCGCCCTGCTGCGCGGCGTCTATGGCGACGCGCAGATTGCGGCGGCGATCGCGCCGATCTGGCAGGCGCGCACAGACCGCTATTCGGAAATCCGCGCGGCCCTGCCGCCCGACGCCAGCTCGCCGGGCGGCGCCAAGCGGGTGGAAATGAGCTATATCGGCGGCTAGACTGGCCCGCGCGCCTGTCGCTTTGCGTCATGCGCACTTTTAAGGATGCGGCCAGCAATAATCCCCGCGTCATACCCGCGAAGGCGGGTATCCAGACGTCTCTGAGCATTGCAGCCCGTGTGGCTGGATTCCTCCCGCCTTCGCGGAAATGACGGACGGAAAGTTACTTTTTGCCAGATCGTAGGAACATTGAATGACCATGAACATGAAAACGCCGTTGCACCCCGAAGCCATCACCGGCCTGATCCTGGCGGGCGGGCGCGGCTCGCGCATGGGCGGCGTGGACAAGGGGCTGCAAAGCTTTAACGGCGTGCCGCTGGCGCTGCACACGCTGATGCGGCTGGCGCCCCAGGTGGGCCAGGCCATGGTGAACGCCAACCGCAACCTGGCGGCCTACGAAGCCTTCGGCGCGCCGGTCTGGCCCGACAGCGACCGGCTGGGCGACTATGCCGGGCCGCTGGCCGGCTTCATGACCGGACTGGCGCACTGCGAGACGCCCTACCTGCTGACCGTGCCGTGCGACACGCCGCTGTTTCCGGCCGATCTGGTCGCGCGCATGGCCGACGCCATGGCGCGCGAGCAGGCCGACGTGGCCGTGGCCGCCGCACGCGAGGAAGACGGCCAGCTGCGCCCGCAGCCGGTGTTTTGCCTGATGGACGTGCAGCTGCTGGACAGCCTGACGCGCTTCACGCAGGCCGGCGGACGCAAGATCGACGCCTGGACGGCGCAGCATGCCACCGTCATCGTGCCGTTCGACCAGCCTGGCGACGACGCGCAGGCGTTCTTCAATGCCAACACCCTGGCCGAACTGCATCAGCTCGAAGCACGCCAGCCATGAGCGCCGACATGAAAACCATCGACCAGATTGCCGCCCAGCTGCAAGGCTATGACGCCCAGGCCATGACCGCAGGCGACGTGCGCGACTTCCTCTCGCGCCTGGTGACCCCGGTGCGGGACGTGCTGGAATTGCCGCTGTTTGACGCGCTGGGCCGGGTGCTGGCGGCCGATGTGGTTTCGCCCTTCGACGTGCCGCCGCACGACAACTCGGCGATGGACGGCTTTGCCTTTGCCGGCGAGGAATTGGCCGCCGCGCTGGCCGCTTCGCCTGCTGCGCTGGCCCCCGAGGCGGGCGGCCTTGCCCGCAGCGGCCCGGCGCTGCATGCAATACCCCCCGACAGGGCGCTGCAACTGCAGGTCGTCGGCACGGCGCTGGCGGGCAAGGCCTGGCAGGGCCGCGTGGCACCCGGCCAGTGCGTGAAAATCATGACCGGCGCAGTCATGCCGGCGGGCCTGGACACGGTGGTGCCGCAGGAGTTTGTCACGCTGCGCCAGGAAGCGGGCAGCGAGCACATCACGATTCCGGCGGGCCTGCTGCGCCCGGGCGACAACCGGCGCCTGCGCGGCGAAGACCTGGCGCAGGGCAAGCCGGCGCTGCGAAAAGGAGAGCTGCTCACGCCCGCCCGGCTTGGGCTGGCGGCCTCTTTGGGCCTGAAAACCTTGCCCGCCTGGCGGCCGCTGCGCGTGGCGTACTTTTCGACCGGGGACGAGATCCTGTCGCTGGGCGAGGCGCCGCGCGAGGGCGCGGTGTACGACAGCAACCGCTACACCGTCTTTGGCCTGCTCACGCGCTTGGGCTGCGAGGTCATCGACCTGGGCGTGGTGCCCGACGAGCCGGCGCAGCTCGAAGCGGCCTTTCTCGATGCGGCGCGCCGGGCCGACGCCATCATCACCTCCGGCGGCGTGAGCGTGGGCGAGGCCGACCACACCAAGGCGATGATGAAAAAGCTCGGCGACGTGGCCTTCTGGCGCATCGCCATGCGCCCGGGCCGGCCGATGGCCGTGGGCCGCATTTCAAGCACCGAATTGGCCGGTAGCGCAGATTCCGCCTGCGCCGGCAGCTATGAAAACAGTAGCAATCCGGCCGGCGCCGTGCTGTTCGGCCTGCCGGGCAACCCGGTGGCGGTGATGGTGACCTTCCTGGCCTTCGTGCGCCCTGCCCTGCGGCAGATGATGGGCGCCAGCCCCGAACCCGACGTGCTGCTCAAGGCGCGCAGCCTGGAGCCGATGCGCAAGAAACCCGGCCGCACCGAGTACCAGCGCGGCATCGTGCGCACCGCGCCCGACGGCTCGCTGCAGGTGCAAACCACCGGCGCCCAAGGCTCGGGCGTGCTGCGCTCAATGGCCGAGGCCAACGGCCTGATCGTGCTGCACCATGCGCAGGGCAACGTCGCCGTCGGTGATGAAGTCGATGTGCTGATGTTCGACGGGGCGATGTAGCGCGCAGCCGCTCTGCGCAAACGGCTTTTCAGCATGAAAAAAGCCGCTCGTGCAAGCGGGGCCTGCGCATGCAGCTACGGATTCGATAGCGCTTCATGCCCGGGCCGGGCCGGCGGCTCGTCCCGGGCGACGGCCTGGTTGGCGCCTGGAACCGCCTTGCGCGCAAACAGCACATACATCGTCGGCACGACGAACACGGTCAGCAGCGTGCCCAGCGACATGCCGCCGACGATCACCCAGCCGATCTGGATGCGGCTCTCGGCCCCCGCGCCGTGCGCCAGCGCCAGCGGCAAGGCGCCCAGCACCATCGCGCCGGTGGTCATCAAGATGGGCCGCAGCCGCTGGCTCGACGCCTTGACCAGCGCGTCGATCATCTCCAGCCCCTGGCCGCGCAGCTGGTTGGTGAACTCGACGATCAAAATGCCGTGCTTGGTGATCAGGCCCACCAGCGTGATCAGGCCGATCTGCGAATACACGTTGAGCGAGCCGCCGCTCCACTTGAGCGCCAGCAGCGCCCCGATCATCGACAGCGGCACCGACAGCATGATGACCAGCGGATCGACAAAGCTCTCGAACTGCGCGGCCAGCACCAAAAAGATGAACACCAGCGCCAGCACGAAGACGATGACCAGCGCGCCTTGGGAATTCTTGAATTCGCGCGACGTGCCGTTCAGGTCGGTGCTGTAGCCGGTCTTCAAGACCTTGGCCGCCGTCTGGTCCATGAAGCGCAGGGCCTCGCCCAGCGAATAGTCGGGCGCCAGGCTGGCGGTGATGGACACCGAGCGGCGCTGGCCGAAGTGGTTGAGCTCGCGCGGCGAGACGCTTTCGCTCATGCGCACCAGGCTGGAGAGCGGAATCATCGCTTCGTTGCGGCCGCGCACGTAGATGCGCTCGATGTCCTCGGGCGTGTTGCGCCCGCTGGCCTGCGTCTGCACCACCACGTCGTACTGCTCGGCGTCGCGCTTGTAGCGCGTCACGTTGCGCCCGCCCAGCAGCGTTTCGATGGCCTTGGCGACGACCTCGACGCTCACGCCCAGGTCGGCCGCCCGGTCGCGGTCCACGTCGATGCGCAGCTCGGGCTTGTTCAGCCGCAGGTCCACGTCGGGCGAGACGATGCCGGGGTTCTGCGCCATCTCGGCCAGCATCTGGCGCACCACGGCGTTGAGGTTCTGGTAGCTGTCGGAGGTCTGGATGACGAAGTTCAGCGGCCGCTCGCGAAAGCCCTGGCCGAGCGAAGGCGGCGTGATCGGAAAGGCCGTCACGCCGGGCAATGCATTGAATTTGGGCTGCAGCTCGCGCGCCATGTCCATGGTCGAGCGGCTGCGCTCCTCCCAGTCCACCGTGCGGTACACCACGCTGGCCTGGGCCACCGTTGGATTGCCAACGTTGGCAAAGACGCGGTCGAACTCCTTGAACGGCTGGCCCATCTTTTCCAGCGCCTGCGCGTAGCGGTTGGTGAACTCCAGCGTCGAGCCGTCGGGCGCGTTGACGCTGGCCAGGATCACCCCCCGGTCCTCGATCGGCGAGAGTTCCTGCTTCATGGTGGGAAACACCAGCGCGATGGCTGCGGCGCTGAGCGCCATGACGAGCAGCACCAGCCAGCGCGCCTGCAGCACCCAGCCCTTGAGCCGCTGACCGGCGCTGGCGCCTGCGGGCGGCTGAAAGCGCGCCGTGACGATCCAGCGCAAGAGCGCGCCGTAGCGCTCGGAAATG
>Ga0302347_1002734_pt1 | contig 17061 bp, 15 predicted proteins | sample PhyWR1_FD_202178 | JGI IMG/M metagenome (GOLD analysis project Ga0302347, IMG submission 202178) | Leaf surface microbial communities from wheat plants in UC Gill Tract Community Farm, Albany, California, United States - DLSL W.R1 (v2)... | ecosystem: Host-associated > Plants > Phyllosphere >...
CTTGGCATCAACGGCGACTTCTACGAGAAACGGGATATCCACGTTCACGTACCGGAAGGAGCCACGCCGAAAGATGGCCCGAGCGCGGGTATTGCCATGTGTACCGCGCTGGTCTCTTGCCTGACCGGGAACCCGGTACGGGCAGACGTCGCGATGACCGGTGAAATTACGCTACGCGGGCAGGTTTTACCTATCGGCGGTTTGAAAGAGAAACTACTGGCGGCACATCGCGGTGGCATCAAAACCGTGCTTATTCCTTACGAGAATAAACGCGATCTGGAAGAAATCCCGGATAACGTCATTGCTGATTTAGACATTCACCCTGTGAAGCGGATCGAGGAAGTTCTGACGCTTGCGCTGCAAAACGAACCTTCTGGTATCCAGGTCGTCAGCGCAAAATAGTGACATCGCGCAAAGAGCGCTAATAAAAACAGGGCTGGCATGTCAATTCGGACTTGCCAGCCTTTTTTTGTATCGCTACTTTAGACTGCTGGTCTGGCACGTCGTGAGTAACGGGTGTTGTAAGGGCATGTCAGTCCTGTTATAACTGCTGCGCGTTCGTACGATGAAGGATTCATGTACGATATAAATTATAAAGAGAGGAAGAGAACAGTGAATAAATCTCAACTGATAGATCAAATTGCTGCAGGGGCTGATATCTCTAAAGCTGCGGCTGGACGTGCGTTAGATGCTTTAATTGCTTCTGTTACTGAATCTCTGCAAGCCGGGGATGACGTTGCACTGGTAGGGTTCGGTACTTTTGCTGTCAAAGAGCGTGCTGCCCGTACAGGTCGCAACCCGCAAACAGGTAAAGAGATCACCATCGCTGCCGCTAAAGTCCCGGGTTTCCGTGCGGGCAAAGCGCTAAAAGACGCAGTAAACTGATCGTCTCCCGGAAGGGATGTGACACAGTATGAGGGCGCATCATTTGATGTGCCTTTTTTATTTGTGATGCGAGATTTCGGTTTTAGCTGCTGACAATCGCCCCGTTTTCTTGTCACAATACCCCTTTACGCGCAGGGTTCGTGCTATGCTGCGCGAAGTATAAAGTCATCTACAGCGGAGCGTTGTTACACCATGATGGACAACTTACGTACGGCGGCTAACAGCCTCGTACTCAAGATTATTTTCGGTATCATTATCGTGTCGTTCATTTTGACCGGCGTGAGCGGCTACCTGATTGGCGGTAACGATAATTACGCCGCAAAAGTGAATGACCAGGAAATTGGTCGTCAGCAATTTGAAAATGCCGTTGCCAGCGAACGTAACCAGCGCCAGCAGCAGATGGGCGATCAGTTCTCGGAACTGGCCGCCAATGAAAACTACATCAGAAATATGCGTCAGCAAGTGCTGAGTAGCCTGATCGATGAAGCGCTACTTGACCAGTATGCTCGCGAGCTGGGTTTAGGTATTAGCGACGATCAGGTCAAGCAGGCTATCTTCTCGACCCAGGCTTTCCAGAGCAATGGCCAATTCGATAATGCGCGTTATAACTCACTGGTTAATCGTATGGGCATGAGCGCCGATCAATACGCGCAGGCGCTGCGTAATCAGTTAGTGACTCAGCAACTGATTAACGCCGTAGTCGGTACTGATTTCATGCTGCCGGGCGAAACAGACGAACTGGCAGCGCTGGTTGCCCAGCAGCGTGTGGTACGTGAAGCGACCATCGACGTTAATGCTCTGGTGGCAAAACAGCAGGTAAGTGACGCCGAAATCCAGGCGGCCTATGAGCAGGATAAAGGCAAATTTGTCTCACCTGAGCAGTTTCGCGTGAGCTACATCAAAATGGATGCGGCATCCATGCAGCAGAACGCCTCCGATGAAGAGATCCAGGCTTATTACGATGAGCATCAGGATCAGTTCACTCAGTCCGCACGTAACCGTTATAGCGTTATTCAGACCAAAACCGAAGCCGATGCGAAAGCGGTGCTTGATGAGCTGAATAAAGGCGCAGATTTTGCAACCGTCGCGAAAGAAAAATCGACGGATATTATCTCTGCCCGTAACGGCGGCGATGTTGGCTGGATGGACGATGCCGGTACGCTTCCGGAACTGAAAGAGGCGGGTCTGAAAGAGAAAGGCCAGCTTTCGGGCGTGATCAAATCTTCCGTCGGTTTCCTGGTTGCGCGTCTTGATGACACCCAGCCTGCGCAAGTAAAACCGCTGGCGGAGGTGCGTGATGACCTTAGCACTAAAGTTAAACAGGAAAAAGGACTCGATGCCTACTTTGCACTGCAGCAGAAAGTAAGCGAAGCGGCCAGTAATGACAACGAATCGCTGGCAGGTGCTGAGCAGGTTGCGGGGGTCAAGGCTGTCGAAACAGGCTGGTTCGATCACAATAGCCTGCCGGCTGAGCTGAACTTCAAACCGGTTTCCGACGCTATTTTCAGCGGTGCGCTGGTCGGGCAGAACGGCACGCCGGGCAGCAACTCTGACATTATCACCGTCGATGGCGATCGTGCCTTTGTGATCCGCGTAAGCGAGCACAAAGCTGAAGCGGTCAAACCGCTGGCAGAGGTAAAAACGCTGGTAGCCGAAAGCATCAAACGTGAGAAGGCAACCCAGCAGGCGAAGCTGGACGCTGAGAAACTGCTTACAGCGCTGCAAACGGGTAAAGGCGATGAAGCCATGAAAGCGGCTGGCTTACGTTTTGGCGAGGCGAAAACGCTTACTCGTGCAGGTCAGGATCCGGTGAGTCAGGCGGCATTCACGCTGGCACTGCCGGCACAAGGCAAACCTTCTTACGGAATGGCTGACGACATGCAGGGAAATATCGTCCTGCTGGCGCTGGACGAAATCAAAGCCGGAACGATGCCTGCTGAGCAGAAGACGGCGATGGTGCAGGGGATCACCCGAAACAATGCACAAATCGCGTTTGAAGCCCTGATGAGTAACCTGCGCAAGCAGGCCAAAATTAAGTATGGCACTATTGCTGAACAGCAATAATTACGTGTCAGCTTCCACAATAGTGTAATCTGTTGCAACAAATAAAGGCCGCTTTCGCGGCCTTTTCCATTTTTGCAATTCCCCGTTTGTCTCCTGTTTTGCGTCTCGCTATCGTGACGTCGCTGTCAACAAACAAGGAGATAACAGCATGAAACGTGGAATCAAAATGGCCCTCATCACCGTTGCCCTGACCTGTGCCGGGCTGAGTTTTCCAGCGCTGGCGGCGCAGTCTGCTGCAAAAGCACATCCGCAGGTAACCCAGGCGGCACCTGATGCAAAGCCTGCACCGCACGGTAAAACGGCGGCTGCTACACCAAAGGCTGACGATGATGAAGGTACCAGGGTCAGCCTCAATAGCGCCTCGGCTGAAGAGCTGGCACATGCCATGAACGGCGTTGGACTGAAGAAAGCCCAGGCTATTGTCAGCTACCGGGAAGAATACGGTCCGTTTAAGTCTCTTGACGATCTTCAGCAGGTGCCAGGAATGGGCAGTTCGCTGGTGGAACGTAACCTCGCTCACCTGACGCTATAAATTTCATTCGAGCGGTTGCACGACGCGCAATTTTTGCCAGACTAAAGAGGTCATACCAGTGGTGTGGCCTCTGTCTCTTATTACAACAACAAGCAAGGTTATCGCGCTATGCAGACTCAAATTAAAGTTCGCGGTTTTCATCTCGATGTCTATCAACACGTTAACAATGCCCGCTATCTGGAGTTTCTGGAAGAGGCCCGCTGGGACGGGCTGGAAAACAGCGACAGTTTTCAATGGATGACGGCGCACAACATCGCTTTTGTAGTGGTTAATATCAATATCAATTACCGTCGCCCGGCGGTGCTTGGCGATCGGCTGATCGTCACCAGCCAGCTACAGCAGCTTAACGGTAAGAGCGGCGTATTAAGCCAGGTGGTTACCCTGGAGCCTGAAGGACAGGTTGTTGCCGATGCATTGATCACCTTCGTCTGCATTGATCTAAACAGTCAGAAGGCGCTGGCGCTTGAGGGAGAACTACGCGAGAAACTCGACGCCATGATCCCAGGGGATCAGAAAGCGGAATAACGGCATCGTTGTACCGGTAAGGCTGCGCTTGCGCTGTGGCAACACCTTTTCAGGCCCGGTAAGGCGAAGCCGCCACCGGGCAAAACAACCTCCCGGCAGCCGCTAACGGTTTGTCCGCCTGCGGTACTGGCCTAAGCCAGACCGGTTTTTTCCTGCATTGCCGCTTTCACCGTGTGTGTATTTGCCAGATACTGATTCAGGCCGTTGGCGCGCAGATTACAGGCGGCGCACTGCCCGCAGCCGTCGCCTTTGATACCGTTATAGCAGGTGAGCGTTTCACTGCGGACCAGATCCAGTTTGCCCCAGTAGTCTGCCAGCGCCCATGTTTCTGCTTTATCAAGCCACATCAGCGGCGTTTCAAAACGAATATTTTTTGCCATGCCGAGGCTCACCGCGTGATTCAGCGCTTTTACAAATTCATCACGACAGTCCGGGTAGCCGGAGAAATCGGTTTCACAAACGCCGGTTATTACCGCTTCGGCTTTTACCTGATACGCGTAAATTGCCGCCAGAGTTAAAAACAGGATATTGCGTCCCGGCACAAAGGTATTCGGAATTCCATCGGCATCGGGTTCATAATCTGGTACCGGAATACTGTCGCGCGTCAGACTGCTGACCGCCAGTTCATTGAGCAACGTGACATCCAGCACTTTATGCGCGCGTGCGCCCAGCGTGAGTGCCAGTTCACGCGCAACATCAATCTCTGCCCGGTGGCGCTGACCATAGTCAAACGTGACGCAATGAACATCATCATACTGATGCAGGGCCTGGATCAGGCAGGTAGTGGAATCTTGTCCACCGCTAAATACGACGACGGCGCTTTTCATTACTCTTTCCGACGGTTGGATTAAAACACTATGGTAGCGTCTGAAGACGTCGGGGACCAGCTTCTTCACTGGGGTGCAGCCGGGAGCCACGGCGAACAGAAATCAAACCAGCCGCGCGTGTTGAGGCGAATGCCGTTGACGCCAGGCGGTGCGCTCACCTGATAATGATAATTAAACAGCGGCGTTAAAATAGCCTGCGACATTAAGCCGTGCAAAACCTGCTTTAATGCATGGCTACGCTGCTGGTCATCCGCATGTCGCTGGACGTGATCCAGCGTGTTGCTTAATCGGGAAAATGATTCATCACTGAGCAGGGCTGGCCACAGCGCATCGCAGCGTAGCCACTGTTCAAGCGCATACTCTGCCGACTCGCCGATAAGCCTGTCGCCCATAATAATATCCGCGTGTACCAGGTCAGGGCAGTCATTCCAGTTTTTGGCATCGTGGAAAATGAGTGTGAGTTCACAACCATGCGTCGCCATTATGGTTTTAAGTTGCTGCGCCATAATGTGCAGTTCAACGGGTAAATGGTACAGAAGCGTCAGTGCAGGCGGCAGCGGGGTTGCGTTATTTGTCCGGCCCCCGGGGATCGCCAGGCCCGGTAAGAGCTCATTACTTGGGGTGATAAGCCCCTCCTCAAGCGGCAGCGTCTGCAACAGTGCTGTGCCGTGGATCATATCAATAACCCGCTGCGCCTGTGGTTGAGTTAACCGCACGCTCTGGCGCAGCGCAAGATAGCAAAAGCCGAGACTGATACTGTTACTCACCGTGCGAAGCTGGCTTAACTCTTCTGGCTCGCCAATAGCAATTTGCACCGGGTGTCGGCAGCTGGTGCCGAGATCCTGCTCGAAAAGCAGGGGCGTTATCCAGTATTCAATGGCCTTTAACAGCGGATGCGCCAGATGATAGCGATCGTGGTTTTCGATGCGCACCAGCGCCGGCGTGAAGGTTTTCAGGCTAAACGGGCCGGTTCCTACCGTCGGATGCTGCGGATGGGCCAGCACGCTGCAATAGCTGGCCAGCCGGTGCGCCAGCCAGTAATCAGGCCGATGCAGGATAAACGTCAGGCACTGCGTATGAGTAACCTCAATGCGGCTGACGCTGGCAAATAAACGGCGCAGGTCTGGCTGAGTCAACAGCATTTCCAGACGCGTCTGAAGCTGCCCGGTTGTGACCGCATCGCCGTTGTGCCAGTACAGGGTTGAACGGATGTAAAACCGCCAGCACAGGCCATCGTCTGACACTTCCCAGTGGTGGGCGAGATCGCCGTGCGGCTGCGTTGAATCCTGCGAAAATCGGGTGAGTCCGGAGAAAATTTGCCCGGCCAGATGCTGCTCCGCCCGTCCCGGCAAAAAGCCGGAATGTAGCGGCTCTAGCGGTCGATAATAGGGAATGCGCAGGGTAGGCGTATTGTTCTGCCACTGGCCGCCGAGAAAAGGATGCAATAGCGCGCGCAGTTCAACCGGTGCCAGTTGCGCCAGCTCAAGCGCATCATGTTGCTGGCCCTTATTTAAGGCCTGCTCCATCATCTGGTTACGCAGCGTGACGGGAGACACTAAAAATGTCAGCGTCCCACGCTTGCCTCGTCCGGATCTTGCCTGCCAGTCCAGCCAGCCGGTTTCCTGCGCCTGGCGCAATAGCGTTCGCATATGCCTGTCGCTGCAAAAACAGCGTGCTGCCAGTTCGCCCATCGTCGCATCCTGCGGAGCACCGTCCGAGGCCTGCCAGAGTCGCTGGTACTGTTTTAGTCGGTTTAGCAATCGCATAAAAAACCCGGAACAATATTAATTAACTATTCACTATTACTTCCGTATATCTCAGCGGATACTTGAAGGCAAGTACAACGCATCGCAACCCGGAGAATAATCATGGTCAGGCTGGCTGCATTTGATATGGACGGCACATTACTGATGCCGGACCACCGTCTGGGAGAGGCAACGCTGACGACGCTTAAGCGTCTGCGCGATCGTGATATTACGCTGACGTTTGCTACCGGTCGTCACGCCCTCGAAATGCGGCAGGTGACAGGCGATCTGGCCCTGGATGCGTACTTAATTACCGGCAATGGAACGCGGGTCCATTCGCGGGAAGGCGAGTTGCTTTATCGGCAGGATTTGACCCCCGACGTTGCAGAAATCGTCCTGCACGGCCACTGGCAAACCGCGGCCAGTATGCATCTGTTTAACGACAGCGGCTGGTTTACGGATAAACCCGTTCCGCTTCTGCTTGAGGCTCACGCATTTAGCGGCTTTAGCTACCAGCTGTGTGATCTACAAGGCGTACAACCAGACTCCGTGACCAAAATCTGTTTCTGCGGTGAACATGACGATCTTTGTCGTTTACAGCTCCAGCTTCAGGATGCGCTGGGTGACCGGGCGCATCTCTGTTTTTCTGCGCTTTACTGTCTTGAGGTTCTGCCGCCAGGCTGCAATAAAGGTGCGGCACTTAAGGTGCTCAGTCAGCATCTGGGGATTGCGATGCAGGACTGCATGGCGTTTGGTGATGCGATGAACGACAGCGAAATGCTTTCAGGCGTGGGGCACGGGCTGATCATGGGCAATGCTATGCCGCAGCTGATTGACGATCTGCCCCACTTAACGATTATCGGACACTGCCAGACGCAGGCGGTTTCCCACTTTTTGACGCATTGGCTGGATTCTCCACATCTTCCTTATTCCCCCGAATAGCAAGACTTTTCCAGCAAGCCAGGCCCCAGGCCTGGCTTTTTTTATGCCGTTAGCCGCGCAATTTCTGCCTTCCACGGCGTCACATCACCTATATTCTCTGTAACCCACCGGGGATCATAATAGGTTTCCAGATAGCGCTCACCGCTGTCGCACAACAGGGTAACAATGGCGCCCTGCTGCCCCTGTTCACGCATTCTGGCTGCCAGCTGTAGCGCCCCCCACATATTGGTTCCGGTTGATGCGCCAACTTTACGACCCAGCTGCGTTTCCAGCCAGTGGGCGGTGGCCACGCTTGCCGCATCCGGCACGCGCAGCATTTCGTCCACCACGTCCGGAATAAATGACGGTTCCACCCGGGGACGACCAATTCCTTCAATCTTACTGCCAACAGCGCTGCGCAGGCTGGCGTCGCGGGTTTGCCAGTAATCCATAAAAACCGAGTTTTGCGGGTCAACCACCGCAAGCCGGGTAGCATAACCCTGACTGCGAATATAACGGCCAAGGGTCGCCGAGGTACCGCCCGTTCCTGCGCTCATGACGATAAAAGCAGGCACCGGATGCGGTTCGTTTCTCATCTGGCGGAAAATGCTGTCGGCGATATTATTATTGCCGCGCCAGTCAGTGGCGCGTTCGGCGAACGTGAACTGATCCATATAATGCCCGTTCAGCTCGTGCGCCAGCGTTTCGGAGGCGGCGTAAATCTCACAGGGACTGTCGACAAAGTGGCAGCGGCCGCCGTAGAACTCAATCTGTTCAATCTTGCGTCGGGCGGTGCAGGCGGGCATCACGGCAATAAACGGCAGCCCGAGCAGGCGTGCAAAATAGGCTTCTGATACGGCCGTGGAGCCGGAGGAGGCTTCAATAATGGGCGTTCCCTCTTTGATCCAGCCGTTGCACAATCCATACAAAAACAGTGAACGCGCCAGCCGGTGCTTCAGGCTGCCGGTCGGATGCGTACTTTCATCTTTCAGATAAAGCGGAATGCCGGGAAACGCCGGCAGCGTCAGCCGAATGAGATGTGTATCGGCAGAGCGTTGATAGTCCGCGTTAATTTCGCTAATAGCATGATTGACCCAGCTACGGTTCATGATGGTTTTCCGTTTGTCATTTTGTGCCCAGAATAGCGAAAAGCACGGAAAAAATTGTTGCTATTTAGCCTTTAAATTACAATTGAAAGAGAAATATATTCTCCGGGAGAGGGCTGTGTTAGATAAAATTGACCGCAAACTGCTTTCACTGTTGCAGAAGGATTGCACCCTGTCTTTGCAGGCGCTGGCGGATGCCGTTAATCTGACGACCACACCCTGCTGGAAGCGGCTTAAAAAGCTGGAAGATGACAAGGTATTGCTGGGTAAGGTCGCGCTGCTGGACGCAGAAAAACTCGGACTGGGTCTGACCGCATTTGTGCTGATTAAAACGCAGCATCATAGCAGTGAGTGGTACAGCCAGCTGGTAAAAGTGGTCACTGAACTGCCTGAAGTGCTGGGCGTCTGGCGCATGGCGGGAGAGTATGACTACCTGATGCAAGTGCAGGTGGCCGATATGAAACGCTACGACGATTTTTATAAACGGCTGGTCAGCCGTGTGCCAGGGTTATCTGATGTCACATCAAGTTTTGCGATGGAGCAGATTAAACACACTACGGCGCTTCCCATCGACTAATTATCCGACGCTATTGTCGGCCCATTCGGAATTTCAGGACTTATCGCGTGCGATTATTTGCTCAATTAAGCTGGTACTTTCGTCGGGAATGGCGACGCTATCTTGGCGCGGTCGCCCTGCTGGTGATCATTGCGATTCTGCAACTTATTCCGCCTAAAGTGGTGGGAATTATTGTCGACGGCGTGACGCAGCGGCACTACAGCTCGGTACAGATCCTGCAATGGCTGGGCTTAATGGTACTGATTGCGGTCGTAGTCTATCTTCTGCGCTACGTCTGGCGCGTACTGTTATTTGGGGCGTCTTATCAACTCGCTATTGAACTGCGCGAAGATTACTATCGTCAGCTAAGCCGCCAGCATCCCGAATTTTACCTGCGCCACCGGACCGGAGATTTGATTGCCCGTGCGACCAACGACGTCGATCGCGTGGTCTTTGCGGCGGGAGAGGGGGTGCTGACGCTGGTCGATTCACTGGTCATGGGTTGCGCAGTACTGATCGTGATGTCGACCCAAATTAGCTGGCAGCTTACGCTACTGGCGCTGGTGCCGATGCCGGTCATGGCCATCATGATCAAGCGTAACGGTGACCAGCTGCACGAGCGCTTTAAACTGGCGCAGGCGGCATTTTCCTCGCTGAACGATCGTACTCAGGAGAGTATGACCAGCATCAGGATGATCAAAGCGTTTGGTCTGGAAGATCGTCAGTCGTCGCTGTTTGCCGCGGATGCCGCCGATACCGGGGCGAAAAACCTGCGGGTGGCGCGTATTGATGCGCGTTTTGATCCGACGATTTATATTGCTATCGGCACCGCTAACCTGCTGGCCATTGGCGGCGGTAGCTGGATGGTTATTAACAACACGCTAACCCTCGGCGAACTGACCAGCTTTATTATGTATCTCGGTCTGATGATCTGGCCGATGCTGGCGCTGGCATGGATGTTTAACATCGTTGAGCGCGGGAGCGCCGCCTACAGCCGTATTCGCGCCATGTTAGCTGAAGCCCCGGTAGTAAATGACGGGGATGAAACGCTGCCGCCGGAGCGTGGCACACTGGATGTTGCTATTAACGAATTTCGCTGGCCAAAAGCGGCGCATCCGACTTTAAGCAAGGTTAATTTTACTCTGCAACCGGGACAGATGCTGGGCATTTGCGGGCCGACCGGCGCGGGGAAAAGCACGGTACTGGCGCTGATCCAGCGCCACTTCGACGTCGATCGCGGTGATATTCGTTTCCACGATATTCCGCTTCCTCGCCTGAAAATCGACGACTGGCGCGGCCGTCTGGCTATCGTAAATCAGACCCCGTTCCTGTTCTCCGATACCGTTGGCAATAATATTGCGCTGGGAAAACCCGGCGCAACGCAGCAGGAGATCGAGCATGTGGCGCGTCTTGCCAGCGTTCACGACGATATTCTGCGCCTGCCAAAGGGTTATGAAACCGAAGTGGGCGAGCGCGGCGTGATGCTTTCCGGTGGACAAAAGCAGCGTCTTTCCATCGCCCGGGCATTGTTGGTCGATGCAGAGATCCTCATTCTTGATGATGCACTGTCTGCCGTGGATGGTCGTACCGAGCATCAAATCCTGCACAACCTGCGCCAGTGGGGGGCGGGACGTACGGTAATTATTAGCGCGCACCGGCTGTCGGCTCTTACCGAAGCGGATGAAATTATCGTCATGCAGCATGGACACATTGCCCAGCGCGGCAAGCATGAACACCTGGCTGCCGGGCCAGGATGGTATCGGGATATGTACCGCTATCAGCAGCTTGAAGCTGCGCTGGATGATGAGCCGGAGGAGGCCAGTAATGCGTAGTTTTGGACAGTTATGGCCGACCCTTAAGCGCCTGTTGAAGTACGGCTCACCGTGGCGTAAGCCGCTGACAATTGCCGTAACCCTGCTCTGGGTGGCGGCGATTGCCGAAGTCAGCGGCCCGCTGCTTATCAGCTATTTCATCGATAACATGGTGGCAAAACGAACGCTGCCGGTAGGTCCTGTGTGTGGCCTGGCGGCTGCCTATATCGGATTACAGATGCTGGCCGCCGGGCTGCACTATGCCCAATCTTTACTGTTTAACCGGGCGGCAGTGGGTGTTGTTCAGCAGCTGCGAACTGACGTTATGGATGCGGCCCTGCGCCAGCCGCTGAGCGCCTTTGATACCCAGCCTGTCGGCCAGCTGATTTCCCGCGTTACCAACGATACCGAAGTGATCCGCGATCTCTACGTAACGGTGGTGGCAACGGTCCTGCGCAGTGCGGCACTGGTCGGCGCAATGCTGGTCGCCATGTTCACGCTCGACTGGCGAATGGCGCTGGTCGCTATTTCCATATTTCCTGCGGTGATCATCGTCATGCTGATTTATCAGCGCTACAGCACGCCTATTGTGCGGCGGGTACGCGCCTGGCTTGCTGAAATCAACGATGGTTTTAATGAAGTGATTAACGGCATGAGCGTGATCCAGCAGTTCCGCCAGCAGGCGCGTTTTGGCGAGCGAATGCGCGAGGCCAGCTATGCGCACTACCAGGCACGAATGCAAACGCTGAAGCTGGACGGCTTTTTACTGCGTCCGCTGCTCAGCCTGTTTTCCGCGCTGGTGCTGTGCGGCCTGCTGATGCTGTTTGGCTTCACCTCTGTCGGCACCATCGAAGTTGGGGTGCTGTACGCGTTTATCAGCTATCTTGGACGACTGAATGAACCGCTGATTGAACTGACCACGCAGCAATCAATGCTTCAGCAGGCGGTGGTTGCCGGGGAGCGGGTGTTCGAATTAATGGATCGTCCGCGGCAGGAGTACGGTCAGGACGACCAGCCGCTGCGCAGCGGCACAATAGATATTGACGCGCTCTCTTTTGCCTATCATCAGGATCGTCTGGTTTTGCAGGATATTAATCTGCATGTTCCATCACGCAGTTTTATTGCGCTGGTGGGGCATACCGGCAGCGGAAAAAGTACCCTCGCCAGTCTGTTAATGGGCAACTATCCGCTGACGCAGGGGGAGATCCGTCTTGACGGGCGGCCGCTGGCCTCACTCAGCCATGCCACGCTGCGTCACGGGGTAGCGATGGTTCAGCAGGACCCGGTTGTTCTTGCGGATTCCTTCCTGACCAACGTCACGCTTGGCCGCGATATCAGCGAGGAGCAGGTATGGCAGGCGCTGGAGACGGTGCAGCTTGCCGAACTGGCGCGCGGCATGAGTGACGGCATTCATACTCAGCTTGGCGAGCAGGGTAATAATTTGTCGGTCGGACAAAAACAGCTTCTGGCCCTGGCGCGAGTGCTGATTGATACGCCGCAAATCCTGATCCTTGATGAAGCCACGGCCAATATTGACTCAGGTACGGAGCAGGCGATCCAGCTGGCGCTGGCGGCCGTACGTAAACAGACCACCCTCATTGTGATTGCGCATCGCCTGTCGACCATCGTTGAAGCTGATACCATCATGGTCCTGCATCGCGGGCAAGCCGTGGAGCAAGGAACGCATCAGGCGCTTCTGGCGAATAAAGGCCGCTACTGGCAAATGTATCAGCTTCAGCTTGCCGGAGAGGAACTTCAGTCCAGTGAGCAGGAGGGGCCGCTGACCGCCTGACGCACCACTTTTATGCACTCCCGCTACCAGGCGATGTCCTGGTGCAAAAGTTCACCGCACCCTGCACCAGCATGGTGCGTTTTTTTTGCCCGATGACAAATTGAATCCCGGTCACACTTTTTCCTGCTCACGCTACCCGCACCAAACGACTCCTGGCGCATGAAATCTATTTCTGGCACGCCGCTTGCTTTAGTTCACAGGTGGGCGCTGCGGCCATAACTGAATTCTGACTGGAGAGGATCTATGAAGCTGGTAACAGTGGTAATTAAGCCATTTAAACTCGAGGATGTGCGTGAAGCGCTCTCTTCTATTGGTATTCAGGGGCTGACCGTGACCGAAGTAAAAGGCTTCGGACGTCAGAAGGGACATGCTGAACTTTATCGTGGGGCAGAATACAGCGTTAACTTCCTGCCAAAAGTAAAAATCGATGTGGCTATTGCCGACGATCAGCTTGATGAAGTGATCGACATTATCAGCAAAGCGGCCTACACCGGAAAAATTGGCGACGGCAAAATTTTTGTCGCCGAGCTGCAACGCGTCATTCGTATTCGTACCGGCGAAGCCGACGAAGCGGCGCTTTAACGCCTGACACACAGTGATAGGGAACGAGAAAATGAAGATAGCAACGATCAAAACGGCTCTGGGTACTGTGGCGCTATTGCCTGGCTTCGCGATGGCGGCACCGGCAGTGGCAGATAAAGCCGATAACGCATTTATGATGATCTGTACCGCGCTGGTGTTGTTTATGACCATTCCCGGCATTGCTCTGTTTTACGGCGGCCTGATCCGCGGTAAAAACGTGCTGTCGATGCTGACTCAGGTGATGGTGACATTCGCCCTCGTCTGCGTACTGTGGGTGATTTACGGTTACTCGCTGGCCTTTGGCGAAGGCAATAACTTCTTCGGCAATTTCAACTGGGTAATGCTGAAAAATATCGAACTGACCGCAGTGATGGGCAGCTTCTATCAGTATATTCACGTCGCGTTCCAGGGCTCTTTTGCCTGTATTACCGTGGGGCTGATTGTCGGTGCGCTGGCTGAGCGTATCCGCTTCTCTGCGGTACTGATTTTTGTTGTCGTGTGGCTGACGCTGTCCTACATTCCGATTGCGCACATGGTCTGGGGCGGCGGTCTGCTTGCATCGCACGGCGCACTGGATTTTGCCGGCGGTACGGTAGTTCACATCAATGCGGCAATTGCCGGGCTGGTGGGTGCTTATCTGATCGGCAAACGTGTCGGTTTTGGTAAAGAAGCGTTCAAACCCCACAACCTGCCGATGGTATTTACCGGTACGGCGATCCTGTATGTTGGCTGGTTCGGTTTCAACGCCGGTTCAGCCAGTGCGGCCAGCGAAATTGCCGCGTTAGCTTTCGTTAACACCGTAGTAGCAACCGCAGCGGCTATTCTGGCATGGGTGTTTGGCGAGTGGATCACCCGTGGTAAACCGTCTCTGCTGGGTGCCTGTTCCGGTGCTATTGCCGGACTGGTCGGCGTAACGCCAGCCTGTGGCTATATCGGTGTCGGTGGTGCGCTGATTGTCGGTCTCGCCTCGGGGCTGGCCGGGCTGTGGGGTGTTACGATGCTTAAACGCATCCTGCGGGTTGACGATCCCTGTGACGTATTTGGTGTTCACGGCGTATGCGGCATTGTCGGCTGTATTCTGACCGGTATCTTTGCCGCGACATCGCTCGGTGGTGTTGGCTATGCAGAGGGCGTCACCATGGGCCATCAGGTGCTGGTGCAGCTGGAAAGCATCGGTATCACCATTGTCTGGTCAGCGGTTGTTGCCTTTATTGCCTATAAACTGGCCGATATGACCGTTGGACTGCGCGTACCGGAAGAGCAGGAGCGCGAAGGGCTGGATGTTAACAGCCACGGCGAGAATGCGTATAACGCCTGATAATAATGCCGGGTGGCATATCGCTACCCGGCTTTTTTATTTAGACATGATTACGGTTACGCATTACCCCTTCCTGCACCGTTGAAGCCACCAGAATCCCATCCTGAGTATAAAACTCACCGCGAACAAAGCCGCGTGCGCTGGAGGCAGACGTGCTTTCTACACTGTACAGCAGCCAGTCGTTCATCGTGAAAGGCCGGTGGAACCACATAGAGTGATCGATAGTGGCAACCTGCATCCCTTTTTCCAGAAAACCGACGCCGTGCGGCTGAAGCGCTACCGGCAGGAAATTGAAATCTGATGCGTAGCCCAGTAGATACTGATGGACGCGTAAATCTTCCGGCATCGGGCCATTGGCACGCATCCACACCTGGCGGGCCGGTTCTGCAACGTGACCTTTTAGCGGGTTATGAAACTCAACCGGGCGGATCTCCAGCGCCTTTTCGCTGAGAAATTTATCTTTGACCTGCGGCGGCAGGAGATGCGCGAGCGAAAGCGCAATGTCGGTTTCTGATTTCAGCGAGTCCGGTGCCGGAGCAGGCGGCATCGTTTTTTGATGCTCATAACCCGATTCAGGCGCCTGAAATGACGCGGTCATATAAAAAATGGGCTTACCGTTTTGCACGGCAGCAACGCGGCGAGCGCTAAAGCTGTTTCCATCGCGTAAAACTTCAACGTCATAAATAATCGGCTTTTCACTGTCGCCGGGGCGCAAAAAATAGCTGTGAAAAGAGTGCACCAGGCGTTCTTCCGGCACGGTTTCTTTCGCGGCATAGAGCGCCTGACCTACCACTTGTCCGCCGAAAACCTGGCGCAGACCCAAATCCTGGCTCTGACCACGAAATAACCCTTCTTCAATTTTTTCCAGATTTAATAATGCCAGCAGATTGTTCAGCGCCTGACTCATAGCTTTCCTCACGTAAATAGCAGCCTGTAGCGTCCATTATAACGCAGAAAAGCAAGTGGTCCGATGGGTGCGAAAATCTGATTAACGGCCTGATTCCAGGCAAAAATAAGTGACTTGTGCCACACTTACTCACGTTGTCTTTCTGTTAACCACTCATCTGGTGGGAATCAATCTCGCAGTGCATAGCGTAAAAGGAGAACGTAATGAAAGTCGTGCACATGTTAAGTGGTATTGCCGTAGTGGTAGCGCTGTCGGCCTGTGCGGATAAAAGCGCAGATATTCAGACCCCAGCGCTTAATCCCAGTACGTCGGGTGTAGCTTCAAAAGCGGTTATTAAGCAGCCGAATGTTTCCGGTACAGTATGGATCCGTCAGAAAGTGGCTTTACCGCCTGACGCTGTCCTGACCGTGACGGTTTCCGATGCGTCACAGTCTGATGCGCCATCAAAAGTGATCGCGCAGAAAGCCGTACGTACCGACGGTAAACAGCCGCCGTATAGCTACGTGCTGCCGTTCAATCCATCAGATATCAAGCCTGATGCCCGTATCCTGCTTAGCGCAGCGATTACGGTCAACGATAAACTGGTCTTTATTACTGATGGCGTGAAACCTGTAATCAATCAGGGCGGCACTAAAGTCGACCTGACGCTGGTTCCGGTTCCACAAACGGCCGTGCCGATCCAGTCCAGCGGTGGTGCAGTAACGACGGTTCCGTCTACGTCGCCAACGCAAGTGACCCCGTCATCAGCTGTTCCGGCTCCAACGACCTGGTAATACACGTTATACCGCCCTCATCATCACTGGTGAGGGCGTCTTAAAATACCCACCGATAATGCTGCATATCGATTTGCCCACTCCCGGATACCGCCACGCCTTCTGCCAATAGTGCCTCTCTTTGCCGCTGAAGATCCGGCCCGGTCAGTGAAATAGCGCCGTGTCGATTAACCACTCTGTGCCAGGGTAAAGATGAACCTTCCGGTAAGCGTCTGAGCACGCCACCGACCTGACGCGCTGCGCGCGGCGATCCGGCCAGACGTGCAATATCGCCATAGGTCGTCACGTATCCTTCGGGTATCGCCGCCACAATTTGCCAGACGCGATGAGGGAATGAGTCTTCTGGATCCATGCTTGCTCCTTAAAATGGTGTCAGGGCTAGCATAAGCGGCGCGGGGAAGGGGGGAAAGCAGGAAAATAACCGGCTTGTGCAATAAACCAGCATACGATTGCCGGTAGCTTGCAATTGCCGGGCACAGCAGTGATAATGCGCCTGCGCGTTGGTTACAACGCTCTCAATGGGGGCCCTGTTGGTTCTCCCGCAATGCTACTCTGTTTACCAGGTCAGATCCGGAAGGAAGCAGCCAGAGCAGATGACGTGTGTGCCGGGATGTAGCTGGCAGGGCCCCCACCCAATTCAGCATTACCTCTTTTTCATACCCCCCCTCATTTCGTTACCGGCTTCTTGTCGTTTTTATCTCTGGTATCGTTAATCTT
>Ga0302347_1002736_pt1 | contig 17052 bp, 10 predicted proteins | sample PhyWR1_FD_202178 | JGI IMG/M metagenome (GOLD analysis project Ga0302347, IMG submission 202178) | Leaf surface microbial communities from wheat plants in UC Gill Tract Community Farm, Albany, California, United States - DLSL W.R1 (v2)... | ecosystem: Host-associated > Plants > Phyllosphere >...
TGCATACACCGCAAGCCCCGGATACCGGGCCTGCAGCGCGGCCACGCCGCCGATATGGTCGTTGTGGTGGTGGGTGAGCAGAATCGCCGTGGGGGTCCATCCCTGCTGCGTTGCGGCAGCCAGAACCGGGCCGGCGTCGCCGGGGTCGACCACGACCGCCTGGCCGTCATCGGCGACCAGCGCCCAGATGTAGTTGTCCGCAAATGCGGGTAGGGCAGTGAGTCGCATAGAATTGGACCATGCCCGCCACGCCGAGCCCCCGTCAAGCGTCAGTCGCATCCTGGTTTGATACTGAACCGGCACATGTGCTGTGCCAGTTGGAATTCCGGCGGCTGATGCCGCTGCTGGCCGAGCGCCCGGTCACGCCGTGGCTGTGGCTCGCCCCCACGGCCGCCTGGGCGGCCCTGCCGGACCTTCCCGGTCGCGGCCTGCGCCTGCACCGGGATGGGGCAGGGTTCGCCGGCGACACCCGCTGTGGCCTGCCGCTGCCGCTGCCGGACGAGAGCGTCAACGCCATCGTGCTGCAGCACGTGACCGCCCGCGATGCCGAGCAGTTGATCGGCGAGTGCGAGCGGGTGCTGATGCCCGGTGGCCGGTTGTGGCTGTCCACGCTCAACCCGTTCAGCCCCTACCGCCGCCAGTGGCGCCAGCACGGCCTGGTGGTGCGCAGCCCGCAGCGGCTGCGGCACACCCTGGAGCGGGCCGGCCTGTGCTGTGATGGGCTGAGCTACCTGGGGCCGATGTGGCGTGACTGCGCCCCGGGCCAGCGCAGCTTTGCGCCCCTGCGCGCGGCCTGCCTGTTCACCGCCGAGAAACGCACCCCGGCCCTGCCGGGACCTACGCCGCTGCCGGTCCCTCGATGGGCCGGTACCGTGGCGACCTGATCTGGACTGCAATGAAAACAATCGAAATACACACCGACGGTTCCTGCCTCGGCAATCCCGGGCCCGGTGGCTGGGCGGCATTGCTGCGCTACAACGCGCACGAGCGTGAACTGAGCGGTGGCGAAGCGCATACCACCAACAACCGGATGGAGCTGATGGCGGCCATCTCCGGGCTGGAAGCGCTGACCGAGCCGTGCAACATCGTCCTCTTCACCGACTCGCAGTACGTCCGGCAGGGCCTGACCCAGTGGATGCCGGGCTGGATCCGCAAGAACTGGAAGACCGCCGGCGGCGACCCGGTCAAGAACCGCGAACTGTGGGAACGCCTGCACGCGGCCACGCTGATGCATACCATCGACTGGCGCTGGGTGAAGGGCCATTCCGGCGACCCCGACAATGAACGCGTGGACCAGCTGGCACGCGACGCCGCGATCCGGATCCGCGCCGCCGGCCCGGTACACTGAGCCCATGCGTCAGATCATTCTTGATACCGAAACCACCGGCCTGGAATGGCGGAAGGGCAACCGCATCGTCGAAATCGGCTGTGTGGAACTGCTTGAACGCCGCCCCAGCGGCAACAACTACCACCAGTACATCAAGCCGGACTGCGAATTCGAACAGGGCGCGCAGGAAGTCACCGGGCTGACCCTGGAGTTCCTGGCCGACAAGCCGGTGTTCGCCCAGATCGCCGAGGAGTTCCTCGCCTTCATCGACGGCGCCGAGCTGATCATCCACAACGCCGCGTTCGACATCGGCTTCCTCGACAACGAGCTGTCGTTGCTGGGGGATCAGTACGGCAAGCTCACCGACCGCTGCACGGTGATCGATACGCTGAAGATGGCGCGCGAGCGCTTCCCCGGCCAGCGCAACTCGCTGGACGCATTGTGCAAGCGGCTGGGCGTGGACAACGCGCACCGCCAGCTGCACGGCGGCCTGCTCGACGCGCAGATCCTGGGCGATGTGTACATCGCGCTGACCTCGGGCCAGGAGGAAATCGGCTTTGGTTCGACCGACGACAGCAAGCGCGGCACCGCGCATGCCCAGGCGTTCGATACCTCACGCCTGCTGCCGCGCCCGCGCGTGGTGGCCACGGCGTCCGAGCTGGAGGCGCACGAAGCGCGGCTGGCCAAGCTGCGCAAAAAGGCCGGCCATGCCATCTGGGATGGGCCGAAGGTGGAAGAGGCGGTGGCGTGAGGGCATCACGACCAACGGTCGTGCTCCACCGGCGGTCGTGATCGACCGGTTGGTGATGCACCCATGCGATGAACCGGCAGGTCACGACCGTTGGTCGTGACCGGGGCAATCAATGGCAACGCACCAGAATCACGGTGATGTTGTCCGACCCGCCGCCATCCAGCGCGGCCGCCACCAGCGTGTCCACGCATTCCTGCGCGCTGGCGTCATCGAAGGCCAGCGTGCGGGCGATGCCGGTGTCCTCCACTTCCTCGGTCAGCCCGTCGCTGCACAGCAGCAGCTGCATGCCCGGGCGCAGTTCGCCGGTGGTGGTGGCTACGTTCAGATGCGCCGGGTCGGTGACCCCCAACGCCTGCGTCACCACGTTGCGGTGCGGATGGGCGCGAGCCTGCTCGGCGGTCAGGTTGCCCTGGGCCACCATTTCCTGCACCACGCTGTGGTCCTGGCTGAGCTGGGCCAGCTGGCCGTCGCGCCACAGGTAGGCGCGGCTGTCGCCGACCCAGGCCACTTCGTACCGGTTGCCCTGGACCCGCGCGGCCACCACGGTGGTGCCCATCGGCAGGCTGTCGTTGCGGCGGCGCGAGGTGCGGATGATCTCTTCATCGGCCACCCGGATGGCGTGCGCCAGCGTCGCGCCGTGGCGGATCTCGCGCACGATGGTCTCGCGCGCCAGCGCGCTGGCCACTTCGCCGCAGGCGTGCCCGCCCATGCCATCGGCCACCAGCCACAACGCCAGTTCGCCATCGCCGTAGTAGGTGTCCTCGTTGAGGTCACGGCGCAGGCCGGGGTGGGTGAGATGTCCGAATTCGATCATGGGTGGGCTGCAGCCAAAGGGACGTTGCGGGTGATAACGGCATGATCGCGGCCCGCCGGACATCCGGCAAGGCATCCATACAGAAGAAATTCACTTCGCCGGTGCGGAATGACTTGTCGTCAGCGCGTCCTGCCCGTATCATTCGCGTCCCGGTTCGCCGGGACCATCTGGAGAGGTGGCAGAGCGGTTGAATGTACCTGACTCGAAATCAGGCAGGCGTTTATAGCGCCTCGGGGGTTCGAATCCCCCCCTCTCCGCCAGATACTTGAATTAAGCCCTTGATCTTCAAGGGCTTTTTTCTTTTGTGCGTTCTCTGGCATGCCGGTTGGTATGCCACGGCGTGTAGGCTTGTGCTGGATGCTAACGCACAGCGCGGGATGTCAGGGATGAGCAAGGAAGGGTACGGAGGCGAGGCCTGGGCAAACCTTCTAACGAGGTGTGCTGGAGCATGGCCGCTTGCCTGCGGTGATCCGTACCCTCTTTCGTTCGGTCCTCAAATTGCTAGCTGCCCCTTATGGGTTGCTGTCCACCTCTATAAAAGGCGTGTCGTACTTATCTACAATCCAATCGTCTATTAGGGGTGGAGATGTTGAAGATCGAGGCCATTGTAAGGGGGCAGCGGCTGGTGGGCGTGGACCCTGCCGGACCAGTAGAAGTGGTTGCCGTGATTCCAAGCGGTCTGGATGCCATCACCTTGGTCTATCGCTCTTCGGTAGGTGTCATTGCCGAACGCATGTTGCTTAGAGAGGACGAGTCGTCCCTCGCAGAAGCCACAGCCACCCGTCCATGGTCCTTCGAGGCTGACGGGGAGGCTTTCCAGTTGGCAGCCGAGGCGCTGCGTATCCGTTTCGCTCACTTATTCGATCCAATGATGGCCGTCCACACCTCGGATGTGGAGCCACTACCTCACCAGATTTCGGCGGTGTACGAGGCAATGTTGCCGAGGCAGCCGTTGCGGTTCGTCTTGGCAGACGACCCTGGTGCAGGCAAGACCATTATGGCTGGCCTGCTGATCCGCGAGTTGATCATGCGTTCCGACGCGCAGCGGATCCTGGTGGTTTCGCCAGGCTCGCTGTCCGGCCAGTGGCAGGACGAGCTGCGCGACAAGTTCGGGTTGGAGTTCACGCTCTTCAGTCGTGAGCAGCAGGAGCTGTCAGCCAACGGCAACGCGTTCACCCAGACCGATTGCATGATTGCGCGACTGGATCAGCTGGCACGAAGCGATGACCTGAAAGAAAAGTTGCGCGCGTCGCACTGGGACCTGGTCATCATCGACGAGGCCCACAAATGCGCTGCCAGCTTCTCGGGCGGCGAAGTCAAGAAGACCCAGCGTTACCAGCTGGCCGAACTGCTCGGCTCGGTATCCCGCCACTTCCTGCTGATGACGGCAACGCCACACAACGGCAAGGAAGAGGACTTCCAGTTGTTCATGGCGCTGCTGGACGGCGACCGTTTCTACGGCAAGTTCCGCGAAGGCGCTACACGGGTGGACGTATCCGACCTAATGCGCCGCCTGGTGAAGGAAGAGCTACTCAAGTTCGATGGCACCAAGCTATTTCCACCACGCTTGGCCTACACCGCCAACTACGACCTGTCGCCGGCCGAGGAAGCGCTGTACGCGCACGTCTCGGATTACGTGCGCTACGAGTGGAACCGGGCCGACAAACTGGATGGCAGGCAAAAAAGCAGCATTGGTTTTGCGCTGACCATGCTACAGCGCCGGCTGGCGTCCAGCCCTGCGGCCATTTACCAATCGCTGTTGCGTCGTCGCAAGCGGCTGGAGGAAAGGTTTGAGGAAGCGAAACTGATCGCCCGCGGCAACCGTGTCGGTGAGGATCGTCCGAGCTACGGGAAGGTGGTGGCCATTGATGTGCCGGACGATTTAGAAGAGGCCGAAGACGAGCTGTCGCCAGAGGACTTCGAGAACGTTGCCGACCAAGCGGTGGAGCAGGCCAGCACCGCTGACACCCTCGTCGAGATGGAGGCTGAGCTGTTCACCCTACGCTCGCTGGAAGCCGAAGCAAGGGCGCTCTACGACAGTGGCAACGACCAGAAGTGGCGCGAGCTGTCGCAGATTCTGCAAGACGGCGAATTGATGTTCGATGCGAATGGCAATCGTCGCAAGATCATCATCTTCACCGAACACCGCGACACGCTGGCGTATCTCGCCACGAAAATCACCGGGCTCCTGGGTAGGCTGCAGGCGGTGGTCCAGATTCATGGTGGCACCAACCGCGACGAGCGCCGACGGGTCCAAGAAGAGTTCCGCCAGAACAAGGATGTCCAGGTCCTGCTGGCCACCGATGCGGCAGGCGAGGGCGTCAACCTCCAGAACGCCAACCTGATGGTCAATTATGATTTGCCCTGGAACCCGAACCGGCTGGAACAGCGCTTCGGCCGCATCCATCGCATCGGCCAGCGCGAGATCTGCCACCTGTGGAACCTGGTGGCTGACAAGACCCGGGAGGGCGCGGTATTCCAGCGCCTGTTCGAGAAGATCGAGATTGAACGCCAAGCGCTGGGTGGGCGCGTGTTTGACGTACTGGGCGAAGCGTTTAATGGCAAGCCGCTGAAGGACCTGCTGTGGGAGGCCATCCGCTATGGCGAGCGCGAGGATGTCCAGCGCGATCTGTTCACCGTCATCGACAACAGCCTGGACTCCGCCAAGTTGATGGAGATCTTCAAGCGCAACGCGCTGGTGGACAACAGCATGGGGCTGGACGCGCTGCATGCCATCAAGGAAGAGATGGACAAGGCCGAGGCGCGCAAGCTGCAACCGCACTTCATCCGCGCGTTCTTCCTGAGGGCCTTCGAGCAGCTGGGCGGCGATGCGCGCCTGCGCGAGAAGGACCGCTACGAACTGCCGCATGTGCCGGCCGCCATCCGCGAGCGCGACCGCCGCATTGGCATGACGCGCCAGCCGGTGTTGCCGAAATACGCGCGCGTCTGCTTCGAGAAGGGAGATATCCGGCAGCACAACAAGCCGATGGCCGACCTGATCCATCCGGCGCATCCGCTAATGGGTGCTGTCATCGACATGACCCTGGAAGCGCGCCTGCCCGCCTTGAAGCAGGGTGGCGTGCTGGTCGATCCCACCGACCTGGGCACCGAACCGCATCTGCTGCTGATGGTGGACCATGAGGTGCGTGAGGGCACGGGTGCTGCCGAGCGCACGGTGTCGCGCGAGGTCCAGTTCCTTCGGATTACGCCGTCTGGCGTAGTAACCTTTGCCGGTTGGGCCCCGCATCTGGATCTGCGGCCCGCGACCGAAACAGAGACGGAGCAAGCCAAGCCATTGTTGGCTGCTGACTGGCTCGACCAGGGCTTGGAACAGCGTGCGTTGGAATGGGCCGGTGGCCAGCTGGTGCCCACGCACCTGGCAGGCGTGCGCGGGCGTCGCTTGCGCCATATTGACAAGGTCAACCAAGCGGTCCACGAGCGGCTGACCCGCGAGATCAACTTCCTGTCCCATCGTGCGATTGCGTTGCAGGAGGAAGTGAGGGCTGGCAAGCAGCCGCGCGTTCAACCGGACAACCTAATCCGTCGTGCCGAGGAGCTGACCGCCCGTCGCGCCGCACGCCTCCAGGAACTGGAAGCCCAGCGCCACATCGTACCTGCACCCCCCAGGATCGTGGGTGGTGCACTGGTCGTCCCGGCCGGCTGGTTCCAGGCTGACCAGCCGTCCGCAACGCCTGCTCTTCACAGCGTCGATCCATTCGCACGCTCGCGCATCGAAAAACTGGCGATGGACGCCGTGGCCGCCGCAGAGCGTGAGATGGGGTTCAGTCCCCGCGACGTGTCGGCGGAGAAGTGCGGCTGGGACATCACTTCGGCGGTCCCATCCAGCGGAGCCACCCTGCCCGACGACCGCCTGATCGAAGTGAAGGGCCGCGCCAAGGGCGCGACCACCATCACGCTGACCAAGAACGAAATCATCGCGGCTCTTAACAAGCCTGACCAGTTCTGGCTTGCCATCGTCCTGGTCGACGAGGACGACAGCACCGACGGTCCCTACTACCTGCAAGGCCCAGTGTCGCAGGCACCCGACTGGGCAGAAGTCAGCAAGAACCTGGAACTGGCTGAGCTGCTGGCCTGCGCCACGCGTCATGGAGTAGTGGGATGATCCTTGCGGCGACACAAAAAAGAGACGCTCGCACGACGCGGTCGTCGGGCTGGAGATGCTATCTCCGGCGAGGTGTCGTGATGCAAGCGTCTGCCTTCGATGTTGGCGAGCGTAAGCGCGCTGCGACCGGGAATTTTTCGAGGTTCGCCCCATGAATAGCAATAACAAAAATATGCCGGCACTGCGGGTTGATCGCTTGGCGCTACGCAACTTCCGTTGCTTTCCCCAGATCTCGATCGACTTCCACGAGCAGCTGACAGTCATCGTCGCCAACAACGGACAAGGCAAGACAGCCATATTGGACGCCGTTGCGATTGCTCTTGGGCCATTCGTTGGCGCGTTCGATGATGGCAAGGATCGCGCGTTCGAACGCGACGATATCCGGTTGCTCCGGACTGAGACAGGTAATCGGGTGGAACTGGTTGATGGTGGCGTGATCCTGGAGGCCGCCGGCATCGTGGGGCATGAGGAAGCATCCTGGAAGCGCCAGTTGGCCGGCCTGAAATCTCGCACCACGCGCAAGGACGCCCAGGCGCTGACAGATGCAGGCAAGAGGCTGCAGAGCCAAGTGCGGCAGGAACCCGAGGCACTGACGACGGACACCTGTCTGCCGCTGGTGGCGTACTACCCGACGGATCGACTCTGGAACATGCGGCGGCTGCCCTACAAGAAGCTGCCGCGAACCTCTCGCATGGTGGGCTACACCCATTGCCTGGAGTCGGGGTCGGATTTTCACTTGATGGCGGACTGGTTTCGCTACTGGAGCGTCAACTCGCTGAACAGGCGCATGAAGGCGCAGCAGGCAGGAAAGATAATCCTGCCAAACGAGTTCGACAACGCGCTGGAGGCCGTGCGCAATGCGATCAACCTTTGCCTGAAACCATCCGGCTGGGGCGACATGGACTACAGCCTGGAGCGCGAGGAAATCGTCGCTCGTCATCCGCTGTACGGCGAGTTACCAGTGGGCATGTTGAGCGACGGTATTCGCAGCATGCTGACGCTTGTGGCGGATATCGCATTCCGTATGGTCAAGCTTAATCCCAATCTGGGGCCGCATGCCGCGACCCGTGCAGACGGTGTCGTGCTGATCGACGAAGTCGATATGCACCTGCACCCATCGTGGCAGCAGACCGTGCTGACTTCACTGCGCGACGCCTTTCCGCATGTTCAGTTCATTGTAACCACGCATAGTCCTCAGGTTCTGACGTCGGTGTCTGCGGAAAGCATCCGCGTGCTGCAGCGTGACATTGATGCCGAGTCGGGGAAGGCCTTCGTAAGCGTTCAAGAGCTCCACGTGCAGACGCAGGGCGTGGCCAGCTCCACGATTCTCGCCGAAGTAATGGATACGGATCCAGTGCCAGATATCGAGCCTGCGCAATGGCTCAGCCGCTACACGGCGCTGATTGAGCAGTCTAGCCAGGATTCGCCCGAGGGGGTCGAACTCAGGGCCGCGCTGGTTGATCACTTTGGTGAAGGCCACCCACTAATGCTGGAGTGCGAGCGCCTGATCAGATTGCAGGCTTATCGTGCAGTCCTGCGCGAAAAAAAGGGCTTGGGCTCAGCGGACAGCGAGGTTTGACCTAATGCACATATTGAACCGTGGCGCTGCGCCGGCGTGTCTTGCAACCTACCAATATGGACTCCACCAATGGGCCAGCGGCATTCCGACTTCACCGGAAAAGTCTGACATCTGGGCGTGCCTGGAAGCGATGCAACAGTCACGTTGCGCTTATTGCGAAGCGAACTTGGTGGATGGCGACAAGCACATAGAACACTTCCGTCAACGATCCAGGCATCCTGCAGGCACCTTCGAGTGGACCAACCTGTTCGGTTCCTGCAATAGGAAAGACGCTTGCGGCAAGCACAAGGATAGTTGCGGTCCGTACAACCCTGCGGACCTGTTGAAGCCGGATGTCGATAATCCTGACGATTTTCTGGTGTTCGTCAACGATGGAACCATCGTCCCAAAGGATGGGCTTCCGCTGAATGCATGGCAGCGTGCTTCGGAAACGCTCCGTGTATTCAACCTGGATGCCAAGCACGGGGCGCTGCGGCACATGCGACGTGCGGCTGCGGCAGGTTATCTGCAAACCGCAGAAGAGTTTCGGAGCTTCGCTGCCGAGTTTGATGAAGCGGACTGGCATCCCTTGCTGGATCAGGAGCTTGCCTCCATTTCTGACCTTCCGTTCGTGACTGCCATCCGGCATGCACTGCTCGGAAACTGAGACCACACTTCAAATGATCACCCCCATCAAAACCCCCAAGAAGCTCATCGAAGTCGCCCTGCCGCTCGACGACATCAACGCCGCCGCAGCGCGCGAGAAGTCGATCAGGCATGGCCATCCCAGCACGCTGCATCTATGGTGGGCGCGGCGGCCGCTCGCGGCGGCGCGGGCGGTGCTGTTTGCGCAGATGGTCAACGACCCGGGCTACGAGACCGGCAGCGGCTTCACCCGAGGCGTGAACAAGAAGGAGGCCACGCGCGAGCGCGAGCGCCTGTTCGATATCATCCGCGACCTGGTGAAGTGGGAGAATACCAATAACGAGGAAGTGCTGGAGCGCGCGCGGGCGGAGATCCGCAAGAGCTGGGAGCACACCTGCGAACTCAACAGGAAACACCCGCAGGCTGCCGAACTATTCAACCCCGCCAGGCTGCCCGCCTTCCATGATCCATTCGCTGGCGGTGGCGCCATCCCGTTGGAGGCGCAGCGCTTGGGGCTGGAAAGCCATGCGAGCGACTTGAATCCGGTCGCTGTGTTGATCAACAAGGCAATGATCGAGATCCCGCCGAAGTTCACGGGCCGTGCGCCCGTCGGGCCGCTGCCGCTGGATGCCGAGCCCACTGCGCGGAAGACGCGGGAAATGCACGAAGACTGGTCCGGCGCGCGCGGCCTAGCCGAGGACGTGCGCCGCTATGGCCATTGGATGCGTGAGGAAGCACACAGGCGCATCGGCCATCTGTATCCGCAGGTGGAGATCACCGCAGAGGTGGCCAATGCCAGGCCGGACCTGAAGCAGTACGTCGGGCAGAAGCTGACCGTCATCGCCTGGCTGTGGGCGCGCACGGTGCTCAGCCCCAACCCGGCGTACTCGAGTGTGCAGGTGCCGCTGGCTTCCACCTTTCTGTTGTCCACCAAGGCGGGTAAGGAGGCCTGGGTGGAGCCGGTGTTGGACGGCAGCGCGTACCGCTTCGAGATCAAGGTGGCGGATGGCGAGCGCAAGCCACCGGCCAGTGCGAAGGCAGGTACGACGGCTGGCAAGCGTGCAGCTTTCATCTGCCTGATGTCCGACGTCGCAGTTTCCTACGACCACGTTCGTAGCGAAGGAAAGGCTGGTCGAATGGGCCAGCGGCTGATGGCCGTCGTGGCCGAGGGGCAGCGTGGCCGCGTCTACCTGTCGCCCGATGACGCCATGCAGGCGCTGGCGGAAAGCGCCAAGCCGAAATGGAAGCCTGATACCCCACTTCCGGACAACACACGTGACTTCAAAACACCGAACTACGGAATGGACACGTTTGGTGACCTGTTCACCCCGCGCCAGCTTGTCGCGCTGAACACCTTCTGCGATCTGGTGGGCGAGGCGCGGGACCAGGTGCGCGCCGACGCCGTGAAGAGTGGCATGGCCGATGACGGCCGTGGGCTGGATGCAGGCGGAGATGGCGCAACGGCATATGCGGAAGCTGTGGCGACGGGGCTTGCATTCGCGCTGAGCCGTACCGCGGATCGCGGTTCGACAATCTGCTCATGGGATAACAGCCCGAAGATGGAAGCGCTGCGAAACACTTTCGGGCGGCAGGCAATCCCGATGGTGTGGGACTTCGCAGAGGGAAATCCTTTTTCGGAGTCGAGTGGGAACTGGATCAACAATGTTGACTGGGGCGCGAAGGCCTTGGCGAAGGTTCCCGCCTTGACGGGGGGTAATGCAACTCAACAAGACGCTTCAACCCAGAGCATGAGTACGGGCCGTGTGGTTTCGACCGACCCACCGTACTACGACAACATCGGCTACGCCGATCTGTCCGATTTCTTTTATATCTGGTTGCGACGCACGCTGCGCGGCACTTTCCCGTCGCTGTTCGCTACCGTCGCCGTACCGAAGGCCGAAGAGCTAGTGGCCACGCCGTACCGACATGGCGGTAAGGAAGGCGCTGAGCGCTTTTTCCTTGATGGCATGACGGCGGCGATGCACAACATCGCCGACAAGGCCCACGGCGCGTTCCCGGTCACCATCTACTACGCCTTCAAGCAGTCCGACACCGGCAGCGATGGCACGGCGTCCACTGGCTGGGAGACGTTCATTGCCGCTGTATTGCGCGCGGGCTTCGCCATCCACGGCACCTGGCCGATGCGCACCGAACTGGGCAACCGGATGATCGGCAGCGGCACCAATGCGCTGGCCTCCAGCATCATCCTGGTCTGCCGTCGCCGTCCGGACAATGCGCCGCAGATTCCGCGCCGCGAGTTCCAGCGCGAGTTGAAGGATGTGCTGGGCGAGGCTCTGGAAGCCATGCTCGGTGGCGCGGATGGCGCATCGCCTATCGCGCCGGTGGACTTGGCGCAGGCCGCGATCGGTCCTGGCATGGGGGTGTTCTCGCAGTACGCCGCCGTGCTGGAAAGCAACGGCGAGCCGATGAGCGTCAAGACCGCGCTGATGCTGATCAACCGCCAGGTGGACGAAGTGCTGGGCGGCGAGACCTTCGACGCCGACACCAACTTTTGCCTGGGTTGGTTCGACGAAGTCGGCTTCGGCACGGGTGCGTTTGGCCACGCCGACGTGCTAGCCCGCGCCAAGGCGACCAGCGTGGATGCGGTTAAGAATGCAGGCGTGCTGGCTTCGGATGGCGGTAAGGTGCGCCTGTTGAGGCCTGACGAGTATCCCGAAGGCTGGGACCCGCAGATCGACAACCAAACCCCGGTCTGGGAGGCCCTGCATCAGCTGATTCGCGCCTACTACCAGGGCGGCGAAAGCACCGCCGGCACTTTACTGGCACGCATGCCATCGATGTCCGGCGACATCCGTCGCCTGTCTTACTGGCTCTACAACGCCTGCGCCGAGCGCAAGCGCCTGCCGGAAGAAGCCCGCGCCTACAACGAACTGATCACAGCCTGGCATGCCATCGAAGCAGCCAGCCACGATGCGGGGCATGTCAACGTCCAGGGGAGCTTCGACGTCTGATGATGACGCTCATGCTCGCACACACTTATCGAACATCGCGCCGCAGGGGAAAGGCTACGCATGCGCAATGAACGCAACACCATCTGGAAGATCGTCCGTACGCTCAACGACTCGGAGAGCAATGGGGGGATGTGGCTGCCGAACATCCAGCGCCCGTTCGTCTGGGGCGAGGAGCAGATCGAGAAGCTGTTCGACTCAATCATGCGTGAGTACCCAATCAGCACGTTACTGGTTTGGCGCACCCGCGAAAAGGTGAAGCACCGCAAGTTCATCACTGACTGGAAGGACAGCCTCAAAGTGTCCGACGCCTACGTGATGGAGAACGCAGATGCCAAGGGCATGGTCCTGGACGGGCAGCAGCGCCTGCAAAGCCTGATCATCGGTTTGGCCGGCAGCTACAACGGCCAAGAGCTCCACTTCGATGTGCTCAGTGGCGGAGCAGCCTCGCCGGAGGATATCCGCTACCGGTTCCGCTTCCTGCCTGCGGCGGCCGCGCAGTGGCCTTGGGTCAAGTTCAAGGAGATCCTCAAGGACATGTCGCGTGGCCGCAAGCTGGCGATGGAAGTCGCCCAGGATGTGTGCGCTGCCGGACCGACCGACCTTTCCGAGGACGATGCCAAGCGGGTCCAAAAGAACATTGCCCGTGCCCAGCATGAGTTCATCAGCGATGAAAACATCAGTTACCAGTTGCTGGATGGTGTCGAAGACCCCGATGCGTATACGACCGAGGATGTTGTCGAAATCTTCATTCGTGCCAACTCCGGCGGTACCAGACTGGGCAAGTCCGATCTGTTGTTCTCGCTGCTGGCTTCCGAATGGGCGCTGGCCGATGAAGAGATGGAAGAGCTGCTGGAGGAGTTGAACAGGACCGGCTACGGGTTCGACCGGGATTTCATCCTCAAGTCTTGCCTGGTCATGCTGGGGCAGGGTGCCAAGTACGAAGTAATGAAGTTCCGCAAGCCGGAGGTGCGTGAGGCGTTCGTCAAGAACTGGACGGCACTTTCCCGCGCCATCAAAGCCGTCCGGGACTTCCTGCACGGTAAGACCTTCCTGAAGAGCGACAAGGCCGTTCCCTCGTACCTGGGGCTGATCCCGCTGATCTATCTGCGCTACAAGTACGCTGACCAGTGGAACGCAACGCCAGGCCGTGAAGACTATGTGCTGCGGACGATGCTGACAGGTGCGTTCAGCGGCACGCCTGACAACCTGATCGACCGTTGCGTGAAATCAATTGATGAGCGCAAGGCTTTCAAGCTGGATGAGATTTTCCACATTATCCGCAGCGATGGCCGAAGCCTCGAGGTGACATCGGAGACCATTCTTGGAACGCGCTACGGCAAGCCGCAGTCGCACCTGATCTTCAATCTTTGGTACCGCGCCTTCGACTATGAGCCAGCGCTGGAAGACAGTCTGCCGCAGCAAGATCACATCTTTCCCCAGAGCTTCCTCAACTGCCAGAAGGAACTGAATCCTGAGACCGGACGGTGGCGTAAGTTGTACTGGGCAGACGAACAGCACCAGATCGCCAATCTGGCGTTGCTCACGGCCAAGGAAAACGGCTTTCAGGGCAAGTCTGGCGAACTGCCGGAGACTTGGATACCCACGCAGCTCAAGGATGACCCAAGCTTCCTGGACAGGCATCTGATCCCGAAGGATCCGGAACTGTGGAAGTCAGCAAACTTCCGCAAGTTCATCGAGGCGCGACGGGAACTGATTTTGGAGCGCTTCAAACCCTATTTACAGAACAGCCAAACCGTTGGAGAGGATCATGTCATTGAAGCCTTGGCGTGAAGTCGCCATCCCGCACGAGGATGTCCATCGCGGCACGTTCCTTCGCGCTGAATTCGCGGCCGACATCACTCGCGTCCATGACGGCTCTGCCACCCCGGAGTACCAAGACCCGGTGCTGTTCTTCCAGCGCACCTTCATCACGGAAGGCATGGGTACCTTGCTGACCTCCGTGGCAAAACGTCTGGCCGGGCAGGGTGGCGATCCGGTAATCCAGTTGCAGACTGCGTTCGGCGGCGGCAAGACCCACACAATGCTGGCGGTCATGCACATGGTTGGCGGCGAGGCGTCCAAGAGCGACTTGGCTGGTGTGCCGAAGGTGCTTGATGCTGCGGGCATTCTTGACCTTCCCGTGGCCAAGATTGTGGTGCTTGACGGTATCAAACTGTCTCCAAGTCAGCCGCGCCGGGTGGGTGGGCACACACTGCGCACGCTTTGGGGCGAATTGGCCTGGCAACTGGGCGGCGCAGAGGCGTATGCGGCGCTCGCCGAGGCCGATGCCACAGGTACCAACCCTGGCAAGGACCTGCTAGCGGATCTGATCCGCAAGGCGGGACCATGCGTTGTCTTGATCGATGAGCTGGTGGCCTACGTCCGTCAGTTCGAGGAAGGCAAGTCGCTGTCCGGTGGTACCTATGACGCCAACCTCACCTTCATCCAGGCCTTGACCGAAGCCTTGAAGGCCGTGCCGCAGGCCGTGCTGCTGGCGTCCTTGCCGGAGAGTGAGCGCGAGGCTGGTAGTGAGCGCGGCGTCGCCGCACTGCATGCGCTGGAACACTATTTCTCCCGTGTCCAGGCGATCTGGAAGCCGGTCAGCACTGAAGAATCGTTCGAAATCGTGCGCCGTCGGTTGTTTGCCGAGATCCGCGACCAGGACACACGCGACACTGTCTGCCGTGCGTTTGCCGATTGGTATGTGAAGCACGCCGATGAGTTGCCGGGTGAAACGCAGGAAGGGCGCTATTACGACCGCCTGCGCTCAGCTTATCCGATCCATCCAGAGGTATTCGAGCGCCTGTATCAGGACTGGTCGGCCTTGCCGAACTTCCAACGCACGCGCGGCGTGCTGAAGTTGATGGCCAGGGTGATCCACCGCCTGTGGCTGAGCGACAACAAGGACCTGCTGATCATGCCGGGTAGTCTGCCGTTATATGACGCAGAAGTCAGCGCTGAGTTGACCAGTAACCTGCCGGTGGGCTGGGACCCAGTGATCTCTCGCGATGTTGATGGTGAGCGCAGCGAACCGGCTTTGCTAGAAACCCAGGAGTCCCGGTTCGGCTCGGTGCAGGCTTGTAGGCGAATCACCCGCAGCATCTTTCTGGGCAGCGCACCGGTGTCCGGCAACGAGATGGCGCGAGGTGTTGAAACCGAACGACTGATTCTGAGCTGCGTGCAGCCGGGGCAGGCGCCGCATGTGTTCAAAGACGCGCTGTCGCGTCTGAAAATCCGATTGACCTTCCTCAACGAGGGCAACAACCGCTGGTGGCTGGACGTGAAGCCGAACCTGCGGCGTGAGATGGAAGATCGTAAGCGGCGCTTTCAAGATCCGGAGGTGTTCGACGTAGTGTCCGACGTGCTGCGCAAGGTGCTGGGCGGTGGTTCCATTGCTCACCATCACGTGTTTACACCGGCCGGAGACGTGCCGGATGATTGGGAGCTGCGCCTGGTGGTGCTGTCGCCCAATACCGGCTGGACCCGTGGCGCGGGACCGAACCCGGCGCGCGATGCGGCATCAGCCATTCTACGCGACCGCGGCGGTCAGCCGCGCGTGAAGCAGAACCGCCTGCTGTTTCTGGCGGCCGATGCTGACCAAGTCAGCCACCTGAAGGAAACCGTGCGTGCATTGCTGGCTTGGCGCAGCATCGAGACCGACCTCAACGAAACCCGGATCACGCTCGACAACATCCAGGCTAAGCAAGTGCGACAGAACAAGGAGCAGACCCGCGATACGGTGCTGCGACTGGTGCGCGACACCTACAAGTGGCTGGTCGCGCCGAGTCAGGTCGTCGGCAAGAAGGATGGCACGGTCGGCGACATCGAGTGGGAAGCGCAGGCACTGAACCCCGCAGTGGTGGGGCTGGGCAAGGAGATCGACCGGGTTCTCGCGGACAACGAATGGGTCATCGCCCAGTGGGCGCCGGTCAACCTCCACTACCTGCTCAAGGCGTGGTTCTGGAAGGACAGCGTGCTGGATGTGAAGGCACTCGATGTCTGGCAGAAGTCGTGCAGCTACCTGTACCTGCCGCGCTTGCAGAACTCGCACGTCATGCAACATGTCATCGCAGCGGGCGCATCGAGCCCGGACTTCTTCGGGCTGGCCAGTGGCAAGGACGGTGAGCGGTACATGGGCTTCACCCTAGGACAGGCGACCTCGCCGTTCATGGATGTTGCGCTGCTGATCGAACCCACTGCGGCGGCAGCCTATGAGGAGGCTACGAGACCACTGCCGCCTGAGGAGACCAGTACATCGGACTCGCCGGACGCGGTCGGCCCAACAGCTAGTTCGACGACGGCTACGGCTACCGGAGGAGCGACGTCAGCTACCAGCACGGCAACCGCCTCCACCGATTCGGTGCTGCCGACCCACTTTTGGGCATCCGCACAGTTGGATCCGGTCGGTGCATCGTTGAAGTTCGCCAAGATCATGGAAGAGCTTGTTGGCTTGTTCAGTTCCAAGCATGGCACCGACGTGGTGATCAAGGTGGACATCGAGGCGACTGATGGTCGAGGGTTCGATGAGACGACGGTGCGTGCAGCCAAGGAGAACAGCCGGGTGCTTGGTATCTCATCAATAGACTTTGATTGAAGATTCATCGATCAAAGATTGCTACTAACAGGGCTGTTTAGTTCGTCACTTGGCGAACGTTTCAGCGCCATAGAAGAAGCTTTCATCAGATTCAGAAGGCCGCGGCTGATACCGCGTCCGTGTCGGTCTGGGTTCCAGTGATCTGGACCGGCCAGACTTCCGTAGACATTCATGAGCCGCTTTGCGCGTAGCGCCGCTCAAACTCTACAGGGGCTAGGTTGCCAGCGAAACCATGCCGGCGAATTGGGTTGTAGAACATCTCGATGTA